>Ga0268359_13028_pt1 | contig 20594 bp, 16 predicted proteins | sample BioMet11_FD_194416 | JGI IMG/M metagenome (GOLD analysis project Ga0268359, IMG submission 194416) | Sewage microbial communities from Oakland, California, United States - Biofuel 11 (PacBio Assembly) | ecosystem: Engineered > Wastewater > Sewage > Unclassified | place: USA: California | collected...
TCCACAAAACCGGGATCGATCTCATCTAATTTTGCCTTGCATGCAGCAGCCTCATCTAATTTCTTTAGAGTATAAAGTGCAAACCGTTTATTGTAAAGGGCAGAAGGTGAGTTCGGGTTAATTGCAAGGACATTGTCATAACATGAAACTGCTTCTTCAGCTTCTCCCATCATGTTATGAATGTATCCTTTGTTATACCAGGCCGTGATACAATCAGGTTTAAGCTGTACTGTTTTGTTGAAACAATTAAGGGCTGCTTTATTGCTGCTTAACGTGAGATAAGTGCATCCCTGGAAATACCAGGCTGTAACATTATCTGGGCTGTATTCCAGAGCTTTACTGTAACAGTCAATAGCTTGCTGGTATTTTTCCAGCTTGTAGAGCGCAAAGCCTTTGTTATTGTAGGCATCCACATTGCCCGGGTCCAGCGCAAGAATTCTATCGTAACAGCCTACTGCTCCCTCAAAGTCTCCGCTGTTCTCCAGGGCTTTTCCCTGTTTGTAAATTATCTCCCTGTTGCCCGGTGAGATTTTAAGTATTCTCTCATAACATGCAGCACTTTCCTGATACCTGCCAAGTGCCTCAAGTAAAGAGGCTTTCTCAGCCAGGACCTGGGAATTTTCAGGCTGAAGCTTAATTATTCTATCGTAATCTGCCAGCGCGTCATCGGATTTATTGGATTTCGATAGAGCAAGAGCCCGACTTCTGAGAGCCTCAAGGTTTTCAGGATAAGATTTGAGAAGTGTAGTGTAACAGGAGATTGCCTCGTCATACCTGCTCAGATTCGAGAGGGCAAGACCTTTCCCAAGGAGGGCATCTGAGTTGCTGGAGTTTAGAGCAAGCAACTGGTCATAGTAACTGACTGCTTCTTCAAGCTTTCCAAGATCACCTACAGTAGAAGCTATCCCGTAAAGAGCTGTACTTGAATGTGGGTCAAGGTCCAGGGCTTTCCTGTAACATTCCAGAGCTTCCTCACTTCTGCCTAACCTATCAAGTATCGAGCCTTTTTCATACCAGGCCTCGGCACGTGCCGGATTAATTGTAAGTGCCATATCATAAGAAGTAAGTGCATCGTCGTACATTCCGAGTTTACTGTAGATTGAGGCCTTTCCATACCATGCAGCATCGTAACTGATCTCGGGACTAAACAGGTCCAGATCTTCGGAAGGCTCGGCACGGTCTTCTGGACTTGCGTATTCATAATTCAGAAGATAAGCCCAGAAACCTCCAGAAAGAATCTGGGCAGGATTGGCATCTGCACTATTGTTTTTAACGTGCTCTGATATTGGAGTTTCTGTTGAGTCCTGTTCCATGTTTTTGTTCAACTTAAAGCGTGCAGCCGAATATTCGGGATTGATCAGAAGAGTCTGGTTATAGCATTCTGAAGCTTCTTCATGCTTTCCGAGTTCATCAAGAACAAGCCCTTTATTGTACCAGGCAACTGCGCTGCTGGCACAGCCCCAAGGACTTTGTTGTAACATGTGAGCGAGCTTTCGTATTCTCCAAGCTTCGCCAGGGAAAAAGCCTTACCAGAACAGGCAAGGGTATAGTTTTCGTCAATCTCGAGAGCTTTATCATAGCTTTCTACTGCATCTTTGTAGTCTTTGATTTTTGAAGAGTCTAAACCTTTCTGGCACCAGACTTTAGCATACCCGGAATCCAGTTTCAGGGCTCGGTCATAGCATTCAATTGCCTCTTCATACCTGCCAAGCCTTTCAAGGTCCAGGCTTTTCATATACCAGACAACAGCATGTCCAGACTCAGTTTCAAGAACCTTATCATAACACTCAATTGCAGATTCGTATTTTTCAAGCTTATCAAAAGATAGGGCTTTCTCGTACCAGATCTTAACGGTGGGCGACTTAAATTCAGGATTTTCAGGATAAGACGGAAGTGCAGCTTCGTAAACGCTTAGCTGTTCGAGTGAATCACTTCCGATTTCTTCAACCTGAATCCCTGTGTCCGGGTTAAGCGCCTTATCATAGCATTCTATTGCAGCGTCATACTGACCGGTCTTATTAAGCAGAGAGCCTTTACTATACCAGGCCTCGGAATTGCCAGGATTGTAGACCAGAACCTCGTCATAGCACTGAAGAGCTTCATCATTTCTCCCTAACCTTTCAAGGCATACGCCCTTTCTCTGTAAAACATCAAGATTCTCAGGCTCTGATAGAAGAACAAACTCGTAGCAAGTAAGCGCCTCATCATAAATTCCCATCTTTTCAAGGTTAACACCTTTATTATGCCAGGCGTTTACCATATCCGGATTAAAAGAAATTGCTTTGTCATAACAGTCTATTGCAGTTTTGTAATCACCAGACTTATCAAGAACTATTCCTTTTTGATACCAGAGTTCAGCATTGTCAGGAGTGATATTAAGAGCGCTGTCAAAGCACTCAATTGCCTCAGGATACTTCTCAAGCCCGAGGTAAGCCATTCCCTGCATCTGCAGAGAGCTGGAAGAATTGGAATTCAGTTCAATAGATTTACCATAAGAGTTCAGAGTTTCCTGATTAAGCCCCAGTTGCTCAGAAACAAGAGCTTTTCGGTACCACACCGTAGAGATATATGTATTGGCAGCAAAGCTTTTGTCATAGCAGTTGATAGCCTCAACATATTTCTTTAGCTCAAGCTGTTTGTTACCCTTATTATACCAGTTTTCGGAAGAGGCCGGAAAGGTCGAAAGAGCCTTCTCATAACAGTTGACTGCTTGGTCATTATTTCCCAGTGCAGCCAGAGAACGCCCTTTTCCATACCAGGCCAATGAGGAATTAGGATCGATATTAAGTGCATCATTATAACAGTTTATAGATAACTGATATTTTTTAAGAGAGTATAACGCATTTCCCTTATCAATCAGGCCTTCTATAGAAAATGGGCGCTGTGCCATCATCTCATAAAGATCAGGAGCGACTTCAGTTTTTTCATTAACTTCATTCTTCTCATTGTCTTCTGCAACCAGTTCCTTACCTGTAACAGCTCCTGCCACAGATAAAAAACCTGAAAAGAAATATAGCATCAATGCAAGGAGAATAAAAGAACCAACAATCACGTTATTTTTCCTAACTGAGCTCATTAAATACCCCTGTTTATTCTAATGAGTTCTTATGAAAATTTTTCACAAAGAGTCTCAAACTATCATTACACTCACTATTCTGTACTGTCTATATACCTGCGTAAGCGCGAACAATTAAAGAATAAAATAACTAGATAAAATCTTATTTCTCTCCCAGTAGATAATTTATGTAGTTCAAGGGATCAGTCTCATGCATTACCACTTAATTTAAGGAGTTCCCCCATATAAAATTTGTGGAGTTTAAAAAGATCCCCCGGATCGTCATTATATTTAACTCAACAGTATATTATGGTTAGAGAAATAATAAATAGTAAAATAGAAACATTTGGACAGTAAAATAAAATTAATAATATAAAATTAATAATAAAGACTAAAATTAATAATATAAAAATTAATAATAAAGACTAAAATTAACGATTAAATTATAGCCTTAAAACCTCTGTAGATATACGAAAATATTATACATTGAAACTCCTATTGAAAAAGCATGCAGAAGGAAGACCTGGACTTTTTCAAAAAATGGCTTCTGGATTATGTAGACCAATTTTCCTCTTCTGAGGTCTTTATCCAGGAAAACGTTGAGCTAAAAATCAAACATACGGCGAGAGTATGTGAAAATATCCTTTTAATTGCCAAAGCGGAAAATATGGAGGAGAAAGGCTGCAGGCTCGCTGAAGCAATAGCTTTATTTCATGACCTGGGCCGTTTTGAACAGTTTACTAAATACAGGACGTTCAAAGACTCAGAATCTGAAAATCATGCCTTGCTTGGCGTAAAAATCCTGGAAAATACCGGGATTCTTTCCATTCTATCTCGGAAAGAGAAAGATATAATCCTGAAAGCTGTGGAATATCATAATCGCATGGAAATTCCCGAATGCACAGAAACTACCAGAGAATTCCTTTTTTATTTGAAATTGATCCGGGACGCCGATAAGCTGGATATCCTGAAGCTTGTGAGTGAAGATTACAAGAAAGAAGAAGAGTTCAGGAATCCAGCCCTTGAATTCAATATTCCCGATACGCCCGGATGTTCGGAAAATATAGTTGCGGATATCCTGAATAACAGGATGGCAAAGCTTGCAGATGTAAAAACCGGAATGATATTAAACTCCTCCGCCTTAGCTGGATTTTTGACATTAGTTTTCCTGCGGCTTTTGCCCTTCTCAGAGAACGCGGTTATCTTGAGACAATTCTATACTCAATGCCAGAGACTGAAGAAGTGCAGATGGTACGTGAACATATTGAGAGGTATTTTCTACAATTTGGTTTGCACTTACCCAATATTCTGCCTGAAAGTAGTAATCTCTTGCTCTAATATGATCCCAAAGGTTTTATGATCCCAGAGATTTTAATATTGAGAAACCAGATTTTCATAGTATTGAACAGCCCTGATGAGTAACTTCTTATCCTACATTCGGCAGCAAGTACATCCCAACATTTAAATATCCTTAATTGTTATTTTTTGTAGGTTCAGTTATAAATCAGTATCATGCAGACTGCATATCTAATTTCATTTGTCATTTTTCCCATTTAATATAGATATATATTAATTATGTTATGGTTAACATTTAGTAATTTTTGATTTAAATTAAATTTTAAAAGTTTCAAAAAAAACGATATCAATAGAAAAATTAAATGGATTTTTATGTCGACCTGCCGAATGTGGGTTCTTATTATCCAGTTATTCTTTTTCCAGTTTCTTGAGAGCAAAATCCTTCACAATAGTATGCTCCGAGTGAACATTCCTGCCATCTTCCTGTTCCTTTGAAATGAAACCCCATTGAAGGAGTTTGTTTAGAGATTCTCCGACAGAAGGACTTTCATCATTCTCATCCCCGACAATCCAGGATAGAGCCTCAACAGGTACAGCTCCCTCGTAGATTGAAGCACAGAGGAGCAGTTTTCTGGTTTTTTTGTCCTGTTTGGAAAAAGACTTGTCCAGCAAGGTGAACTCAACAAGCTCTTTTTTCAGGGGCGCCAGGTCCAGCAGTAAATCATCTACTCCCTGAACGGCGGCATGTTTTGCAAACTGGCCTATCGTCCAGGGGTGGCCGCCTATGACATCGTAGATTTTCTTTTTTTCTGGATTCCCAGATCTGCCGGTTCCGTAAAATTGTTCCTGAGCCCCTTTGTCTGGGGGAAACGGAGCTTGGGAAGGAAAATATTTTCAATTCCGGAGGCAAGCCTGCCTTCGAGGGGGTCAAAATCGTAGCAGGTTGTTATGAGGAATTTTGTGTTTCTGGTTTGTGGTATTAAGGAATTGCTGGATGAACGCTTTAAGTTAGGGATTTTCTATATCGTTCCTGTCTTCGGTCAGGCAATCTTCAAAATTGTCGAATATGACCAGAAATCTTATTTGATCTAAGATTGAGACCAGCAGAGAAGTTTTAACTTCAAGTGGGACTTGCTGGTTCAGGATTTGGTTAAGTTCAGTGCGGATTCCGTGACCTGTGAAATGGATAATATGATAATCTTGTTCGTTCAGGTAGCCTTCGACGTTTTCAAAGGTTGCATCTTCAGTAAAATCCACTTTTATTGTCTGGTCTCTTTGAAGTTTGTCCACTGCTTCAAGGATAATTTCCTGTTATTTTTCCGTGTTCAAAAGTAAAATCCTTGGGTCATCCGGACCAGAAATTATTACCAGCACCCTGAGCAAGGAATCAAGAGGTTCAAGCTTTTTCCTCTTCACGCCTGTTTACAGTCTTGAAATCAGGATGTTTCTTCTTCGAATCAGAAAATCTTCATTGTCGTGCAGGTATTCCCAGGGTAGCGCCGTAATTTCCGGAATATCTTCATCAAACCTGAGTGAAATCCTGAGTCCACCATCATTTTCCTGGACTTCCTGTATGGACTTGTTGAAATATTCACCGAGTTGACCGGAAAACACCTTGCTGTAAAGCATTTTCCCAAGTTCAATATGTGGCTCTTCTCTCTTCTGTTCTTCCCGTGCCTCTACTTTTTCCTTTTGATTCTCTGGCTCTTTAGGGCTATCAGTAACTTTTTTCTTTATACTTTCAAGCATCTGAGAGAGTTTCAGATCTTGCCAGAGTTCGAAATCATTGCCTGCTACAACATTCCCATTCTCCAGAATCGAGGCACATTATTTATAAGGAGTTATTTATAAGGAAATACTTCGTGGGATCGGGTAATATGAAAATCAATAGAAGAGAATTCCAAAAAGATCACCGATTATTATTTGGACTTTATAATTAATAAATTTAAAGTGTATATAGCAATAAAAATAATATTTAAAACTTAAAAATATGAATTAAAACAAAATTCAGCTTTAAAGGTATCGAAACTCACAATAAAACTCACGGAAATTCAAATCGATTTTAATTAAATTGGTGTAAAAAGAAAAAGTAAGCAATCGAAAATTCATGTTTTAATCCCTTAAAAAACTCATTGAAAACATGAAAATTAAGTCTATTAATCCCATACTTAAATGGCAAGAGCTTACAATATAAAGCTGGAGAGAGCAAGTTTTCAGACTTTTCGGTTTAATTTATGGGAAAGCCGGTCGTGTCCACACAACCGGTGAGAGCCTGGGGGTCTGAGATCAATCTATTTCCAGCAGAGGTTACTGAAAAGATCTTTCCGGTTTTACTCCTTCTTTTCCAGGCAGATGAGTTCTTCTGCATACGGAAGCGTCTCTTTCATCCAGGCGCAGAACTCCTTCCACTCATCAAGCTTGTGATTGCGGCGCTGGAAGTAAATATTTCTGAGCTCAGCGTAATTGGTTATAACGGTCCTTTTCTGCAGAAAACGCACTCGGCAGGTCCTGGACAAGTTCCCTGAAAATCGCTTTTCGGTATGCATTGTCCTCTTCACTATCTCCCTCGCGGGATTTGTAGGCTTTGATAAGGTCGTTCAGGTGTCGGATCTGGTCGTTCCTGTAATCTGTTAGGGTGTCAAAGAAAAATCGTGAGGAGCAAGCTCTTTGCTGGTCAGCTTGTGCATCGTTGAAGTGGAGTTCTTTTCTGCGAACTTGTAGGTGTCAAACTCTTTCCACCAGTAGAGAGGGGCTGTCAGATCAAAACAGACTGTAATGAACCTTAAAAATTTGCCGTGCTCGTTCCCTGCAAGGGTCAGGCGCTGGGCCAGGTTCAGGTCCTTTTCTCCGAGAGTACAGTTTCCAGCCTCATCAGGCTTACTGCTGTCCATAAGATGCCAGGAGTTCATAGGGTTCCGCATGCCGAGAATGGCATAATAGATATTGTATGTACCATGTAATTTCATCTTAATCATAAAAGCGCCTCTTAAACCCATTACGATAAGCAATTTATAAATCTGTTTTTGTAAGTTATTGGAAATGATTCATCAATCGAGGTAATAAACAATTTATAAACCTATCCATGGCAGATAAACTAATTCGCGTAAATGGACTGATTTTAAACAAAAGGACTGATTTTAAACAAACTAACTGGTTTTAAACAAGTTGACTGATCTTAAAAAGCTACCTGGTTTAAAAAAACTAACTCTTTTTAAAAAACTTATGAATTTTAAAAACTGAAAACTGAATCCAGGGGTCTAATCAGTAGCCATCGTTTTCTGAGGGGAAATTATTTAAGAAAAATAAACGCCTTCTTAACCCATGCTTTATCCTTTCAAGTATAACCTTTCTGCAACTTCCGGATATTTCTATTTGACAATGAGTAGTAACATTGTATATTGTCAATACGAGCCTGTTAACTTGGAAAAACTTGTAATCCCATCTAATAAGAAGCCAGAAACCTCTTCATAAATATGACAATTCTGATTTTAATATAATGTTTTTGAGACAAAACTTGAGCTATTTCAAGCTTTTTGTGGTCAGTTATATCGAATCCGTAGAGGTTTATGTATTATTCTTCTGTCTAAGGGATGAAAAGATATTAGGTATATTCTTTAGGGACTATTGTGGTTCTTCGCTGTTTCGAGTGGGTAACTTACATTTAGTTCCTAAATGTTGAAGTCACATAGATCAAATATAAATATAGTTGTTGCTGAAAATCACATTCAAGCTTGATATTTTCCTATGTGGTCTGAATACTTTATAACTAAGCAACTATTTTCAATTCATGCAAACAGCGAAGAACCAAAATATTCCTTAACCGATGGCAGTGAAATCTATTATAGCTTCACCGAAGCGAGGAACAAAAAGCTAAGAAACGATATTAAGTGTACCTTGAGAACAACATCAACTAAATATGTTTGAAGTTGTCTATTTTTTAAAGTTTTTAAAAATAAGGATAAATTGTTCGGCTGTTTTTATTTATTATCTAGTTATATACATTTATGCTCTTAGGTGGAATAAATTTTGGCTCATTATGTTAACAATATGGATGCGTAGTCCAGATGATTTTAAAAATTAATTAATTATTGAAACTGGCAAGAGATGTTTACACTTACAGATCTTAAAAATTAACCGTATAATATTGAAAGTAATGGAAGACCAAACATGAAGAAATCAGTTATATTACTGGTCTTGCTTGTATTAGCACTCTTTACGGCTGGATGTGATGAAAAAACTCCAACAAATTCAACAAGCTCAGAGGCAAATATGGAGAAAAGTGTTGTAGCTATAACCCAACTGGAGCAGGTAAACACATCCCTTCAGAAAAATCCCGTCTTTGTGAAGATAGGATCTAGATGGTGTCCAGAGTGTCGGTCTTTGAAGCCCGTTCTTGATAAATTAGCAGTAGAATACCAGGGAAAAGCAACTATTGCTGCCATAGATGCAGACAAAAACCCAGAACTTGCAGAATATTTTGAAGTAGAATTTATTCCTGATTCTTTTGTGATTGTGGGCATTGAAAATGGAACATATGTCTATATGCAGGATAATGGAAATGTCAGCACAGACAGATCTAAGGCCAGGTTTGTTGGACGAAATGATACTGACGAAGAAATATTTGAAAAGGTTCTGGATCTCTCCCTTATTCAACAGGAAAAAGCAGAAGCAAATGAAACGAAACGTTAACTTATAGATTTAATCTCAACGTCTGGATCTAAATCGAAAACTAAAGCCTAAGGTAAAATTAAGGTTCCGAATATAAATCAAAGAGTAAGAGGATAACTATGGTTTGCCCAGTATGTATAGTTGGAGGAATCGGATTTATTCTCAGTCGAATTTTTGGGTTCCCTGATGTTTGTGTTGCTTTTGTTGTCGGGATGCTGGCGACTTCGATGGCTTACTGGGTAAATCATATCATGTCAAAAAAATGGAGGAAAATAAAAGGTCAACTTGTAGCACTCAATATCCTGTCAGGGATCACGTTTTTGTATTCTCTAAAGTTGATAGGGCTGTGGTGAAGTAGAAGAGGAGTACACTTTAAAACTTTACACAATTATTTTAGTTGTAAACCGATTTTCCTCAGTAAAACTTCGTTCTTTAATAATTTTTATATAATCAATTTTCGGTTGTGCTGCAACCGTTGCGCCGGTTGATCACGCCGATAGGGTTTGAGGATAAGGCTATCAAACTCAAACGTTTATTGGGTTTTCGGTCAAGCCTTTTTTAAAAAGCTTGCGGTCAAGCCTTTATTAAAGAGGGTCGTAATCACGCTCGCCGCATGTCCCAAAAAGAAATTAAGGTAAATCAGACATCCTGAGCTCGTTGAAAATATAGCCTTTCTTGTCCCTAATTCAGCCCTCTTGAGCGTAGCGAAAAGGACTCCGTCCTCCCGAGACGGGACTCGGGCAGCGAAGCATTTACATGTAAGGTGAACATAGAGTGCACAAAAAGCCGACAAAAAGACAGGCGAAAATAAAAATAAAACTAGATGACTAGCAGAGGAAAAGCAATGGCTGTATGGAAAGGAAAAAAAGTGGTTCTGCATACCACTATGGGCGATATAACAATCGAGCTCTTTGAAGACATGCCGATTACGGCAGGAAATTTCGCAAAACTCGTGGATAAAGGCTTCTATGATGGAGTTATTTTCCACAGGGTGATCGACAAATTTATGATCCAGGGCGGAGACCCGACAGGCACAGGCATGGGAGGGCCAGGCTACGAGATTCCGGATGAATTCACAAACCATAACCGCAATGACAGGGGCACTCTATCCATGGCAAACGCAGGCCCGAACACAGGCGGCAGCCAGTTCTTTATCAACCTTGTAAACAATAATTATCTCGACAAGATGCACCCTGTATTCGGAAAGATAGTGGAGGGCATGGATGCTGTGGATTCTATAGGAAAAGTGAAAACTGACCGTCAGGACCGCCCCAAAACCGAAGTAAAAATTATAAAGGCTGAGCTGGTCTGAGACTTCTTATACTTAGGAGCAACTACTGCTTTTTATTTTTTCCTATCTTTCCAGCTTTCTATTTTTATACATTCTGCTTTTTATTTCTATTTTTGACCATCATTTTGACCACTATTTTTGACCATCATTTTGACCATTATTTCTGATCATGATTTCTAATCATAATTTCTGATCACTATTTCTAATCATAATTTCTGATCACTATTTCTAATCATAATTTCGGATACAATGATTAAAAAAGCCCGCCTAATAAGAATATAATTTATTTTATCGGAGACTGAAGCCTGTTGAATGTTTACAGGAGAAGAGATTTTTGTGTGGGAAACAGAAGAGGGACTGGATTTTCTGGCAAGTGAAATCCTTAAAGCCAGGTATCTGCGCAAGGGAGAAAAGAATTGGGAGGATGTCTGTGAGAGAGTTGCAAAGGCAGTTGCAGTAACTGAGGAAGAGTATCTTGATTTCAAAGACCTCATGGTCAGAAAGATTTTTCTTCCGAGTTCGCCCACGCTCATGAATGCGGGCACCGAACTCGGGCAGCTTGCAGCTTGTTTTGTGATTCCTGTAGAGGACAGGGTTGAGGAAATCTTCGATTCGATAAAAAATGCAGCCCTGATCCAGAAAACCGGAGGAGGCACAGGGTTTGATTTCTCAAAAATACGCCCTGAAGGTTCTTCCAGCTCATGTGGCGATGACGCGACTAGCGGTCCTGTAGCTGTCATGAAACTTTTAATGAGGCAACTGAGATCGTAAAACAGTTTGGAAGGAGACGGGGTGCCAATATGGGCATCCTTGATATTTCCCACAATGATATCCTTTCTTTCATCAGGGCAAAGCATGTCGAAGGAGAGTTGAGCAACTTCAATCTCTCGGTTATGGTGCCTGATGCTTTCATGGAACTTGTTGAAGCAGATAAGGCTGATGAAGTTTGGAACAGGCAAACAGATGTGACAGTCGGGTGCATATTTTCCGAGATTGTAGAAGGGATCTGGAGAAACGGCGAACCGGGTATTCTTTTTTATGACAGAATAAATAGGGATAACTTCACGCCTGCCCTTGGTGATATCTCGGCCACAAACCCCTGCGGGGAAGAACCACTTCTGCCTTTTGAAGCCTGCAACCTGGGCAGCATAAACCTTTCTCTTTTCGTTATGGATGGAAAAGTAAACTGGGACTTTCTCAGGGAAGTAGCTGGAAAAGCTATCCGTTTCCTGGATAACGAAATTGATAAGAATGCATATTCTGTTCCGGAGATAGAGGCTGCAACTAAGAGGACCAGAAAAGTAGGGCTTGGGGTAATGGGGCTTCACGACATGCTTTTAAAGCTCGGGCTGCCCTACGACTCACAGGAAGCCCTGGAGCTTGCGGAAAAGCTTATGGAACAGATTACCTGGGCTTCGATCAGGGAATCAAGGAAACTTGCTGCGGAAAAAGGAAGTTTTCCGGAATATGAAAATTCAACATGGGAACTTCCTATGAGGAATGCTGCATTAACCGCAGTTGCTCCGACAGGCACGATCAGCATTCTTGCCGGTTGTTCTGCAGGAATTGAACCTGTCTTCAGCTGGGTCTACAGACGAACTCAGACCGTAGGCAGGGAATTTATGCTTGTTCATCCATTTTTTAAGGCGCATTTCAAATCAAAACTGTCGGAAGCTGACTATGACTGGCTTCTAGATCATGTCTATAAATACGGTACCGTGCAGGATGTGGAAAATCCAGAACTTGTAAGCGAAGAGGAAAAGCAGCTTTTCAGGTCAGCCCTTAACATTGACTGGAAGGCCCATATTGATATGCAGGCTGCATTTCAAAGACACTGCCATGCCGGAATTTCAAAAACTATTAACATGCCTGATTCCGCAGGAAAAGAGGATATCAAACAGGCTTTGGTTTATGCCTGGAAACAGGGATTAAAGGGGCTTACTATCTACAGGACCGGAAGCAGACAGCATGTGGTACTCAGCCTCCAAAAATTTTAAAATTAAATTTGTTGTAGCCTGTAAAAAACACAAAGCTGTAACCTGTAAAAACTGTTTGTGATCTCAAAACTGAGTAGGAAGCTTACGATAAATCTGTTTTCTAAACAGTGTAATAAATATTAAAATGTGTTATCTTACTAAAAATATATATACACTTGATCACTCTAAATAATATATGACTGATACTTTTAAACATCACCTTGAATTGCTAGTCGCCTGTGTCATTTACGGTACCGTTGGAATCTACATGCAACAGCTTGAGGATATGTCCATAGGCTCAATTATTTTCTACAGAATACTCTTCGGACTAACAGCCCTTTTATTCTATCTTGCAATTACCGGGAATTTAGGCCAGCTAGCTCTAAAAAGAAAGAAGAAGTACCTGCTCCTCCTGGGAGTCCTGTATGTTTCGCAAATGTTTTCCTATTATTCGGCAATTCGGTATCTTGGAGCTTCTTCAGCCGTTCTTCTGCTCTATACGGACCCGATTTATCTGACTATTCTTGCCCCTCTGATTCTAGGAGAAAAGAACACGGGAAAAACTATTCTTGCCCTCTTCCTTGGCTTGATAGGGATCTTCTATATAACAAGGCCGGAAGGAGGTTTTGAACAGCTTGAATTTGGCAGTAGTTATCTTAAGGGAGTGCTTTTCGGGCTTACAGGAGGTCTTTTCAGCAGTGGTGTAATAATCTCGGTTCGTTATATCAGAGATGAATATAACGGGCTTACCCAGCTCTTCTGGCAGAGTGCAATCAGCCTTTTCTTCCTTTCACCGTTTGCAGTTTCCGTTCCACGAAATGTACTTACTGCAAACCTTCCAGTCCTGGTGCTCTTCGGGGTATTGATTACAGGAATCGGTGCAGTGTTTTATATAAGGGGTGTAACAGGCGTGAACGCTATTACAGGCAGTCTCCTTACTCTGCTTGAGCCGGTTTCCTGTATATTCTTCGATTATACGGTACTGGGAAACCCGATTCACAGTGGGATGCTTACTGGCTGCATTTTCATCCTTGCTGCAGCAGTTGTAATAAGCCTCGATGATTCGGTTTCCCTGAAAAAACTGCTTTTCCGGGACAAGACCACCTTTGGCAAAAGGACCCTTGTCAGAAGAAAACCAATTTAAAGAGCTCAGGATAAATAAAACTCTATATTCGAACTCTATTTTTTCCTTTTTCTTTCCTTTCTTTTTTTCTAAAATTAACCTGTTTCTGCCCCCTTTGTGCGCAACCGTTGATCCACAACCATTGACCCGCAACCGTTGACCCACAACCATTACGATGTTGATCTCGTCGTTGCTAAGAGGCTGTCTGAATATTATATTTCTCTTATTTTCTTACGTTTTTTATCCGACCTAGCCGTCTAATCATTATATGGATCATAGCAGCATATATTAATGCTTGGCTTGATTCTGTTAATCCTTCGTAGTCTTTACTCAAACGTCGATATCTTCCCAGCCATCCAAATGTACGTTCTACTATCCATCTGTGAGGAAGTACTTGAAAACCTTTGACATCATCGCTACGCTTAACGATTTCTAATGCCCAACCACACATTCCTTTGACCCAATCGACTAGCTGGCCAGAATAACCAGAATCAGCCCAAATTAACTCCAATCGAGAAAAAGTACCTTTAACTTGTTCCAGAACAAGTTTAGCCCCATCTCGATCTTGAATATTCGCCGAATGAACTATAACTATCAACAGTAGCCCTACTGTATCCACTAGAATATGGCGCTTTCTTCCTTTTACTTTCTTGGCGGCATCATAGCCGCGTATTCCTGGAGTTTCTGTAGTTTTAACGGATTGACTATCTAAAATAGCTGCACTAGGTTCTGATTCTCTGCCATATGCAATTCTCAGTTCAGTTCTCAGTGTAGCATTTATACGTTCCCAAAATCCAGTAAGTCGCCAAAGACGGAAATAGTGGTACACAGTTTTCCAAGGTGGAAATTCATGGGGTAGCATTCGCCAGGCACAACCAGAACGTAACAAATAGAAGATGGCATTCAAGATTTCGCGATAAGGATGAACGCGCTTTCGACCTCTATTTGTCCTGGGATTTGGAAAGTACAGTTTGATTATTTCCCATTCTCTATCAGAGATATCACTAGGATAAGGAATTCTTTTGTTTGTTCTATCACTAGCGAACAATATGATTACATGTAGTATTTAATTTTAAGACAGCCTCTAAGATTTTCGGTCAAGCCTTTTTTAAAAAGGCTTGTGCCACAACCGTTGCGCCGGTTGATCATGCCGACCACGTTGTTGCTGGAGTTTTCGGTCAAGCCTTTTTTAAAAAGGCTTGTGATCACGCCGTCATGACGTTTTAGATTTAGCAATGGTTTTCGGTCAAGCCTTTTTTGAAAAGGCTTGCGCTCAAGCAGTTTTTTCAAAAGGCTTGTGATCCCGCCGGATAGGGGTTGGGGGTAAGGATCTCAAATTCAAGCGTTTATGGGGTTTTCGCTCAAGTTTTTCAAAAGGCTTGTGTATAACAAAGCTTAAATCAAGTACAGTAATTACTGAATAAATTGATTGGCGTGTGGAAGATACGTTTCCTTCAGGACAGGTAAAGGCGTTCTTTCCCGAATACTGATATTGTGTTCGTTATACTGATATTCTGTTCGTTAAATACTTATTTGAAGTTTAATATATAAGCGGCCGGTGGTAAAGTTTTCCAACAGTCCACCGGTTAGAAATTTATTATCAATACTTATCGGGCAGCTGCATGACATCTTCAGGACAGGACTGCACTGACCGCACTTTCACTTTAGCTAATCTTTCTTCAGGGAGACCCTATATGATAAAAGAAATCACTGCCAAGTATAACGCAGAGCAAATTGAAAAAAAGATAACGCAGCTCTGGAAAGATAGCGATGCTTATCGAAAGACCCGAGAGCACCGCAAGACTGGAAAAAGACTTTTTTTTGTTGACGGCCCCCGTATACGACCGGACATATCCACCTGGGAACTGCCTGGAATAAGATCATTAAAGATTCCATTCTTCGCTATTACTCCATGAATAACCGTAATATTCTCGAGCGCCCTGGCTGGGATATGCACGGCCTGCCGATTGAGGTCAAAGTTGAAGGCGTGCTCGGCTTCAAATCCAAAAAGGACATTGAGAGCTTTGGGGTAGAGAATTTTATTGAGAAATGTAAGGAATTTGCCATCAACCAGAAGCAGGAAATGACTGAACAGTTCCAGAGGCTAGGGGTCTGGATGCAATGGGAAGCCCCCTACATGACCTTAAAAGACGATTACATTGAAGCTGCCTGGTGGACCCTTAAGCAGGCAAGTGAAAAAAACCTTCTGGATGTAGGCAAACGCTCAGTCAACTGGTGCCCTCGCTGTGAGACTGCAATTGCAGACTCTGAGGTCGAATATGCCGAAAGGACCGACCCTTCAATTTATGTGAAGTTTAAGATCAAAGGCGAGGAAAATACTTTCATAGTCATCTGGACAACAACCCCCTGGACAATTCCCGCAAACGTAGCTGTAGCCGTACATCCTGGTTTTGAATATTCTAAATTCAGGGCAATCAGGCAGGACGGCTCCGATGAGATATTGATTGCAGCTACCGACCTGATTGATAATGTCCTTAGACAGGGCAGGTATGTTGACTACGAAGTACTTGAGACAATGCTTGGGGAAGACCTGACGAAACTTGAGTACGAAAGTCCTGTTGGGGATCTTGTGCCTGTGCAGAATGAGATAAAGCATGGCATTTATCTTGCCGATTACGTAACTGCAGAAAACACAGGCTGTGTACATATTGCCCCAGGGCATGGTATGGACGACTTTAACGTTGGCGTGAAGTATAATCTTCCAATCCTCTGTCCCGTGGGCCCGAACGGTGCCTATACTGAAGAAGCCGGGGAATACGCGGGTAAAAACGTCAGGGAAGCAAACCCGATTGTTGTTGAAGACCTGAGGAAACGCAACAGGCTGCTTGCAGAAGGAACTGTTTCTCACAGGTACGGGCACTGCTGGCGCTGCAAAACTCCCATAATCTATCTTGCAACCGAGCAGTGGTTCCTCAAGGTTACAGAGATAAAGGACAAAATGCTTGAGGCAATTGATGCCGTAGACTGGTACCCTGACTGGGCAGGTTCAGCCAGATTCAGGACCTGGGTCGAAGGCGCCAGAGATTGGTGCATTTCCAGGCAGCGCTACTGGGGAATTCCGATTCCGGTCTGGAAGTGCAAGAAATGCGGAAAACTTGAGGTAATAGGAACCAAAGCCGAACTGCTGGAAAAATCCGGAGCAGTCAGCGATGTCGAACTTCACCGTCCCTATGTGGATAAACTAACTATTCCCTGTGAGTGCGGCGGAGAGAAAAAGCGTGTTGAGGACGTTTTCGATGTCTGGTTTGATTCGGCTGTCGCTTCCTGGGCTACCCTGAAGTTCCCGCAGACCAGGGAACAGTTCGACGAATGGTGGCCTGCTGACTTTATCACTGAAGGACATGACCAGACACGCGGCTGGTTCTATTCTCAGCTAGGAGCAAGCATGGTTGGTTTCGGACGGGCTCCTTACAAGAGTGTGCTCATGCACGGCTTTACGCTTGATGCAGGCGGAAAGAAGATGTCCAAAAGCCTTGGAAACGTGGTTTCCCCGATTGATGTAATCGACAAGTATGGGGCTGACACCCTGCGTGCCTATGTGCTTTCCTCAAGCGCACCCTGGGATGACCTAAAGTTTAATCAGGAAGAAGTGGAAAACGTCCACCGTTCAATCAATATTCTATGGAACGTTTTCAGGTTCCCGCTGCCTTATATGGCACTCGATAATTTTGATCCGCTTAAGGTTAGCCTTGATTCCGTAAAAGACGCGCTCAGGGAAGAGGATAGGTGGATTCTCTCAAGAGTTCAGTCCGTTGTTAAGGCTGTAGATGAAGCAATGAGCGGGTACTTCCTGCATAAGGCAGTTCGTGAGATTCTTGAATTTACTCTGGAAGATCTCTCCCGCTGGTATATCCAGCTTATCCGTCCGAGAACCTGGACCGAAGCCGATGACCCTGACAAGCTTGCAGCTTACTGCGTGCTTTATGAAATCTACGTAACCCTTACAAAATTGATATCTCCTTTCATGCCTTACCTGGCTGAAGAGATGTATCAGAACCTGATAAAAAATGTAGATCCAGATGCATCGGAATCGGTCCATATGTGCGACTGGCCAAAGGTCAATGAAGCTTATCTTGACACTGAACTCGAGGCAGCCATGAGTACTGCGCGTTCTATAGTGGAAGCCGCCTCAAACGCCCGCCAGAAGGCAGGAAGAAAGCTCAGGTGGCCTGTTTCCCGAATAGTTGTTTCCCCTGAAAGTGAGGATGTATCAAAGGCTGTAGAGAGACTGCGCTCAGTCCTTATGGACCAGACAAATTCCAAGGCAATTGTCCTGACGCCCATTGGTGAGAGCTGGGATGAACTCGGGCTTGAAGTAATCCCTGATCCTAGCAAAATAGGCCCTGTGTTTAAAAAGGATGCAGGAAAAGTCATTCCTGCCCTGCAAAAGGTTGACGGTTTTGCTTTGAAAAAAGCCTTTGCCGAGGCTGGTGAGTTTGAACTCTCCCTTGCAGATAGAACAGCGGTTACAGTTACTCCGGGCATGGCAAACTTCAAAGAAACCCTGCCAGAAGGTACCGCAAGTGCAGAATCCGATGCCGGTCTTGTCTATGTGGACGCAAACCTGACTCCAGAACTGGAAGCTGAAGGGTATGCAAGGGAAGTAATTCGCAGGCTTCAGGACATGCGGAAGGAACTTGACCTTGTAGTGGATGAAAATATCCGTGCCTCGGTCCGGATCAAAGATGAAAGAGTCCTGAAGCTTGTTGAAACCCTCAAGGACCTGATTGCAGAAGAGGTAAGAGCCGATATCCTTAACCTGGGCAGTGATATCGATGTTTCCGGGACCCTTGTAAAGGATTGGGACGTCGAAGGTATTGCCATGAAGATGGGTATTGCAAAGAAATAAACTCTTAAAAAAGGTTGAAAATCAAAGAAGTTTTGAACTCAAACTGTAAAACGGAAAGGAAACTGATTCATATGAATTTTGCTACCTGGAAACCGATTTACGAACGAATCCTTGAAGATTTCGGATTTGACCGAAAAGGTGATGAAAAGGCAGCTTTTTTCCTTTCCCGCATGCTGACAGAAGAAAACACGGTCAGCCTATCTGAACTCAAAGCAATAATTTCCGGAAAGCCTGTCCTTGTCTGTGGAAACGCTCCAGGGCTCAGGAGTGACCTTTCGAAAATCAATTTTTCTGCTTTTACGGTGATTGCAGCCGACGGAGCCGCTGCTGTACTGATGGATATGGGCATTGTGCCTGAGGTCATCTGTACCGACCTTGACGGCAATTCAGAAACTGATATCGAAAAAGAGATACTCGCCTGTGAAAAGGGCTCGATAGTCCTTATTCACGCGCATGGGGACAATATCGATAAGCTTGAAAAATATGTTCCCCGCTTTAAACGATTTATTGCAACTACCCAGGCAAGACCTTTTGACGAAGTCTATAATTTTGGAGGCTTCAGTGATGGAGATAGATGCTTTTTTGTAGCCAGGGAATTTGGAGCTAAAAAAATTAGGCTAGCAGGTTTTGATTTTGAAGATAACGATGTAAACCCGATTAAGAAAAAGAAATTGAAATGGGCAAAGAAATTAATGGGGATCTGAGATTTTTACAAAGTAACTATCCTGTATGAAAATGCAAACAATCCAACTGATAATAAAAGAGATACAATGAATTGACAAATCCTCTTATTTTTATTCATAATCTGAATCGAAAAACTTATCCTATTAAATAGTAGTCCTTTATATAGATATTTTGCTTCAAATAAAAAGACTAAAGTTATAAAGTTAAATAATAAAAAGAGTTGTACTACTTTTTCAACAAAATTAAGTTATTTTAAGGCTTTATATTGAAGATAATCAAGAAATAGGGCTTATAGGGATTATTGAGACAATATTTTTTGGCTAAATATTCAATTACAGATTTTTATTCCTGATTTATTGAGAGTTTTTATAGAACTAGATATTGTAAAGTAAATTCAAAAGTAAGCTTGTTTTATTGATAGAGGTTTTCTTTATTTTTATATAGGTTATTTATATTCAGAAACAGTTATTCTAGGTCTTTTATATAATTTATAATTCTATGTTTAATTGTACTTTCATGGGAGAACATGGGAGGACTGTTTCTCTCTAGACGGAAATGAGTACTCTAATAATTTCTAAAAAGTTGCCATGAAAGTATGATTAGGGGGTGGGTGAATAAGTTTGATTAGAGAGTGTAATTCCCTAGTCTAAAAAGCTCACCTTTACAGAGATCTGAAAGTATAGAATAACATAGCAAAATCTTGGAGGTAAATATAATGTGTGGATGGTTTGGTGGCTGCGGCTGGGGCGGGCGGCTGGGGCTGGCGTCGTGGCTGGCGCCGCTGCGGCGGCTGCGGCTGGGGCGACGGTTGGGGCTGGTAAGCGCAATCGACAGTCCAATCGTTGAGCCCTTGAAATGTTAAGTATGGATGAATAAAAAAGAAAAAGCTGTCAATTCAAGACAGAAAGATAATTTCTGATTAAGTATTCTGTCTTGAATTGATGGCTATTTATACTTTATTACCTGCAAATTATCAACTACAACCCTCATGTCTTTGAAAGTGAAGGATGTCTTTGAAAGTGAAGGGTTAATTCAGGCGGATCTGGGTGTGGTGTATTGACAGATCTTCAAATTTAGTCATTAGTCAAATGAAAATTCGTCGTCTCCAACTTATCAATAAAAAAAATAAAGTACTGAAGTTTGAAAACAGAATAAGTAACACTCTTTTCTTTCGCTAAATGCACATTTTTTAAGCCATCAAATAGCTTATAATTAGTAAGATATAGCGTTTTTGTACTTTTGAGGCTCTATTTTTGTCTTAATTTTAATTTCAGACTAAAGTTCCTGATTTTATTGAGATATTCTAAAAATTAAGATTTCTAAATTAAATATAAAACTAAACTCATTTTATAGAGCATAATTTCCCAGCTTTTTCAATGACTATTTAGTGTTAAGAATATATTATTCCATTCCATTTATATAATTTACAATTATATTATTAGTTGTACTCTCTGGCAATTAAAGTTGAACCTGATTCTATTAAGTGTTGATAGATTACAACTTGAGTGCCAGGAGTAATAATGGAGTTTGGGAGTCGATATAAAATTAGGTTGGAGAAAGATATACTCAAATCTTAAATTATATCTTCTCACATATATAAAGAACTGTGTAAACTAACACGAAAACATACA
>Ga0268359_11026_pt1 | contig 20579 bp, 15 predicted proteins | sample BioMet11_FD_194416 | JGI IMG/M metagenome (GOLD analysis project Ga0268359, IMG submission 194416) | Sewage microbial communities from Oakland, California, United States - Biofuel 11 (PacBio Assembly) | ecosystem: Engineered > Wastewater > Sewage > Unclassified | place: USA: California | collected...
TAAATACTTTAAGCCCTGGAAATCCTTTCAGAGATTGGCTTGTTGAGAAAGTTGTAACACAATCGGCTTAAGATAAGCATTGGTTTGGTTGAGTTTATAAATCAAATTTCTTCTCATACTGTCTGCATATCATTCAAGGTCAAGTCAGCATTACAGTGTAGTGGCAAAGTTTTTTTCTGAACCTACAGGACAACTGAAAAATTATAACGCTTATAAAGGTATGATGAAGGAATATAGGAACCTGGAAAGAGCCTCTTCAATAATAAATGTTGCAAAACCGCTTCAGTCCACAACAATTAACTGTGCGTTTGTAACCGAGTACATACCAGGTAAATCTTTGGGCTGGTACATAAAACATGAACAAAAAGAAAAACTCGATGAGCGGCTTACTGCCGTTGCACATATGCTTCGACAGCTTCACGATAATACAAAGTCTTCTTACAATAAGGAAAACGAATTTAAAAATTATCATGAGGTTCTGGGCCATCTGAAACTGGATCATGATACCAGAAGACTTTTAATAAACTGCTTGGAAAATGGTGGTACAGTTCGTGGCTCGACAGAGAATGCGGCTGTATGGTTCACAGGGATGTTACTCCCTCTAATTATATATTTTATAAAGGTAAGCCTTATGCAATTGATTTTGAAAGCTCCTGGTCACATGCCCATCCTGTAAGAGACCTGGGAATTCTCACTGCAGAACTTAAAAACGAGTTTGAATGGCATAAAGGAGGAAGCTGGAAAGCCGAACCATACATAGGAAACTTCCTCTGGGAATATAGCAATGATGAAAAGGACTTTACCTATATTACTAAAGTTTTGCCTTTTTTCATGAGCATAGGTTTACTTCGTTCAGCACGCATTCATCGAGGCAGCCACAGGAATTATCTAATCAAAGAAGCACGTAAGTGTTTAAAAGCAATTAATAGAGGTTAAAATGGTATCCTCTTCAAATTCAATGGAGAATTTTACAATTCGAAAAACGTGAAACAATTTTATCATACAGTTAGATAATTGAATGCATCGCTTGTGCTATTCACGGGAAGAATGGAATATCAGAAAGGACCTGACCTGCTGGTGGAAACTGCTGCAAAAGTCCTGAAAAAAAGAGATACTCGGTTTGTACTTATCGAAAAAAGAAAAATGCGTTCTCATTGTGAATATCGGGCTCAAAAACATGGCATTGGAAATTCCTGTAATTTTCTTGGGTAAGCTTTGGATAACACTGTAATAGACTGGTTCAATGCCTGCGACCTTTTGTGTGCGTGCCCAGCCGAAATGAACCCTTTGGAATTGTGGTGCTTGAAGCCTGAGATGAAAAAAACCTGTAGTTGCAAGCGATGCAGTTGTCCTCGTGGAGAATTTCAGGACGGGGGTCATTGCTTATAGAAAGCCCTATTCTATCGCATGGGGGTCTCAATTATGTCCTTGAAGGGTGCCTGGCCACAACCGAATGGGGAAAAAGGTTACGACCTTCTTATAAAGCGTTGTAATTGGAAAACAATAGTTGAAAAGACTTTCAAGGTATATGAAAAATAATACCCTATGTTTAGTCGATGCCCACATCAGATGCGCGAGGGCGACCACAGACAAATAACCACTCGACATATATAGTAAAGTCTTCTATATAGAACATATCCAAAAACTATATAATAAACTTGATTTATTTATATTTTAGAAGGACCGGTGTCGATTCCAATAATAACCATAAAGCCCAACCAACGTCGCCAGATGGATCGTTTCTTATTTCCGCAATAACGGCATCTTGAAGAGTACCTCAGATTGAATCGAGATCAGGCGCCTTCAAACTATTTTTCGTGCAGCTTTCTGTTATCTCTTTGGTACTCCTTTTTTTCTGTGACTTTTTCCAGCTGAACTACAAAATCAGCTAAAGAAAAGTTGCGTGAACTATCCCTCCTTATCGAATCGCCTTGCAGTGTCAGTATATATTTATACGCTTGAAAAGTATATGTAAATTCATAAAATCAATAACAAGAGAACGTTGGGAAATTGACGGTTCTATCCCCCACCTGCCACTTTCCGGCTCTCGCTGGAAATTGTTGAGGAAGGAGACTTCACGCCTTAAAGTAAAATCAAATGTGAATACAAGTTCGAAACGTATGACGAAGCCGTTCAATGCAAATCGGAAAAAAGATCTTGTGAGCTGCGGATAAAAGATATCTGCAGCCCTATATATCGGTCTGTATAAGGCACACGTGCATCGATTTGAAGGAAGGCACTTTTTCAGGATGAAGCAATTTTCAATCTTTGGGTCAAATCGTGTTTAGCATCGACACACATGAACCTCTAAAATAGAATTGAACGGATCATTATATAGATCTTTTGAATATATTCTATATAGTGAATTATAGGTTAGAGAGCTAATTCCTTTTTAGCATCTTACTTTTATGAGAAAACCTTTATGATTACAATTGCCCATACAAATTCGTAAAATCGATTAAACACCCATAAAGGGGATCATTCTATTACTAAGGATCAACGAAAAGTTCAGTTTACCGGGAATTCTACCTATATTGTTTCTCTCCCCATAAAATGGATACGCGATATAGGGCTTGAGGCAGGGGATACACTTACTTCTTACACCCATGCCTAACAAAACCTTGCATATCTCTTACAGTGCAATCTCAAAGGAACTTTCTGATCTTAAGGCTATGATAGAATACAGTCACTCAGGCAGTGCGGAAAATAACTTCAGAATTCTTATTGCTAATTATCTTGCAGGTTATGATATTATAAAACTGACTTCCATGAAAGGTTTCAGTGCTCGTGACCGCAAGTTTATCAAGGACTCAGTACGTCAGAAATTGATAGGGCTTGAACTTGTAGAAGAATCAAGGACTGAGCTGGTATTTCAGTGCCTTCTTAATTACAACGATCTATTCCTTAGCTGGGTAATCAAAAATATGTATGGTCTTGTACGTTCCATGCTTGAAGATTCTATAAAAGCCCTTAGAGATTACAATGTAGAAATTGCTGAAGATGTTATCCAGAGAGATAATGATGTAGATCGTTTCTATTTTCTTTCTGTCCGCCAGCTTAACGCCGCAATTGAAGATATTGAGCTCTCTGAAATGATAGGAATCCGGCATCCGCAAGAATGCCTTGAGTACAGACTGATTACGAAAATAATTGAACGAATAGGAGATCATGCAGTCAGAATAGCTGTAAATACCCAAAGAATGGATTCCGCAGTTAGCTCTGATAATCTAATTTTCAAGATGGCTGAATTTTCCATTAACGTATTCAAGAGTTCGATTGATTCGATAGCGCAAGAAGACCTTCAGACGATCAACAAAACTGTTGAGGAAGCAAAAAATGTTTCTCAATTTGGAGTTTCTCTGGAGTCACAAAAGGTGGGAAATACAGATAATGTTGAAATTAGTATGGTTCTGGAGAGTCTCCGGAGAATAGCCGAATATAGCGGCGATATTGCAGAGGCTTCAATAAATATGAATGTAAAGATCTAAATCTCAGGTTTTTTATTGATAAAAGAGATATATGACCTTTAATTCGCAAAATACCTTAATTTATTATTCTGTTCTCTTTTGCAATTTATTGCTCCGAAATATTTCCTCTTTTTTCTAAGAGGATAATTCCTGTAGCTTGTATTTGATAGACTTAAGCGGTTCAACCGAGTAATCAATAGTATTAACCATCAACTGCCTAAAATACCAAGTTGTTCATAACGCCCAATGTGCTTGATTTTGTTCCTAAGAGCATAAGTCCTATAGGATAAAGAACACTTACGTTAAAACTAGTTAGTATAGTTTACTACTATATAGAATATATCCAAAAAATATATAATAAATCCATTCTATTTATAACATGGAAGGTTTCCAGTACCTTCAACCAGATCTCTATGGGCTACAGGCATCTCTTCCCCTGCAGCTCACAAATTTAATAAAAAACAATAACTGGGAAATCCAACCCAGTAGCACATTTTGGAATACTGTGACTTTGCAGTATTGTCTGAATTATGAAGGTTTCTACAGAACTCTAAAATCCTTTGTTTAAGGTTCATTCAGATAAATGTCCATTTACCAAGGAGGTTTATTTATGAAAAGTCTAAAATTTTGTCCGAATGCCATTCAATACTGAAAATGAGTCAAGGACAGCGAAACTCAATACTGTCCTGTATGTAGATACTGGACAAAGGTAGGTACTGCAAGGCTTGATTCAATCATGATTTACGAATAAGGGACCTGTACGGGGGGATCCAGTTCTTCTATGTTTTGTAGTGCATGTAAAAAACGAATTTAAACACAGGTTTATATTGGAAAATTATGCTTCGCGATAGATGTGAAAGAAAATGTGATAGCGTCAGGTTATATCTAAGAGTCATATGAACCAATGAGAATTTAAAAGTTCAATGATCATGGGCCAGTTACTGAAAACTTAAGTAGAAAGATGGCCCTCAAATCCAGGCAAAAAAGGTGAATTTACTTCTCTTGTTAAACTTAATCTCAATTTGTAGATAGAACCAATTTAATATCACTTTAAAATATGCTACATTCCATTTTTAAGTCTTTTTAATTTTTTTAATTAGTTTCATCTTTCATGGATATTTCAAAACTTGGAACTTACATAAAGCAACTGACCTTCCGCAGATGTCTGACAATTATCTATTTTTCCATTAATCTAAATATTAGAAATATCTTTGTCTTTCTCCAGATTTAATTATGCTTGTTACAACACGTTCTCTTGATCATCACGGAATTCGTTTCTGGCATTTATGATGAACTTGAAATTGGAAAAGTGATTGATGAGTGCTGCCCAGACTGGGCAGCACAAGTTAGCTCATTCTATTGTAGTAAAAGGCAATGATTCTTAACTGTCTTGGTTTCGTAGACAGTCGTCTTTACATGTACTCTCAGTACTTTGAAACCCTTCCTGTTGAGAGGCTTCTTGTCCCGCGATCAGTGCTTCTGACCTTACTGATGAATGTTTTAGGTCGAACTCTTTGACGAAATATTTAAGGCATATCCTACTCAACTTTCATGAAGCTTTCCTTGAAAATGATGAAAATTGTTAACATCAGGACTCAACTTCTCCAATCTGACACCACTAATTTTAGCCTTCATGGAGATTACAATTATATCAATGACGGTTCTGTCATTGAAATCACATATGGTCATGCAAAAGACGGTAGAGATGACCTGAAACGCTTTGGACTTGGAATGATAACAAATCAGTATGGAATTCCACTATTTGCAAAGGCTTACTCTGGTAACGCATCAGACAAAGAAACCATTATAGAGGCAATGAAAAGACTTCAGGAAAACATAACGTTTCCTGATGATGTTTACTACATAGCTGATAGTGCTCTATATTCTGAAGGAAACATCAAAGCAATGATAGAAGGCATGAAGTGGATTACTCGTGTTCCTTCAACCCTAAACCTCGCAAAACCTTGTTGATTTCTGATCTTGAGTTTAAAAACGGAGAGGATCCACGCTATTCATTTTATGAAACCATTGTTGAATATGGTGGTATAAAGCAAAAATGGATAGTTGTTCATTCCACAGAAATGCAGAAAAGAAAAGACATTACTTTTGAAAGAAAAATCCAGAAGAAGGTTAATGAATCTCAGAAAGATCTCAAAGACCTAAAAAAGATCAAGTTTGCTTGTGAAAAGGATGCCTTAGCAGCTTTGGAAAGGTGGAAGAAAGAGAACCCTCATTGTTTGCTGGAAACCGTAGAGATTTCCACGGTTTCAACAAAGGAAAACGGTAAAAGAGGAAGACCAAAAAGAATGAAAAGCTTATTTTTCACTATGTTGTAAATGCAAAAGCAGTCCGAAACTACGAAATAGAATTGAATGAAAAAGAGTATCAAGGAAGATTTATAATCGCAAGTAACGATCTCAATCTTGATGCTGAAAAGATGCTGGAATACTACAAGAACCAGAGCAAGGTTGAAAAAGGTTTCAGGTTCATAAAGGACAAAAGTTTTAGGGTTTCCGAGGTTTATTTGAAAAAACCGCAAAGAATTGAAGCTCTCTCAATGATAATGGTGTTAACTCTGATGGTCTATTCGGTAGCGGAATGGAAGCTGAGAGAGAAGCTAAAAGAAACAGGGGAAACAGTACCTAATCAGGTTAAAAAGCAAACTCAAAAGCCCACTTTGAAGTGGGCTTTTGTGCTGATGAGGGGAATTACAGAAGTAAAAGTGGAAGTTGATTCAAAGGTGATACCAAAATTGCCAACATGGATGAAGTTAAGAGCAAGATAATAAGGTTGATGGGGGAAAATTGTGAAAAATACTACTTTTGAGTGGAGATCTGCGGAAGGTCAGTTTGAACATTTCAATCAGGAAAAACAAATATTCAAACCTTATTTTGTCATTAGGTAAATATTCGTTTGGAATATATCTAATTCATGTTTTTTATATAGATGTTATCACTCAAATAGTATATCCGCACTTTGAGATATCCAGTAATCAATTGATATTTTATCCGGTTTTATTTATATCAACAGTCTTGTTAAGTTATTTCAGTGTAAATTGGATTGCTCATTTGCATAGTAGTAAAACAATAATTGGAGTTGAATCTTTAAACCCATAATGAAATTTTTGTAAGTGGGCCATATGAAAAATATTTACATGTTATTAATAGTATCTTTACTACTGCTTGCATCGACAGGAGTTGCTTCTGCTGCACTACCATATTACATAGATCCGCAACATAATTTGTGGCTTAATATCAGCATGGACGGCAGTACACAATATTTCAATGTATATAATACACCTGGATATTCTCCAAATGAGAATGCAGTCATGTGGGTGTATGATAACTTCAGCTCAAGCAACTTAGACACATCAAAATGGACTAGTTATAAAAAAGGGAGCGGTAAACCAACAGTGGACATACAAAACGGACAGTTGATATTGTCAGGTTCAGGCGTGACCTCCTCTGCAAATGTTGTGCTGAACAAACCTTTCACTAATGGAATTGAATTGGCAGTTAATGAAACGATTTCAAATGGTACCAGTGATGTAGGTACATATTCTGATGCTTCTTTTGGTTCTGGCCCACTCGCAGGTGTGACTAATGAAATAGATTTAGATTTGTGGCACATATTTCTCTATTGGCTTCACACGTTGATCTCTATCTTAAGACTCGACAATATGGTTGATATTGACAGTAGCTCTGGAACAGGCTGGTGGCATACAGTTTTCTCCACTGTTGACGGCTCATTCCAAAGTCAGGGAATATCAAGATCAATAATTTGGATAAATTCAAGCACTTCGGACGCTATTATGCCTAATCCCGGCATCACGCTAAGTGAGTATACCGGAGAAAATCTTCCACATACAGTTGCATATAGTTACGATACTTACGGCAATGCCAATATGAGTATGCTCAATGTAAACCAAAATCGACTCCCATTATCTATACCTGACCCATACGGTTGTAACCAGTTTAATCACATCGACGTATATTACAATTCGTCGGGAGTATTTGGCCACAACTGGTGGATGCTTATTACAACACATTATATGTATTCAGATAGTAAGTATGAAAATGCATGTTTATATTATTCTGATGACGGACTGCTCTGGTATGTACCGTCAGGAGGAACAAACCCTATAGGAAAGCCGGTTGTATCTAAATATGACTCAAATGCTTATGGGTCTGATCCTGACCTTGTATACAATCCTACGACTGAAAAACTCATGTGCTACTATGTAATTGAAGACGTTACCGGTAATGTATATATAAAAGATTTGAAAGTTAGGACATATGATGGAAATACTGTTTCACCTGAAATGAAAGTTATTGCACATGGGATATCACCAACCGTTTGTATGATAACACAACAGGAACATTTTACATGTGGATTGTTGATACCGATTCAGATCCGAATGTAATATACAGATACACTTCAACTGACGGTATAAATTTCAGTAATAAGCAAACAGTTGGTCAATCAAGCGATTACGAAACCTGCAATGTAAATGTGATGAATCGTCCTGGAGACTCAAAGCTCTATTCACTTTTAACATTCACAGGCAACAACAATCTATATCTTGCAACTGCAAACAACTACACGGATAATTTTACAATTCAAAAATCACCCATTCTACAGGTTGATGACTCTTCATCTGCCACACATAAGAATATTGAGTTATCTTGCAGTGCAGGTATATTTAGTGATGACGGAAACACTCTGAAACTATGGATAACTGCTAAAGATATCAATGGGTTCTGGACTGCTTTTTACACACAAGCAACTCAGGCAAATGGTATCTGGAAAGTGGGAAATTTCACAACCCTGCACGCTCCTGTCATGACAGTCAAAAATGAACAGTGCCTCAATACCTCAAAACAGTGGATGCTCTCACAGGGCGACTACGTGAACAACAAAGGAGTCATAAGAAAAATCAACGAAATTTGGGGATACAAAACAGGTCACACACCAAAAGTAAAAGTAACGAATATGGGAGCATACATGCAAATTGAAGTTGCGCCAACTGACTCTCAGAACGTGACTGATTACCAGGTGATGATCCCTGCTAGTTTTCTTGACTTATCATCCCAAAATGATTCTCTGGATATTGAACATGTGTCAAATGACTCAGAGAACGTGACTAATTACCAGATGATGACCTCTGCTAGTCTTCTTAACTTATCATCCCAAAGTGATTCTCAGGATATTGAACGTGTTCAGGAGGAAACGGACGCTCATCCTTCAAAAGGAGTAATTAACTGGAAAGGACAAAACTGGTATTTGACAGGTGGCAAAGCAAATCCTGGTAATAATTACTGGAATGTTTCAGGTGCATGGATAGATAACCAGGATAGGATGCACTTAACAATTGTAAATAACAACAGTAAATGGGAATGTACAATGTTAAGCAGCCAATATACATATCATTATGGTACTTTCACATGGACTGTAGCTTCACCTGTTTACACATTTGACAAAAACAGCGCAATAGGACTTTGTACTTATTTAGATGATAATAATGCGTCAACTGTGGGGATTTCGAGATGGGGTGACCATAATGGAAATCAACTATGGTACTCTATAGAACCTTCTAAAATTAAAGGAAATAGTAAGGCGCATCTGGTTCCATCGAGCATCGAAGGCACAAACACGACTTATAGAATTGATTGGAAACCCAATTATATAAGATTCACATCCATGCAAGCAGATGGAACAGTTATAGCAGACTATAACAATACAAACATTTCTGCAATTCCGAAAGAGCCTGAAAGTGTCATAATGAATTTGTGGTTAGTGGCTTCCCCATCCGATGGAAAAAACATTGAACTTATAATTAGTAATTTCACAGTTACTAACGATTGAGTTACAAAGTGGCTTTTAAGCCACTAAACTCTTTCCATATAAATACTCAGGAATCGTTACAAACCTTCCAGATATACCTTTGTTTGTGCCTAAGCTGAATGAGTTGAAGTTATCATATACTAAGACTCCTATTTGATAGTATACAAGCAACTGCATACATACATTGCGTATTGTCATTAGCTAAAACATTGTGTGTTGCCATTAGATGACATTTAGCCAAATTACTGCAGATCAACATAATGCGGTTGCACAACAAACGCGACTGATGCCAAAGATAAGCAGTAATAAACCTACTATGAATGTCGTAGTTTCTTGGACTCTACTGCTATCGATGAACAGCGAGCCATATTTATTAAATTCTGGATATGCTTTTTCACGGACCCATTTGGAGATTGTCCAGTTTAATACTAACAACCCTTTTCGATTCTTCTGTAAAACCCTTGTTTTGTATATATCCTTAGACAATTTTATGGTAACATCAGCCGAAACTACTATTGAGACAAACGTCTGCAGGTACCGCGTCAACAATATATGCCAATTACTGAATTGATAAAATACGCGATACGTGAAAATCATATGCAGGTCTCGCGCCAATAACATATGCCAGGTATTGAGTTGATCAGGTATACGATACGCAAAAATCATATACAGGTATTGTGGCAATGACATTATTACCAATCCTGATTCGGTTTAAAGAGGAAGAGGTAGTATGCACATACTAGCTGAGCAATAGTAAACCACGCATAAAATATCTGAGGAATAAATGTTATTCTCACGAGATAGTCCCACTTACTGGGGTCCTGCACATATCGCAGTGTGTAAACACTGTCCACGTACATTAAACTCATTACCAGTATGAACATCCAGTTGAGATGATAAACACCTCTGACTATGTCATACAAAGCATAATGTAGCAAAAGAACCTGAAAAGACAACATAATCCAGAAGAGTCCAGCATTCAGGATGTCCTTTCTGGTGCTTTTATTCCATCCATGCTCCCACAATGTATCAAGTCCACCACGAAGCCAGCGGACTCGCTGTTTCCATAACTCGCTTAGTTTTAACGGGACATCTGTCCAGGCATGCATCCCAAAGCCTGCAGCTGTGTGGTAACCAAGCTCTTTTAGAGTTACCGTTAACTCGTAATCTTCGGTGATGTTATGCACATCATATAAAGTGCAGTCAAGTTTTCCTGTAGCTATGCGTCTTGACATTACTGCTTTTATTGCTTCTACCTTATACACTGTGCACATTCCGTGAGCGACTTTAATCCCCCTATTCTGACTAACTCGACTTCTGTCGAACTCAGCATATTCGACATATTGCCAGTGATAGACTAGTTTTTCAAAAAACCCGTTAGTTGTCTGTTTGACTACACCGGCACGAGAGCACACTGCTCCAAGCAGAGGATCCAGTTGAAATTCGATTAATGCTTGCTCAACAAGATCTGGAGCTATGACTGTATCACCATCGACTGATAACACATAATCATAGGAATTCAGATTTACACTTTATAGGCAGTATTCAGTGCCCCAGATTTTTTAAATTTATTTCCAACAGTTTCTATCAAACTTACGCGGTCATCAATGGCAGCTATACTTCTTACTATACTAACCGTATCATCTGTACTGTTATCACTTATTACAATAACATCGACTTTGACTGTTTGAGTAAGAATGGATTCAATGGTTGAGCGAATTATATCCGCCTCATTATGAGCTGGCACAAACGCGATGACATTGTTCTGTGGAGGCAGAACGGTTGTCATTTCGCAATTCCTCCTAATCACTTACTGCTAATAAATTTGAGTAATATAATAATTTTCAATAATAATGCAAAATCAGATTAAAAATTATATCATTTAAATTATCATAATCATGTTTTGCAATTAATTGGCAGAGTATAGCGGAACAAATCCTAGTTCAAATATATAAATTTAGCAGAATACTGCTGAATTGAGAAGATAAATTGCAGTTCTGTATACTTAAAGATACAATAATCTTGAATTTTATAAAGGGAACCTTTAATTCTATATTCTGCAGATGTACACAGAAGTAGAGATTATTTGCCCAAAATTATTCATCAAAGAATGGTCAACTTTTTAATGACTGCCATTTTGAGAAAATGAATAGTATTTTTGTGTGTATTCGCGGAAAATAAGTTTAATTAATACCAAATATGCCACTGTCTTGACGAAAAGCAGTATTTTGTATAAGGGAGTTCTCCTTGAGAACTTACTCAAAAACTATCTTAAAGGCTGTTAGCGGCTTAATGTTAATATTTTTCAATTCCAGTGTTCGATTCTTCTAAATTGTAGAACTGGGTTTTAATAATTGTAGAACTATGTCTAATTTTTGATTTGCTCTAAGAGGTTGTCTTAAAACTCAAATCATTCCCATAATTGGATAATCCAGCTTTCCGGAGATATCCTTCCAATTTTCATAATTCCTAGATTCGGCAGGTTAACACAACTAGAGATATATATTTTCATATTCCTCTCCCATGAGACTCAATATTTTCCAGTGAATTTCTTCCATATTCAGTATTTCTGACTTTGTTTTCCCTTTTTTCTGCGTTATAAGTTCTGTAATTCCCTGAAACTTGAAAAATATCCATCTCATTGTTGGTCTTTTTGTTGGTTTTCCTTTCTGATCTGGAACCGTTTCATTCTCTTCTTCTAATTTTGTCCTTAATTTCCATTCTGCAATTGAATAAATCATTAAGCAGAGAACCATTATCATTGTCAACGCTTCAATTCTTGATTTATTCTTGAGGTACACCTTCGATACGCTAAAGGTATCACTTTTCAAAAATCGGAATCCTTTTTCTACTTTATCCTGTCCTTTGTAATACTTCAGCATCTCTTCAGGAGAAAGACTGATATCATTACTTGCAAGAATGAAAAGTCCCATTTTTTCCATTTCTTTTAAAACAAAAGCATCATTAACCTTTATAGTCCCATCAATCTTATATATGTCTTTAATTTCTCATTTTTCAGAGGTCTGCCTCTTTTACCTACTTCACGTTTTTTAATGGTTTTCAAATCTACTTTTCAAAAGAACAGAAGGAAAATCTGCAATCCATTTTTCTGCTGCTTTTAATGCATCTTCTTCACAGAAAAAGTCATCTCCTGCCAGTTTTTTAAGCGACTTTTCTGCTTTTTCAAGCTCTTTTCAAGCTTCCTTCTGAGAGTTACCTCTTTCTTTTCTTTCATTTTATGAGAGAGTAACAAAACCCACTTTTGTTTGACCCCACCATAATCCACAAATGTTTGATAAAATGAGTATCTCTCGTCGCTTTTCAGTGGCTTCAGGTTCAAGTTTGCATTTAGCAGCTCCTTTGCCTCAGTAATTGTTGCAGGAACACGACTTATCCAGAATGACTTTCCTATGTTCTTGATATTATTATCAGTGTAAAAAGAACTATCAGCTACATAGTACACTTTGCTTTCAGGTCTTAAAGCTGATTTGAGAGACTTGATTGCTTCCAGAATTGTGCTTTTGTCTGAAGCATTCCCTGAATGGGTGTTCATGAAAAGTGGTATCCCATGCTGATTAACAACCAAGCTCAATACAAATTGTTTCAGGTCCCATCTTCCGTTTTTGGGAATTCCAAAAGTAATATCAATAGACTCAGTTTCTTCATCTTCATAATCCCCATAAACGCTGACACTTGTAGTGTCAGCGTGTAAACAATGGACAGGAATAGGTAGACGAGCCATAATATGAAGAGTGATTTCCGTAAACAGTTTTGTAGGACCATATTTTACTATTCTGTCAAGAGTTTCTCCAATAGCATATTGATTCAGGTCTTCTCGTGTGACGCCGTCTCCAAATAATCTTTCTGTAGAAATAGTCCTGAAATAATCAGGAAAAAGGTACAGACGTTGCCCTATGAAACCAAGACCATTGAGTACCATGGCAAGGATGCAGACGGAGTGAGGAACCTTGTGATCTCGTTCTTTAGGAAGTTTCTCATCGATCAATTTGTCAACTTCAAGCTCTCGGAAAACTCCAGCAATGAGACCAAGGTGACCTAAGAATCTTGTACGTTTTATTGAAGATTCAACTCTTCTACTGTTGTTTTTATCTGCCATGGAAGATCAAGAAAATAGATATGAAAATTAATTATATTAACTTATATGTTTACCTGCCGAAGCTAGGTTACTAACATTATATGAGTCTTTCAAGAATATCCCTGAATATATTTCCGATACTTCTTCAAAAGTATATAAGAAAGTAATTGAAGCAAAATTTGCTGTAAATTAAAGTCAAATTTTTGTATACTGAGCATGATTTAGTTGAGGTTCCACCATTTTCTACAAAATTCCTTATTTTTCAATAATATTGAACAATAATATTTATTTTGCCAAAAAATTTAGTTAAACTAGTTTAGATATAATTTAATGAGCTTTTATGCCAATAAGTTTAATTATAGTAATTTTTAGTTGTGCAATAAGAAAAACGCCCGATTCAAATTTCCAATACATAATTAATATTTTGTATTATTATTCAATTTGTAAAAGAAAAATCACATGAAATGCTAATTTTTTAACAATATGTATTATTAATTAAGTTATTATCATTGAACTCTATATTCATCTACATTTTGCGATGCTATTTAAAGGCATCAGATGTAATTTTTTGGTTAAATAAGTGATTTTAGACAATTTTTTTGTTTTTAACGCCTTTTCGTTAATTTTGGCAAAACCTCAATTTATAGAAAATTCAGGACATTGCCTATAAAGCAGCAGTCACAACATTTTTAGATACACTCTCAAAATATATTTTATGGTTGGTGGTAATAAATAAGTGGAATAAAGATATCATCAACGATCTCATCGATGATTTTATCGGATACAGGCTCATGAGTAGTAAGCAGTTCATATCGTAGTAAATCTACAGGCAGTGAGATAATTCGAGGACTGATTTTTTCAAGCTTGATTTCTCCTCGCATCTCAGCGTTTTTCAGAATTGTTATCATTGCTATTATTAATTTATCTTCTTTTGGGTGTATTATTTGTGGAATTGAAGATACTCTATCTTTAACAATATCTTCGATCATGAGTCCATGTATGGTTTCAGCACCAATAGTTTGCAGAGGTTTTGCTATTCCATGCAGGAAGGAAAATACATCATTACGCAGATTGCCGGTATCTGGTACTTCTTTTGGTAAAAGTGGAGGTACAAATTTATGTAAAACTGACAAAATTAGTGTTGGTTTATTAGCCCAACGACGATAAACAACTGCTTTATTAGTTTTTGCTCGTGCAGCTACTCCTTCCATTGTAAGACGGTTGTAACCTACATCACAAAGTTCTTTCCATGCGGCTTCAAGTATGGCATCTTCAAGTATTTTTCCACGGCGTCGTGTACCTTCATGGATATTTTTATCACTTTCAGATTGATGAGATTTTGAAGGATTTTCATTGTAGTTATTATCCATGCTTATCGACATATTTGTTATAAAGGATTATAAAATTGTTGTATTCCCTAGATCTGTTATTTCATATGGACTTATACCTCGACTTTATTATGTCGCATATTAAATCGTCACCATTAATCCCATAAACCAAATATATTGTTGTATCACAATCGAAGACTGTAAGATGGAACAATGTTGCTTATATTTTTAACCATGTTGACAAAAAATAATAAAGGGATTTGTTCATGAGCCTTGTGACAATTATTTCCATCATCTAATTGAATCTTTTTGAACGTTTATCTGCACCGCTGAATCCGGCCTTGTAACTGGCTCATTTTTACTTTTTGACAGTAATAGTGCGGGAATAATTGTAATTATTGTAAAACAATCAACAACCAAAAGGCAACGTTGTATGCACTTACAACAGTTTGAGTACCGGATACTGAGCTATAAGAAAGTTGGTTCTCGACGATTGTTGCAAGAATAGCCGATCCAAAAGCTCCCCCAATTGTCAGTAAGATCCTCGTTGCTACACTGGCATGAGGAATTTGATCTCTATTTAATCCAATATATGCGGAAGCCATTATTGGAATTAACAAACCTCCCAGACCTGCTCCTCTTAGAAACAGTGCCGCTATCAATAAAATTTGATTTGTATTCAAAGTAGCAAAGGCAAATGGTAACGTACCGATAGCTGTAACAATAAGGCTTATGACAACTATTATACGAGAGCCTATACGGTCGACTAGCCTTCCAATCCAGCTTCTGGTCAATAACATGCCAGCTCCCTGGGGAATTAATAAAAGGCCGGCAAATAGAACGCTTTCGCCACGTACTTGCTGATAGTATAGTGGTAGAAGAAGCATAGCTCCATTCATGATGATGCCTGACAGAAAGAGTGAAGCAGTTGAAGCGGAAAAATTACGCGATTTAAATAGACGCACATCAAGTACTGGAGACGTTTTCGTGTGTGAAGCATAGACAATATATGCGGCCATAAGAAGCAAGCCAATAACCAATGGAACAACTACCTCATTACAATTAAAGCTGCCATGAGAGCTTACCTGAGAAATGGCATAAATAAGTATAGCAAAAGCTGGAGACAACAGAAAAATGCCGATGATATCAAGAGATTGCTTACTGTTGTAAGGCTTCTCAGTTGGTAATCCCCACCAAGCCAGAAATAAAGCTATAATGGTGACTGGAATATTTACATAAAAAATCCAACGCCAGCTTAAACTATTACAATAATTCCACCCAGTACTGGGCCAAGAATCGGTCCCAACAATGCAGGTATGCTGACAAATGACATCATACGTCCTAAATTCTGGCCATCAGCAGCCTGAACAAGCATTGTTTGCAAAGTTGGCATCAGTAAACCTGCACCAATACCTTGCAGAAGTCTAAAACCGATTAAACTTTCTATATTCCAGGAAAGAGACGAGAGCACCGAACCAAATAAAAAAATCAAAAGTGAACTCATATACACTTGTTTACTGCCAAAACGATTGGTAGCCCATCCTGAAATTGGTACTGATATTCCCATTGCTAGCACGTATCCGTGATTGTCCACTGAATGACAGAAATTGTGCTATTAAGGTCTTCTCCAATCGTCTTTATAGCCACATTGACCATTGTTGAATCCAATAGTGGTGCCAGAGAACCAATAATTAGGACAATAGCTGTCTTGAGTAACATTGGTTCAAGTTTTTCATTTTGAAGCTTATTTTTTGCCATGTAAATACACCGATCATAATGCAAATAAGAAACTATACGTTTCTTATTTAGATAGGAAACGTTGCGTCTCTTATATAAATATAGTGGCGCTTCTTTTGCAGTGTATGAAATATTGTACGGTGTAATCCATGGAGTTTGATCTCTTATTCGAAGTAAGAACTTACAAAAATATTTATTTCTGCTCTAATAGACTACAAAAAACGAACATGATATTCTTTGAATAACATGCATAAATCAAATAGAAAGAATTAATTTAGATGGTTTCCTAAGGGAGTTGATTGAGAAGTAAAGAAGAAATTTTCATATCAACGGGGATACGATGGTTATTTCAGAATTAGCTTTAGGCTTATTTACTAACCTATTATATGAGTCTTTCAAGAATATCCCTGAATATATTTCCGATGCTTCTTCAAAAGTATATGATAAAGCAATTGAAGAGTTCTCGAATAAGAATTATAAATTGACTGGAATACAAATTGATACGTTTTTTCATCAGGAAAATGTGGAAAGAGCAATCGAAAAATACCTGAAAAATCCAGATAAGCTTGATTGCTCAAACATCTTAATCCACGAGTTTTTTGACTTATTCAGTGATGAAGACTTCTCCCGCGAAGACGCAGATTTAATTTTAAATTCCTTTTTTGAGATAATAGACGCCGAAATAGAAAAGAACCTGAACTTAGAGATTATCTTATACTCAACTTTGTAAAGAAAACAGACAAAACAACCCAAGAGATAAATCAAGGAGTTAAAGAGCTATCCCAAGGCGTCAAAGAAATATCTCATAAAGTTCAGGAAATGCATGAAGTAATCAATGGCGATAGAGAAAATCAAGATAAAAAGAGCCCGGCATAGACTTTGAAAAATCATTAGAAAAATACCTAAATAAAATAATAGATGAAGATGAAAAAACGGAATCAGTGAAGTATATACAGAACTATCAGCCAAAGAAGTTTTGCCAGTAACTCTCAAATTTCACGATAAAGAAAGCGATAGACCAAAAGAATTTGAGGTTCTTGAACTTGTTGAAAAAGAAGAAAAGCTTATCATTTCTGGAGAATCAGGCTCAGGAAAAACAATAACTCTCAAATGGCTAAATTTCATCTATGCAACAGATTACCTTGAGAAAAAAGAAGGGAATATTCCCCTATACGTGGAATTAAACACTTACATAGAGGGTTCTTTTTACGATTATGTCAAGATAAAAGCAAATCGGAAAGGAATTTCAGAGGACATCCTAAAAACAATACTCAAAGGAAAAGCCATTATTCTTATTGACGGTATGGACTTGCTTTCATCTAAGAATGATTTCCGTCCCTATGACCAAATTTCTAATTTTATCTCCACATATAGCAATTGTAAATTTGTTATTTCTTCAAGACCCGGTTTTTTTGAGAATTTTGAGAATATAGAACGTGATTTTAAAGTTTCGGAGTTAGAAAAACTCACTGATGAAAAAATTCAGGAATTTATAGACAAGTATGTCCCGGACAGAAAATTGGGTAATATACTAAAAAATAAAATCCTCAATGATGAGCAGCTAAAGTCAATACTCACAACTCCCATGATGCTCTATCTTTCAATTGAAGTTGTGAAGGAAAGAAAAAATAACATCGAAGAATTGTTTCCTTCAAATCGTTCGGAAATGTATGAAGCCTTCATTTCCGGCCTCTTTAAACACTATGAAAAGAAATGGGGAAAAATTCGTTTTGCTGAGAGATCACAGATTGAAACTGCTCTTACGAATCTGTATTTTGAACTTCAGTGCAGGAATGAAGTGTCGTACAAATACTATAAAGCCAAAAAAATAGTCAAAGATGATGACACACTAGAAAAATGCTTCAAACTTGGCCTTCTTGTAGAAAATGGTTCGGAAATTGGATACGGAATCCATCAATCTTTTCAGGAATATTTTGCAGCCCTAAAGTTGAAGGAGCTTTTTGAAAGTGAATATGACGTATCAGAGGCTTTTAGTCATCCGAAATGGGAAGAAGTTGTGATATTCACTTCTGAAATGCTGGATTCGGATTCGATTGATGAATTTATCGATTTAATGCTTTCAAAAGGCGAGCTTTTCCTAGCTTCAAAGTGTGTAAATAAAGCAAGTGATAACACAAAGGAAAAACTGTGTGCTTTACTTGCAGAGAAAATGGATTCTAAATATGAGCTGGAAAAAATAAATTCTATTGAAAGCCTTGGAAGAATTGGAATTGTTGGAATCAGTATAATTATTGAAGCCCTTAAAGATGAAGGTGAATATGAATATGTGCGGTGGAGCGCGGTAGAAGCACTTGGAAATATAAAATCTGAGACAGCTGTGCAGCCGCTAATAACGCACTCAAAGATGAAGATGAAATGAAGATGTGCGGTTGAGAGCGATAGAGGCACTTGGAAATATAAAATCTGAGACAGCTGTGCAGTCATTAATCAACGCACTGAAAGATGAAGATGAAGATGTACGGTGGAGTGCGGCAGAGACACTTCGAAATATAAAATCTGATAAAGCAGTGCAGCTGCTAATAAACGCACTAAAAGATGAAGATCCAAGTGTGCGGTGGAGTGCAGTAAAAGCACTTGGAGAGATTAAGTCTGATAAAGCAGTGCAACCGCTAATAAACGCACTAAAAGATGAAGAATCAGAGGTGCGATGGCGAGCGACAGAGGCACTTCAAAATATAAAATCTGAGACAGCTGTGCAGCCGCTAATAAACGTACTAAAAGATGAAGAGTCTGAGGTGCGATGGCGAGCGGCAGAGGCACTTGGAAATATAAAATCTGACACAGCTGTGCAGCCGCTAATAAATGCACTGAAAGATGAAGATGAAGATGTGCGGGAGAGTGCGGCAGAAGCACTTGGAAATATAAAATCTGATACAGCTGTGCAGCCGCTAATAAACACACTGAAAGATGAAGATTATTATGTGCGGTGGGAAAGCGGCAGAAGCACTTGGAAATATAAAATCTGATGCAGTTGTGCAGCCATTAATCAACGCACTCAAAGATGAAGATGAAAATGTGCGAAGGAGCGCGGCAGAAGCACTTGGAAATATAAAATCTGATGCAGCTGTGCAGCTATTAATCAACGCGCTGAAAGATGAAAATTCAGTTGTGCGGTGGAAAGCGGCAGAAGCACTTGGAAATATAAAATCTGATGCAGCTGTGCAGCTATTAATCAACGCGCTGAAAGATGAAAATTCAGTTGTGCGGTGGAGCGCGGCAGAAGCACTTGGAAATATAAAATCTGAGACAGCTGTGCAACCGCTAATAAACGCACTCAAAGATGAAGATAAAGACTTATATGTGTTATATTTGCGGTTGAGTGCGATAGAGGCACTTGGAAATATAAAATCCGATGCAGCTGTGCAGCCGCTAATAAACGCACTCAAGATGAAGATTATTATGTGCGGTGGAAAGCGGCAGAAGCACTTGGAAATATAAAATCTGATGCAGTTGTGCAGCCATTAATCAACGCACTCAAAGATGAAAATAAATATGTGCGGCGGAAAGCGGCAGAGGCACTTGAAAATATAAAATCTGATGCAGCTGTGAAGCCATTAATCAACGCACTCAAAGATAAAGACTTAGATGTGCGGCGGAAAGCGGCAGAAGCACTTGGAAATATAAAATCTGATGCAGCTGTGAAGCCATTAATCAACGCACTCAAAGATGAAGGTGAAGATGAATATGTGCGGCTGAGAGCGATAGAGGCACTTGGAAATATAAAATCTGAGACAGCTGTGAAGCCATTAATCAACGCACTCAAAGATGAAAATAAATATGTGCGGCAGAGCGCGGCAGAAGCACTTGGAAAAATCTGTACTGTCAAAAGCAAAAAGCAACTAGAATATTTACTAGAATCAGATCATGAATTTTCAGCTAATACCGCATTTGAAATCCTCTATGAAATCGAAAAAGAAGAGAGATCAAAAGTAATTTTATTCAAAGATGAAAATTCCTAAAAACCTGATTTTGCAACTTTATTCACTCATTCCATCAATTCCGTATCCTCATGAGAATAAGCCGGCGCACAGCAGCAGAGAATTATCAGTGGCATATTTCCTGTGTTTTGAATTCTGTGCAGAGTGC
>Ga0268359_13040_pt1 | contig 20565 bp, 25 predicted proteins | sample BioMet11_FD_194416 | JGI IMG/M metagenome (GOLD analysis project Ga0268359, IMG submission 194416) | Sewage microbial communities from Oakland, California, United States - Biofuel 11 (PacBio Assembly) | ecosystem: Engineered > Wastewater > Sewage > Unclassified | place: USA: California | collected...
TACAAGCTCTACCAGATCATCCTTGGGGTACTTAACCCGCTTATCTGGTTAATTTTATCCACAAGGAACTTTACGACTCCGCCATGCAAGGAAGAGATTTGCTCAAGGGTCAGTCCGGGCTCTACCATTGACTGCTTCAGCATCAACGTCGAGATTAAAATATCATTGTCCTTTGCTGCTTTTGCGATTAACTGAATATCTTTTATTGTCAATGGCTTCAAGACAACTGTATTTTCATTATCATTTGTCCCTGTACGTGGGTTCCTTCTGGATAAAGAATATTTTCCGGAATATTGATCTTATGTTTAATCGAGCCCCCTGCCAGAATTTCCTCAGCTGTGATTGCCACCTGCCCACCTCTCAATTTACGGGGCTTTATCTTCGACGCTTATCCATATTCCTTTAAAGCTTACGGATTCCATTACAAAGTCGTCTTCCGGGAGCTGATAGCTCCAGTTCTCGAACTTGACTCCGTGTATCGTAATAGTGCTTGTTACGCTATTCTCCTGTGATACTCCGGGGTTTTCCAGTTTAAGCACGATATCAAAAGTTGGAGAGAGAAAAGTACCTGCAGATTGTGTTGTAGCTGCATCGCCAAGTAAAAGCTTGAGGAGCGCTCCATTTATATATGCCCTCGCTATCGTTCCACTAATATTAACGTTACCCGGACGCAGGTCAGTCGCATATCTATGACCCAGCTCATGGAAGGCTTTTAGCTGAGACTCAACTTTTACTTCCACATTTGTCGCTCTACCTACCGGAGAAAGTGAATACGCGTCGCTGATTTCTTTTGCTTTTTTGTCTCTGGGGTAGTTTCTGCCAGGGCAAATTCAATTACCCCGTCTGATCCTCTAAATACACTTGTGTTTACCATATTCCTCACTTCACTGCAACGTTATTACTACTTTTATATAGTCTATACTGAAGGTTGGCTTTAGTGTCGCTTCAACCCTGCAGATCCCATTGATCTCTTCCTGCCTTGTTGCACTGACATTCAACGTGTATTCTGTAAGCTGTTCATCAACGACCATTCTGCTCAAAAAACCATCCAGGGTGGCTCGGAGGGCGGCTCTAACTCTTGAATTATTAAGTCTCCCGATATAGGGAAGGCTCCCCATTCTAATGCCTTCCTTGGCATAATCAACAATTCGCCTTGTAGTTATCTGCTTAAATGCACCGTCATCTGTGGTAACCCCTTTTACTATTCTGTATCCCATCTTCTCCTGAATTACCAGAACCCTGTTATTTACTAAATTTTTAAGAATGCCGTAAGAGTAGTTTTCACCCAGGCCAACCAGGGACATGGTTTTATTGGTGGGAGCAACATGAACAGCCAGCGAAGATATTTTCCCTGCAACTGCAGCAGCGGTATAAGAGCTGGGAAGTATCACTTCTTTTTTGCTGGCAGAATCATTAGCTTTGATTCCCGGGGCAACAAGGATTACCCTGTCATCGCTGATTTTCTCTGCGTAATTTAATATTTGATCCGGACTATCTTCCGGTCCCCCTCCCACCAGTGCAATTCTTTCCCTGTTGAGGTTTTCTGTTGTTTCGCAATGGGCAACAATGTCAGATTGCGTATCAGCAAAGGTAAGTCCAGCCGTCAGAACAATATTTACAGGCTGCTCCTCAAGAAGTTGGAGTCCATCTTTATATTTGGATGTAGCATCTGTTCCATTACTTCCAGGCTTGTTTGCACCAGTCCCAAATATTTCATATGCGTCTTTTCCGGTTTTATCTGGACCTTCTTCTGGATTTTTGCCTTTTTCTGCATCAACCAGTTTCGAGGAGGCATTAATAGCGTCGACAAGATATTTACCATCAGGAACATTGTATTCTTCAGTTATGTTTTTGTAAACGAGTTTTACTTTAGCACAGTTATCCGCATCTTTATCAATTACATATGACGCATAAAGGTCAGTATCAACCTTTGGCGTCTCGTCAACATCCTCATCCTTAAAGAATGTCAGTTGACCATTGCTTTTATCTATCTTAACTTCCAGAGACTCAGGTTCCATATCCCCATATATTGGAGTAAAATTCGTTATGTTCCCTGTTGTTCTATCTATAACAGTGATCTGATTTCTTTTGCTTTCTTTAATATTACCTCTTTGCAGCGTAATTTGACTTCCACTTCCCTCATGTTTTTCCTTCGATATGAAGGGATCTTCAGTAGCAGCAAAGATATTTATTTTTATATCGTTTCCCCATGTTCCTTCTGATTTTGCCAGAAGTTTGGCACAATTGCCTGAGGTACTTTTTACCTTATATTCAGCTTTCTGGGCATTATTGGCTACTCGAACAGCTATTACAGTTGCAGCACCATTATTGTTATAGATCTGTTCTAAAGCTCTCACTAAAGTCAATTCACCACTATTTCCATCTTCCCAGGCATTATAGTCTCCGAATTCATCTAATGCTTCCGTGTAGCTGGACAGAGTTTTAGGAGTATTCAAAACTCCCTTCGATGCCGTTCCAACTATACCTATATTCCCGGTTTTTATGCCTCCTACACCAATAAGACCCTCTGATCTAACTTCAATATAAGTTCCAGGAACTATCATTTCTGTTATGATTTCTGACATTAATTTATCTCCTTTCAATTATCTGGTCTAGAAAAATAAATTGAGTTATCTGTATAATTATATTTTCTCAGATAATTTATTTATTAATGTTCTCTCCCATTTTCGGCGCTTTTATTTTTTGGCCTCCAATCATAGGCAAGCTTTGAAAACAATTATAAATAACTGAAAAATGTATAAGAACAGGTAATAACAGAGTGTCAGATAAGACAAAAACAAAATACGTAATTTTACGAACTATGTACTTTATTTAACGGTCATGTTTTCATCAAAAATATCGTCTATATGCACGTGTACTTCCTTGATAACTCCCTCAGGACCAAAATTTTTCCTGTTAATAAGCTCGAATGTTCCCTGGTATTCAATTAACCTGACCATCGCTTCTTTCGAAGGATCTGTTGATATTTTAGTAGAACAGATCTCACCGAAAGAATAAAGTGACAAGTAAGTGAAACCGCCTTTTTCAAGGGCAATTTTCTTTGTGTTAATAATTTTGATAACAGCCGTGGTAATCTCATCAATCCTGGCATCAGACAGATCCCAAATTTTAACCTGAAAAATCCCGCTGAACTTTGAGCCTTTTATCTCACTAATTCTATCTGCATCTCCCTTTTGAATTCCAATAAAATTGCCGATACCAGAGCCTGACTCCTTTATATTCTTAACTGAGAGTACAACTGCTGGCAAATCATCCTCAGATGCAGGACGTTTCACCCCAATATGACCAGAAGAAACTACATTTGGAGGAATTTTTTGAAGTGTTTTTTACAATTCTTTTTATAGCTTGTTGAATTGCAATTATTTCAATCACCATCCATTTTTCTAAAATCAGACTTACAGTTGTGCTCATCTGTGCTTATACGTTTCAAAGCATTTTGGTATGCAGATAGCAGTATTTTGTCATCTGAAAGTTTACCACAAGATTTGAGCCTATCTACCTCAAGAAGGAATCTTGCAGCTTCTTCAGGAGGGAATTTATTACTTTCAGCAAATGTTGCCGCTAATATTTTCAATTCCTTTTTTGAAGAGTATTTCTTTGGCCAGTTCCCGTCCACAAAATTAAAAATGAGCCCACAGTTCTTATGTCCGATTGTCCTGGTTGATGGACTTCGGGACGTTTTAATATATTCTATGAATGTGTCTTCCCGTAGTTTTCCCCTTACTAATTTTCCACACTCACATATAAACACGGAACCTCCTCCTTCCAACATATATCTTAAAAACAACCTGTGGTTCCGAAAATAGTCAAATTCAATTCTGGACTGGTAAAAATAGCAATATGACTACTAATAATGATTTATCTTGATTTATCTGTAATATTTTTTCCTCATGTAAAAACTTTTTAAAAAATAAAAATTTGTCTCGACACTTACAGCATAAACTGGTCATAGGAGTTTTCATCGCCCTATCGCTCGCTCCAGAAGGCCAAAAAGAATAATGTCCTTTAAACGGATACCTCACAGGTTAAGATATGTATATTTTTTGACTATTTATACTTTTTTGTTTATTCAATTTTTCAAGATGTAAATTAACTTTCAAGTCATCTGTTGCGTAGGTTGATTTTTTTACCATAATATACTCACACCCGCCATAATAAAGGACTATTGGGCCTTAGATTAGCTTTAACAAATTTGATTACGGTACATATATTATCGAATATATCTAAAAAAATAATGTGTCCTCCATATTTAAAAACATTGAAGACTTTTATATTATAACTTTTGATAAAAATATTTTACAAGCCAATAGAACCTGGAAAGTACTTCTAAACTCCATAAACTCCTCTTACCTAACTCCTTATAAGTTTTATGTCCAGTTTCTCTAACAATGCAATTCTCAAACAAATTTTGTGCCTGGAATTACTTTTTAATATTTTTACTGTTTGATGATTTGGTCACAAATTATTTATTTTTGTATATGTCGCGACTCATATTCAAAAATAAATATAAAAGATAACGCGTAATGTAATTTAGGTACTGTCAAGTCTACGGGTGTTAAGGAATTTTTCCAGATACAGTTGAACCTATAAAGCGCCCAGCACCCGTCAACTTGACAGAACCCGCCAGCACAACTTTATTAATCTGGTCTGTTCTTTATCGTCTTATGAACCACTTTTCTTCATTTTTTTGATTTTTACTAATAATTGTCGTTTTTTTGCACTCTTATTATTCTCAAACTTTTAAATTAGAAAATATATACAATATTTCATTTTTTCGGAAGGTTTATTACTCAGTTTTTATAGAGAAAATCAGGAACATTTTCTATTACCTGCCCTTGCTCCAGTACTGAGTCGGTATGCTGGTATCTAAATAATACTATTAAATGGTATAGAATTCGGTCGTGTGTACGAACACTATATACAGTTCAATTAGTAGCCGTAAAATAAATTTCAGCACTATTGAGATGCCTGTCAGCTAGGCAATTTAAGGTGAGTCTCCAATTAAAACACAAATAAATTAGGCACGTATCAAGGAAGGAAGTTTGTGGAACAGCCAAAAGCAGACGTAATTTTTAGGGAAGTACAGGATCTGCGGAACAATTTTTTCCTGGTTTCGGTCCTTTATCCTGCGCTCCTGCTCTGGTATATCGAAATCCATAGCCTTATTTTTGGAAGACCTGCCGGAATCAATAACATCCCTGGAACATACCTGTTTGCTCTCTGGATTGTCTTCGGGTTATTTTTTCCTCTTATGTTTTACTGCACGAAGCACATAACTGAAGTAAGAAGTGATGGAATATATGTTCGCTTGGTACCATTAAATCTGTCCTCCAAGAAGATCCCTTTACATGTAGTGGAGGACTGCAAAATTAAGGTTTATGACCCTCTCACTGGAAAAGAATCTGATATGTCACAATCTTCTAAAAAAGTTAGCCCGGTTGTAATCCTCAAACTTATTTCAGGAGAAAAAATGCTTCTGAGCTCTAGGAAACCTGAAGAACTCTGTAGTGCAATCAAGCAGGCTACAGCAGAATACTGAGAATTCCCGCATTGCGAGTTTCTGTCTTTGTGATTACTGCTTTGCGAGTTTCTGCTTTATAATTCTTGCTTTGATAATTACTGCTGTCCAGGGATAAATACTAAATATTTTTAGCTTTAAATTTTTTTCGCTATCTCTTTCAGGATAAAACATCATTAATTTCATATCAACTAATTAGTCCATAAAAATTGTGTAGCCTTGAAAGGCTACTTAAGCAGACAATTTATTTTTCAATTGTGTTCAATAATTCATCCTGGCTGACAGTTTTATCAGGTCTTACAGCTTTCCATCATCAGTCAATGTGAACTTACCTTGCATACACCCTGTAACTCTGAGATGTTTTGGCTCAATGTTACTGGTACCTATAGTAACATCCTTCGTCAAAAAAAGTAGAACTTTTTCACCTGATTTGAATGTTGGTTCATAATCCGTTTCTAAAGTATCATTTCCTACTGTTCCGCCATCTAGTCTCACTGTGATCTCTTTAGCTGACGATGGGTTTTTGAGGTATTTCTCTACGCTTATGGTGATATCTGTGTAGATAAGATTCTCCAGGCTAAATGAATCAATACCATCAGGCCTTTTTCCATTGATAGAATTCCATTTGCTTGGATTTATTTCCTTCACTGTACCTATTACAATCGTATCAGAGTAGTTACTTAATTCTTCAGAACCTAGTAATGGAAGTGATGCACTGGATTTACTATATAACGGCATATCATTATTTGCAAGCTTAGTGTCTTGTGAAGGACGATTTGTAAGTTTAATACCATCCTGTGAGCCTGACAACGCTAAAGCACTTAACATTATCAACGTAACTGCTCCAATAAAAACGATCATATATTTTATGTTCTTATTCATTGTCATCACCCTTTAAGGATAAATATGGTTGATTCCTGCTATATCATCTGAGGTAAGAGTTCTCTTCTTTATTTCATTGCTACTTGTCCATTCATACATTGTTTTCTCAGAATCTCCAGAATCGTATAAGTCGTACAATGTTAACCAGTGCCCAAATTCGTGAGCAGCAACACTCTGCACGTCGTATTTACCTGATTCTCCACTTGATGCTGTTGACCAAGGATAATAGGTATTAAAATAGGTTACATAACGTGTATTATAATTACCAGTATGGTTTGGAATAGATCGTCCTAGATATGTTGCTCCAGCATTTGTGCAGTATATCCTATTGTCAGTTGTAGTTGCCATCCCCCATTTGAAGGTAAACGCTGCACCTGCATTATTCCACGCAGTTGAGCCTGCCTTTATAGCACTTGACCAAGAACTTGGAATTGAAGAATCTAGCTTAGGAACTACGTAATTTCCGCCCCATTTATATCCACTATATGAATACGCCGATGCCGGAGCTGTAATATTTACCAGAAATATAATTAATAGCATTGCTCCAATTATTCTTTTACCATATTTCATAATTTGTCCTCTTTTAACCCCAGGAGGCAGAATCAGGCAAGCTTAAATATACGCAAAGCTAACGCTAACTTATGCCTCCGGGCACAGTGGGGTTCAAATTTACTTGGAAGGTTCGTTTGAACCCCTTAAATTATTACTAACTGCTCTATATAAAACATAAAGTTTTTAGCCAGATCTTCAAACAATTACGAATAAGAGTTTGATCCGGAAGCGGAAGAATATATTTATAACACCGTTGAAGAGTCCCCTCTAAAAAAGCTCCGTGGAATTATAATATATGCTCCCCCTTCCGCGTTTGATGGAGAAACCGAACGTACCCTTAAGAAGCAATAAGGAACCATTTTTCTTACAAAAAGGTTCTAATGGACATAGAGTTAAAGAGGCTTCTTCGGCGAGGAAGAAGAAACATGACAATTGCGATTGTCTTACTTTTTCTCTGTCTGCTCATAATCCGGCTTTTTAACGCTTGAATATGAACTGATAAACACTATACTTTCCGAAGGTCTGACAATTATCGGCTGGGTTGCTATGTGGGAGCTCGTTTATGTTTTTCTCTACGGATGGTGGCCTATTGTGCAAAAAGGAACATTTACAGGAAAATTTTCAGCATAAATATAAATGTCACACCTGGCCACATTACAGGGCAAAATTGACAGATTCCTGTTTTTCACCGAGTCGAAGCGAACTACAGCTTGGGGATCCAAAATTTTCCGGATAGAGGCTAATTGCATTGCGAGCTGGTAGCCGGAAAGATCTGGAACCTGAATTAAAAGCGAAATTTCAATTTTTATTCGAATATCCATGCGTCCACAACCACATGCAGAACCCCAGGAGAGTACTTTTTTATTCTGTGGGTTTCAAGAATCTCAACCTTCTTTCCCAGGGCACAGGCAGCTTTTTCTATCCTTTCCTCGGGTCTGGTTCTAGCAAGACTTTCCGGGACTGTTTCGTGATAGTGCAGAATTCCCCCGCTTTTTTTCAGGGTTTTTATAGCCGGCTCAAGATAGTAGTGTGTTGTTCCTACATAACCCATAAGCACGCGGTCGGCTGTTCCTTCAGGAGCAAACTTTGAGCAGTCCCCGCAGATTGGAACAAAGATCTCTTCTACCTTATTTAGCTTGATGTTTTCCTTCAGATAGGCAAAAGATTCAGGGTTTATTTCGATACTTATGATCTTTTTTGGTCTTGAGTGAACAGCCATAGGAATTGAAAAATACCCTATTCCTGCAAAACATATCCACAACAATTTCTCCTTTTCCGAGCTTGCTCATCCTTTTCCTTCTTCAAGGTTGCCTTTGGAGTACATTACCTTTGTTACATCCTGCTTGAAAAAACAGCCATGTTCCTTGTGGATGGTTTCGGTTTCGCTGCCGAGAAGGAGTCTCTTTTTGGCTGGCGGAACTGCCCTTCGATTCCAAAATCCCTTACAACGGTCCTGCATCTGGGGTACATTGAGAGTAAAGCCTCAGCTATCCTCATTTTTTTATCTTCCAGGATTTCAGGGATGTAAACTATTATTATATCTCCCAGAATCTGCCAGCCTGACGGGACAGATGCAAGTTCAGTTTCGGAAAGAAAACCTTTAAGGGACTCTTTGAGAGAGTTTGGCTTTTTAAGGAATTCCGGATTTTCCTGTTCGATAACCGGGAAATCTTCTACTTTTCCTCCTGCAACTTCTGTGACAGGGATTTCAAGAAAAGTTCCATTTACAGTCTGAAGTTTTCGGATTTTTCTTGCAGTGTCCAGAAATTTTTCATTAACTGCTTTTTCCCTGATTTCTTCCCCTTTTTTCTGGGGAACCCTGATTACTCCGTACATTGGAATTTATGGATAGCATGCATAGGATTAATGTTTTTTGTCTGAACTTTATATGAATCTATTACACAATCAATAATGGTGCTTATTACTTGCTTTGTCATTATTTCTTTATATAATAGCTTATTTTTTGGGCCTGACTCTTCTTCAATTATAGCTGTAATTGTTGTATCTTTAGTTGAGTCACTCATCCCGTGTTTAATCATAATCTTAATCATACATATATTGGAAGCACATAATAGGAGTATATAAACGCGAAATAAGATCTGAAAGTTTCTTTTAGTTTTTGTTCATAATTATGGAAAAATGCAAACAAAAAGAAGAATAGGATAATAAATCAATGAAAATTTCGAGAATTCGGAAAAATTCCTATGTCTCGATATACTATTTTATAAAAGATATAAAACTGAATGAACACTTTTACAGGAAAAATAACACATAAATGAAAATTCCATTATGACTGATAAATACAAGAACTTATGAAAACAGTTAACTCTATTCATCAAAGGATAGATGTATCAAATCAAGGCTTTGTCATAGGTAACTACGAGTTGATTGATAATGATCAACTTGACTGTATCCTCTTCAAATTCAAGGGAATATTTTCCGACTCGAGAAATATGCAACAATTTTTTTATACAGTTGTAAAATTGAATGCATCGTTAGATGTTGTTTCTTAGACTTAGTTAAATTATTAAATTTTCAGCAAAAACATGAAATTTACGTTTACTCATACTATTTGAAGAGGATATGACAAAAGCCCTTTTAACATTTGACCAGTATTTTAGTTCATACCCCATGAAAAATAAAGGAAAGCTAAGAATAAAAGGCTTGGGTTTCTATTGCCATAATCTCCAAAAGGCTTTCCGAGTAAAGCTTGCTGGTAAGCCCCATACCATGAAAGAATAACAGAGATCGAAACAATGAGCCAGATCCAGATCTGACTCATTTTTTGAACCTCATTAAAAAAAGAACTTGAAAATTCACTTAATTTGGATTATTCATTTTCTTTGGATTACTCATTTTTCGTTGGATAATTCAATTTTTTATCTACAAAGGCCATTTTTGATAGGCCTCTGGATTGTGTAAAATACATTTTCAGTCTCATAAAATGTGTTTGAGATAGGAGTTTCTTAAGTTTGAGATCAGACTATTCTAAAATAAAACATCCTAAAAGTAAATTTTTCAGAAAAATTAAAGAAAAATAAAGATAAGTGCGCTTTTATAAAATTAATAACCTAGCCTATCCATCTCTTTAATTACTGCTTCACTGAAATCTGTAAAGTGCTGGATTCCACCTGTCCAGGCCGCAAGCATCATAGCATCGTTAATTTCGGTTCTTGTGGCTCCGAATTTATGGAGTCTTGTGAGGATTTTGACCGCGCTCTGGATATTGTTGGTTGAGCAGGCTATAGCAAAGACTATTAAATGCTTATATTTCATAGAAAGCCCGCCTTCTCTTTCACTCCAGATGGCTTTATAAAAGCCCGCTATCCCTTCGGCGAAATCTTCGTTTATCTGTCCGGCATATTCAATAGACCTGGGCATAAACCCTTTTAATTCCCTGGCTTCTTTAACCGCTTTTTCCATAATTATCATATGTCATAAGTCAGGATCGGATATAATTCTATCTTATTGGAAAATTTACAGAACTTGGAAAATAAAAAGGTAAAGAAGAGTAAAAAAGAGTAAGGATATGTAAAAAGAGTAAGGACATGTAAAAAAGTAAAGATATGTAAAAAGTAAGGATATGTAAAAAAAGTAAGAATATGTAAAAAGAAGTAAAAAGGAAATTTTTCTGCCTGGAAGTCTCAAGAATTCCTGAAAATATACTTCAGAATCTTTCAGACTTGCAGTACCTCAACTGCCAGATTGGCATTGATGATATACTCAAAATTTATTATTTCGTCCCATTTCTGCTGCATGAATGCGGACTGGAAGCAGACTCCGATAATTTTTCCGTTCTCCGAACCTTCAAGGATTTTACTGGCAACTTCTTTTGCTTTTTCAGGGCTAATCCCTATCTTTGGCATCGAGAGTCCTCCAAGCAGGACAACAACATCAGCGTGTTATCTGTAAGATCTCCAAGCTGCATGCCTTCATGACCCATGTAGATAGACCTGGCTTTCTCAAAATCATCGCTGGAAATAAAAGCAAGTTCCCGGTCCCGGACTACAAAACCGATAAGTTCGGCAAAAGGTGTGCAGAACCCTGGAGTTCCCACAAAAGTAATCTTTTTTGCACCTTCGACAAGGCCCCTGAAGCTGTTCAGGATGCCTCCTACTCCCTGTGAAGTGTTTATTATTGGCACTGAATTCTCTCCTTAAACTTTCAGTAAATTTTATTTCTGAACAATTCTTCATAACATTTCTTTATAGCATTATATTTTTACAGTAGGATTGGAGGCATTTACTTAAATAGATGATGTTAACAGCGTTTAGGATGAAGGAATCTGGAAAAAAATCTCATTTATCACCAGGAATAATAAATATAAAATTAAAAAAATTGAAGATTGAAAAAGAAAAGAATTTGAAAATTAAAAAGTAAAAAGAGGTAAAAGAAAGTAAAAAAGGGAAGTAAGACAAGTAAAAAGAGGAAAAGAGAGTAAAAAAGGGAAGTAAAGACAAGTACAACTAAAATTAAAAAAGTTGAATAAAATAAAAAAGAATTAAAATGGTCTTTACCCTTTAAACCTGCATGATCCCGAAGGATTGAAGCAGGATTTCCGGATAGAGCCCGCCGCTGGAAATTGTTTTTGTACTCTTAAGGTCATTTACCGTAAGCCTGGCAGGGGCGAACATTCCTGCGTCAACCTTAAAGAAGTCAAAGTTTGCTTCTTTGAAGGTCTGGTAGAAAGGCTTTCCAAAGTCTCGGGAGGTTGTGGAAGGAACCTTCTTCACGAATTCCTCAAGTTCGGCCAGTTCCCCGTCGAACCGGACTGTATAGTTGGTTTCGCCGCAGTAGATCACACAATCATTGGTCGAGCCCATGCACTGCACATCGTTTCCGACAACAGGAGCAATTGGTGCAACTCCATATCCGCTTTTAATGCAGTTGATGTCAAAACCAACGGACTCAAGTTTATGGATTCCGGTTTCTACAACGCGGGCAGAGATCTGGACAGAACCAGCAATAGAGGCAGTAGGAGCAACAACAATCATTACGTTTTCAGGGTCTACACTGCAGTGTTTTGCAATATATTCCACAACTTTCTCATCAGGGAGTTTATCGGACTCCATGACCAGGACTGCAGCTTCAAAGTCGTCCTCATAACCGATTTCTTCATAGAGCTCTTTCGGTTTTAATCCAAGGGCACGTGCAGGACCCGAACCCATTCCGAAATAATTGCCTACAGAAATTCTCCAGCCTGCATACTGCGAAGCCATACATGCAATTACTGGATTGTCAGTAGCTACCTGGATAGCAGGCCATTTGAGACCATTCAGGTCAAAAGTAGTGTATTTGAGATCGGCAAGGTCAGCCAGGCAGAGCCTTGCGAGGTACATTCCAGCTTCATATCCACCCTCGGCTTTAACTCCGCAGTCAATAACCGTAGCCCCGTTATTGAGCTTGAGTACTTCAGTTTTCAGGTCTTCGCTCCAGTCGAGCATCTCTTCAATGACGTTTGATCCCATTTCGTTGACGCTTATCAAAGTATCACCTTTACTACTGACTCAGGGATAAACAGAAACTATTTTCTCAATCAGTAAGGAAGTAAGTTCTTACCTGCTTTTATTGCGGAGCAGGACACTGTTTATCGGTCAGAGAATTGTTTATAAAGAACATTGTTTGTAAAGAATAATCTCAATCAGAGTTACTTATCGATCATTTCAATCAGAGTTACTTATCGATATGAAGATCGGAAATTAATCGGTACAGTTTACCCGGACGAAGGTCCAGCCCATTGATCAGGGTAAACAGATAAGATATTTACCGATAAAAGGTATCCAACCAATTGAGAGCATTTTACCGATAAAAAGTATTCAGCCGATCGAGAGCATTACCGGAATAAGATAGAGTAATTCTTTCCTGCAATTACCTTTTTCCCGTAATTTTTTCTTTCCTGTGATTTGCTACCCGTATAGGGAGAATCCAATATATAGATACTGTTTTATTATTTTAAATAGTATATTTATTTCTTCAAATACAATACATTAATTCACTTATTTTAATTGTATTATGAAAATTCGGTCATTTTTTCGAACAGTCCCTTCAATGGCAAGGCCAACCGTATCTCCTTTTTCAGCTCTTTCAACAGATTCACCTTTTTTCATCAGGGAACGGACTTGCTGCCTCAAATAAGTCGTATTTCCTTCAATTACAATCTCGTCTCCAACCGAAATCCCTTCTTCGAGAAGCCTAACGGCTGCAGCTTGCTGTTTCGTATAATAATTTTCAATAATTCCCACAGCTCTGCGTTGCTTTTCCGAGGCATTCATATCTTTTTCAGGAGAAAAGCCTTCAAGGCCTGGAACCCCAAAGTAAAAACCAGTTGAAAAACCCCTGTTATAGACCGAAGCCAGTTCACGCCTCCAGGCTTCTATTTTCTCAGGAGTGTAGTTTCCTTCTATGCAGGCGTCGATAGCTTCCCTGTAGCAGCGGGAAACCATTTCAAGGTATCCAGGGTCCCGCAGCCGTCCTTCCACTTTAAAGGCAGCTATTCCCGCTTCAAGAAGTTCTGGAATATGTTCTATCATACAGAGGTCTTTTGCACTTAGAAGGTACTTTCCAAGGCTTGCAGCAACAAGCCCGTTTTCTCCATGAAGTTCCCATTCCCAGCGGCAGGGCTGAGTGCATTCTCCGCAATTTCCTGATTTACCAAGAACGTAAGCTGACAGATGGCATCGGCCTGAGACTGCCATGCACATTGCACCATGGACGAAAGTCTCGATTTCTACCTCAGTCTGCTGGCCTATCTTCCGTATTTCTTCAAGGGAAAGCTCTCTTGAAAGTACAACCCTTTCGGCCCCAAGATTTCGGTAGAAATTTGCAGTTTCATGGTTGGTAATATTTGCCTGCGTAGAGATGTGAATTCTAAGCCCTGCTTTCCGTGCCCTGAGAATTACAGCCGGGTCCCAGGCAATGACTGCGTCTACTCCTGCATTCGAAGCTGCAGCTATCACATCCGATGCATCTCCGAGCCTGTCTTCATTTACTGTCGAGTTTACAGCCAGATAGGCCTTGAGTCCTCTGGTTTTTACCTCAGAGACGAAATCGTCAAGAGTCTCCAGAGTAATTTCTTTTGCTTTTGCCCTCAAGCTGAGCCTGTCGGTTGAAAAGTAGACAGCGTCTGCGTATCCTGAGCAGGCCTTAAGCCCTGAAAGATTCCTGACCCCTACAAGGAGTTCAGGTTTTGAACTTTTATGCATGAAGACAAAAAAACACCTATCTTTCATTTATAATATTTTATCGCTACACACAGTATAAAAAAATATCATAAAAAATGTCAACTTATAGTAGTTAATTGTAAGATTCTTCGGTTGACGGCTAACTTTATATAAGTGAAGAGCGTTTACCAAAATGGGGACTAAGGTAAATTTGAATAAGTTGTTTTTGTTAATAAACAAAAGCAAGAATAAATTACTGTTATTATAATTGAACACGGGGGGATAAAATGGAATACGAACTCGAAGAAGTCGAGAGAGATTACATAGAATTCAGAAAAGAAATGGGAGAAGAATAAGCTTAAGGGGAGAACAATAAGTTTAGAAATTTGGGTGAAAAGAAGCAGAATAAGAAAAAAGTAGAAATTTTTCGAAAATGAATTAATGACTGCATCAGCACCAAAATTACTTTTTATTTTTTGGTCGAAAGGTATTAACTTGACTTTGTCACATTCCCTTTTTTATATCTACCGCAATATCCAATATTAGAAATATTGATCTAATGTCATGAGTTCCATAACTGGAGACTTCATTGCGTCAAATAAAATCTCAGTAGAAAAGTACCTTTTAGATGAACATCTTGAATCCTATCTTAAAACAAAAACTCGTTCTGCCGTTTCAGTTTGTATTGATTACATTCATGGTTTGATTCTTCTTCCAAAACGGAAGAATATGAGTAAAATGGCAATCTACTGTTGTAAGTGTTCCAACAACCAGTCTCTAAGCCATTTCATCTCAAATTCTCCTTGGCCTTCTATAAATCTCCTCAAATTTGTTAGAACAAAAAGCCATTAAAATCATAGGGATGGTGTAATTATACTTGACGAATCGGGTATGAAAAAATCATGAAATTGTTCTGTTGGAGTTTCTCATCAGTACGCGGCAACCTGGGTAAAATTGCTAATTTCTAGGTTGGAGTCTTCCTTGCTTATTTTAAGGGCGATAAGAGAATTCTAATTGACGAGAGGCTCTATCTTCCTGAAAATGGATAAATGATAAAGAACGTTGTTTAAAGGCTCAAATTCCTTCTGAAGAAATCGTATTCCGAACCAAGTATGACCTTGGTCTTGAAATGATTGATAATGTAATCAAAGAAGGTATTCCTTTTTCCTATGTTACAATGGATGGATTCTATGGGGAAAATCCAGTATTGCTTACTGAACTTGAAAATAGAGGTCTAACTTATGTTGCAGATGTAGCGTTTGACACTAAGGTTTATGTTCAGGAATCAATAGTTGAAATCCCTGAAAAAAAGGAAATAGAGGAAGAAAGCCTACAGCTTCCAGAGTTTTAATGTATCACCAGTAATTGTAGAATCTCTTTCCAGTTCTGTAGAAGGATGGAAACTCATCAGAATTAGAAAAACGGAAAGAGGATACAAAGAAGTCTATTTTAAGGCTATAAAAGTATGGAGATGTCAGGATAAATTGCCTTGTGAAAAGCCACTATGGCTTCTCATAAGTAAAGATACAATTCAGGTGAAATTAAATATTCACTCTGTAACGCTTCTGAAAATGCTTCATTTGACGAACTTGCAAAAATGCAGAGTTCAAGGTACTGGATTGAGAGAGCATTTCAAGATGCAAAAGGATGTTGTGGAATGTCTGAATACATGGTGAGAAGCTGGAATGCATGGCATCATCATATGACATTGGTTATGCTTGCGATGCTTATTCTGTTGTCGTACAAGATAAAATTTATGAGATTTCATAATATTTCACTTCATGGTGTCTTTTCTTTCCGGTTACTGGTAAGTATGCAATTTTGAAAGTGAAAATGCAGGACATTACAAGTAATTGCTGCATTGATCAAGGTGAATAATGAGAAAACAAAAATTTCAAGTCAAAAATATTCAAAATAGAGGGATCAATTGGAAGAAATATGTAGTAACAGCTCCGAACAACTGACTTTCCGCAGATGTCCATTCAATTTTTACAATTTTTCTTGCTATCGTTTTTCTGAAAATTACCTTGCTTATTCAAACTTCATTGAAAGCTTCTAACCTCTATTTCCGGAAGTTTCAGTTGGGATAATAATTGCAAATTATTGAGCAAATGGTATCCTCTTCAATTGAGTGGAAATCCCTCAATTTCCACTCACTGAGCTTTTTTCTCTGATGAGTTGAGCCAGAGATGGCATCTCAAATGTACCGCCAACTCTATCACATATGTACTGATATGCGCTTACACCCAGTTTCTTTGATGTCTGAACAATCGTCATAAATGTGTCATTTGCCTTTGTTCCTTCCTCTGTTATGGTTTGAAGGCTCACATCTCTTTTTCTGACCTTTGCCCTCGCTGCTAATTCCGCTGCATTGTTATGCAGCGGAATCTCTGGCAAAACCAGCACCTTCAATAAATGTTCCTTGTTCTCCTTCGTCTTAGCGATTCTTTCATCCAGCTGTTCATATCTTGTTTTGGTAGAAACAACTGATCAAACTTAATGGATAATTGCTCAGCTACCTCTGACTCTGGGTTTATTCTAAACTCACAAAGTTCACCATAAAAGTCCCAGTACATATCCAGAAAAGCTTCCAGCTTTTCTTTATAATAAGGAACTATTGGCCTCAATTTCTTGTAGTTTCTACCATCATGAATCCAGCAAAGAGCATGATGATATGCGATTTTCTGGAATTGACGTGCATCATCACTCAAAAGCGCGGTAACCACAGGTATGTCTGTACGTTGATGATAGGCCGCAATTGCACAGGCTTCAAGAACTTTCTTCTTAGTAGTTTTTCCACCACGCAAAAAAAGACAATCCAGTTTCCGATGCATTTCCTCGTCACTGAATATTTTGTTTTTTAAAGAAGAGAGCTTTTCCAGCCAGCTTTTAGAAACATTAAACGTTTTCATCAGGTCAAATGCTTCAGCATTAAAGCAGTACGTTTTTTCTTTTCCACATAAAAGCACATCTAAAATGGTTCTCGATTCTTTTTGGGAACTGTAAAATAAGCAGTATAATAAGGATTACAAAGAATCTCAGTATAATTATTGACACCGTTGACTCTTGCACCTGTATCATCAATCTGCTGATAAGGCGTAGCCTTAAGACCTTCCAGAAAAATATCAGCTTTCTCCTGATGAAAGAGATCAATATCTTTTGTCAAGATTCGAGAAATAGTGGCTTTAGATATATGAACACCAATATTTTCCAGGAATTCATGTATTTTTGGCTCTGAAACATTAGCAACATGATTAAGAGTGATTATAAGAGACTTGATTCCGGGACCAAATTCACCCTTTATACTTTCTGGAAGTTTACCGGAATATGTTTTGTGCTCAGAAGGAGAATAAAAAATCTCTATTCTGTAGTTAGTGTTCACAGGCTTTATGGATACATCTTGAATTATTACGTTTCTATAACCATTAAGATACGCATCACTGGGTAAAATAGATCTATCAACGTTACATGTTTCAGTTTGATGAACCTCTATTTTGTCCAGTTTAGATTTAGACTCTTTATCCTATGTAAGTTTTATATTTCTTCTCTCTTTTTCAGAAGAAATGTCTTCATTCTTTTTAGAGCCACGAATCTTAGGTTTGGTTTGTTCACCTTTGAGTAAGTTGATTTCATCTCGAAGCTTCTGGACCTCTGCCTTGAAAAACTCAATTTCTTCATTCTGCTTTTCAATGATAGCAAACAAAATGTGAAAGACATTGGCATATCTTTCATCTTTAATTTCATCAGGATTGATGTCCAGTGAAGCAAGCAATTGTTTTAAAGCTTCGAGTTCCATTTTTTTACTCCAAAATATGATAAGGGAAAATGGAACAACTATTATATTTTTTCGGTGGTTGGAAATCCATTAAATTTGAAGAGGATACAGCAAATGCACAAAAACGATAGCAGGAAAAATGTTCTTTTACTCAAGACATCTGCGGAAGGTAGGGAACAAGAGATAAAATTAACTTAATAGTTTATAACTACAAAAAAAGAAAACATCTGTGCCCTTATTTGTAAACCAGCCTTTTTGAGAACAAGCGCTAGTCCCCAACCATTGGACTGGTTGGTCATGCTGTCACGACGTTTTCGGTCAAGCCTTTTTTAAAAGGGTTGCGAGCAAGCAGTTTTTTCAAAAGGGTTGCGAGCAAGCAGTTTTTTCAAAAGGGTTGCGCCGCAACCATTGTGCTGGTTGATCACACCGCTGCTTGGGATTTTCGGTCAAGCCTTTTTTTAAAAGGGTTGCGAGCAAGCAGTTTTTTTAAAAGGTTGTGGGACTAACAACTGATTTCATATGTGGTTTCAAGGACTTCCTGGGCAATCTGGATAAGCCTGAACCAGGTATTCAGTGCTGAACGCAGAGAAACCACATCTTCAGCTTTACGCTGAGTACCAGCTTATTTGCATCTTCAAGGGACAGGCCTATTGCAGACCTTTGTGAAAAATTGTCATCGAGTTCGGGCAGGAGAGCCCTGTAGATCGTTTCTGCAGTTTCAGTTTCAAAAGTAAATTCTGCGAAAAGTTTCAAGGAATTCCCCCTGATATATTTTCTTTGGATGTTTTTGAAGTGAGTAAGGGAAAAATCGGTTTCGAATTTCCTATGAGAATTGTCTTAAGATTCTTATCATTAAAGATTCTTATCATAAAAAATCGATTTATAAAATTAGGCTTTAAATATAAGGGTTTGGAGGTCAGTACTTTTTAAAACCTCGTAGATTAAGCTTAAAAAGGGACTTTCCGTTGCCCATAAAATCGATATCCTTTTCCCCAATCGCTATTAAGGTGGAACTGGGAGGAAGTTGATCAATTTTATCGCTTTCAACCCTTAGAAAATGGAAAAAAGACTCAAAGGCGTCCGCAATCTCTCCCTGACCTGTAAACTTGGGCTCGATATCGGAAAACCAGTAGGAATCAAGTTCCCTGGAGTACCAGTCCGTAAACCTGAGTGAGAACATGAGCTCTCCGGCTTCGTCGTAAAAGCTGAGTTCCCCGGGATTTCCATGGTACTCTCCTACGACTATGAGAGGCCCACCCTCCGCAAACTCCAGAAGCTCCTGCATGCCCATTTTTCCGCGTGTTATACATCTTCCAGCTATAAACCGCGAAAGCAACTTGCAAAGTGCCCTAGTTCTTGCAGAAGGTTTTCGAGAAGAAGTAACCAGCATACTTCTCCTGACAAGGTAGTAGTATATATTAGTTTCTCTCCATGGTTCTGGGAAACATGCAGGCCGGAATTAAAGAATCAAATCTTGATTTTTTTCTCTTCCTGGAGAATATTTTCTGTATGATTCTGCATCGGTGAATTTTGGAGTGAAGAATAGATTTCTTGTAAGCCTTGTAATATTTTTAATCCTTTATCGGTAATCATATAATCGCCTCTCTCATGCATCTGCAGAATCAAACCATTGTCTAAAAGTTTCTGTAGGTGAAAAAGCAAGTTTCCTCCTCTAAGGCTTGTCAGTTCAGAGAAAGCAGAGAAACTTTTCATTTCGAATGAAACTGCCTTTAGAATTTCCAGACGATGGTTATTTGAAACCGGTTCCAGTATCTCGCTCATAATGGTATCAGTTTTATGGACGAAATACTGGATTTGTGCTCCTGGTTATCTGAGTAAATCCGCATAGAACGCATAAGATTGACCTGTTTAATGAAAAGGCTCGAAACTTCAGAAAAACACTGCTCGCATTTACTGAAAGGAGCTCCACATCTCAATTCATCTAGCTTTTTTCTATTGTTCGAAATTAGAGTGTCATCGACTTTACCATGTTTAATGAGTTCTGCATTTTGCTGCAGGAGAGACGTAAACGCTGAAGTGCAATTTGTTTTCTCAGGGCACTTTTTTACCATATTGCATTCAAGTCCAGTTTCTATGTCTTCGAGGAGATGATTAAGAATAGTATTCGAATACTCACGTCTTGAGCTTTCAAGAGCAGCTTCGAAGTAAAGTTTGTTTGAACATTCAATTATTTTCTTAATGTCATTATGTATCTCGGAAAGTTTTTCCCTAACAGCCTTCATTTCCTCTGTTTTCTGATCCTCTGACACTACTGGGCTCACAGGATATTTTTCTTTAATATCATTTTCTATTCCCATTCTTAAACTCCACAAATTTATTTTCTTTTATTTTTAAAGTTTTAACTTTATTTTTGTATCTTCTTTGACTCTCAGAGTCATATCAACATACTTAATACATTCTAATGACGATTAAGTATATAATCGTGACTGATATATAATTAACATGCAAAGGGCGCCCAAGATTGAAAGAAAGGAGGTGACTTCATGGTAAAGTGTGGAATTTGTGGAGGAGAGGCTCCAAGGCAGCCAGGTATTACTGACGAAGGAACATGTGATCTTTGCGGTAGGAAAGTTATGCTTGCGGAAGAATGCTTGCAGAAGAAAGCAAAAAAAGAGTGAAAAAAGTTAGGTAATTAC
>Ga0268359_12662_pt1 | contig 20299 bp, 18 predicted proteins | sample BioMet11_FD_194416 | JGI IMG/M metagenome (GOLD analysis project Ga0268359, IMG submission 194416) | Sewage microbial communities from Oakland, California, United States - Biofuel 11 (PacBio Assembly) | ecosystem: Engineered > Wastewater > Sewage > Unclassified | place: USA: California | collected...
GCAGGCCGCCATAAAGTCAAAATGGTCTGTATTGATATGAACTCTGGCGTTATCGGCGACTTGTGCGGGAGTGAGTGGTTTTCCCAATGCGCGCAATTGTTGCGGGCTCTACTCAAAGACGGGGGCATAGCATCCTCAAGAAAAAATGGGCATACCAATTAAAGTGGTATGCCATCAGGGCAGCTTTTATTTTCCGACCAAAGAAAAGAAGAGAAGGCCCTGTGGAAGGATTGTTAATTGGCTTGCAGGATTTTGCATCGAAAAAGTGGTCAGCCACGTTCCCCCGGTGTTTGAGGCCAGATGGACGGGCAAAGAATACGTGCCCGCACTGCGGATGTGAAAAGCTGCGTATCAAGGACTCATTCTGGCGGACGATCCGTAATATTTCCATTCATGGAGGGCGTCACGCCTGTTAATTCGTTGCCATAATACCGATGGCAAAGCTGCGGCAGATATTTTAATACCAGACTTGCAGGCATAAAGTGTGGAGCAGAACAACAGAACTGCTTAAGCGCAACATTTTTCAGGCCTACAACAAAGGTGTTTCCTGTAAAGACATCGCCAATGAGCACCGCATCGGCGTGGCCAGCGTGGAGCGCTACTACCACCAGATGATGCAGCACAAGAGCAGCCACTGGGCAAACCGCACATGCCCGCGCATTCTGGGCATTGATGAGCATAGATTTACGCGCAGACAGGGCTTTGCAACAACGTTTTTGCGACTTGGCCCGCCGCAGGGTCTTTGATGTGGTTAAAGGTCGTAGCGCCGCTGATATGCGCGACTTTTTGCAATCGCTGCAAGGCCGCCATAAAGTTAAAATGGTCTGTATTGATATGAATTCTGCGTATCGGCGACTTGTGCGGGAATGGTTTCCCAATGCGCGCATTGTTACGGACAGGTTTCATGTTATCAGTCTGGTGAACCAGCACTTTTCAGAGCTGTGCAAGGCAATAGATGAAAAAAGCTTGCTCATGGGCGCGGCGGTATGATGCGTCTCTTGCTGACTCGCCGTGATCGATTAACAGACTCACAGAAAGAGCGATTACGAACATACTTTGCTGACAGGCCGGGCATTGAATCACTGTACGAATTTTTGCATGAAACAGCGGATTTATTGCGTGTGGCGGGCGCAAAACATTGATTCTTGTCGCAAGTATGTAGCTGAATTATTGGACAAAATTGATCAACTTCGAAAAACGCCCTTCGCGCCGTTGCGCACCTTGGGCAAGACGTTGCATAATTGGCGGGAAGAAGTGGTCCGAATGTTCCGGTTTACCCGGAATAACGGCATCACAGAAGGCTTTCACCGAAAAATGAAGTTGATCCAGCGGCGTGCGTATGGCTTTCGCAACTTCGAAAACTACCGCCTGCGTGTGCGCGTTTTGTGCTGCTGAAATGGCTGGGGAATCGTTCAGAAACCTGTCGGAAAAACTGCCCGCTGAAGGGGCTTGCCCCCGTCTTTGGTGTAGACCCATTGTTGCGGACAGATTTCATGTTATCAGGCTGGTGAATCAACACTTTTCAGAGCTGTGCAAGGCAATTGATGAAAAACAACTTGCTTATGGGCGAGGCGGTATGATGCGTCTTTTGCTGACTCGCCGTGATCGGTTAACAGACTTACAGAAAGAGGCGGATTACGAACATACTTTGCTGGCAGACAGGACATTGAATCGCTGTACGAATTTTTGCATGACACAGCTGATTTATTGCGTGTGCGGGCGCAAAGTGTCGATTCGTGCCGCAGGTATGTAGCTGAATTATTAGATAAAATTGAGCAACTTCGAAAACTAGCTTCGCGCCGTTGCGCACCTTGGGCAAGACGTTGCATAATTGGCGGGAAGAAGTAGCCCGAATGTTCCGTTTTACCCGGAATAACGGCATCACAGAAGGCTTTCACCGAAAAATGAAGTTGATCCAGCGGCGTGCGTATGGCTTTCGCAACTTCGAAAACTACCGCCTGCGTGTGCGCGTTTTGTGCTGCTGAAATGGCTGGGGAATCGTTCAGAAACCTGTCGGAAAAACTGCCCGTTGAAGGGGATTGCCCCTGTCTTTGGTGTAGACCCGATAAAAGTGAGTTCATGCATCCATGAGTTCCAAACGCAAAAACCCCCGACCATTTTTCAATGATCGGGGGTTTTAATTACCTATCTGGTGGAGCTGAAGAGAATTGAACTCTTGACCTCTTGAATGCCATTCAAGCGCTCTCCCAACTGAGCTACAGCCCCATGAGGAGAAATCAGTTATACCTTTTGGCTGCGAGGCGCAAGTATTTATTGCACTTAGTCAAAAGAAAATGCGGAGAGCGGCGCACCCATGGCCCTGCCGTGCCAGGCAAGCTTGCCCTGCGCCGCACCTGCGGCCCCGGCAATCACCATCAGGGGGATAAGGTGCTCCTCGCGCGGGTGGGCAAAGTGCGCGCCGGGGGCTTTTTGCCACTCCGCAAGGGCGGCGTTGCGCAAGGCGGCGTCCGGGGTACACACGGTTTTTGTCAGCCAGTCGTCAAAAATCGTCGCGCCCTCAATGGACGTGTTGTCTCTGTAGTGGAAGGCCCCCATATTGTGAAAGCTCATGCCGCTGCCCACAAACAGCACCCCCTCGCTGCGCAGTGGGGCCAGCGCGCGTCCAAGGGCCAGATGCTCCTGCGGGTCTAGCCCGCGCCGCAGCGAGATCTGCAGCGTGGGCATCTGCGCCTGCGGGTACATGAGCAGGCCGGGCACAAATACGCCGTGGTCAAAGTCGCGGGTGCTGTCCTCTGCCAGCGTCATGCCCGCTGCCCGCACGCACTGCCGCACCCGGTCAAAAAATTCCGGCGCTGGCGGCGCTGGCCACTGCAATTCATAGGTATGCGGCGGAAAGTCGTAATAATCATAATACAGCGCGGGATCGCGCGTGGAGAGCAGCGTAAACTGCGGCTGCTCCCAGTGGGCGGAAAAAACAAGCAGCGCCTTGGGCTGGGCGGGCAGCGCGGCGGGGATGCTACGCATCCAGTCGCCAAGGGCCTTCCATGTGTCCGGCGGTGACCAGTCCATAAAAAAACAGGGGCCGCCGCCGTGGGGGATGTAAAATGCGGGCATGATCATGGGTCGCCTCGCTTGCTGGTGGGGTAGCGACGGCTGCGCTTATGCTGATACGCAACCGTACTGCAAGTCTAGCGTCAATCGGCGGCGAGGCCAAGTGCCGCGCAAAGGCGGGCGCATGGCGCAAGGCTGGCGGGGGCGAAAAAGCCGCTATTCCGTATGGCCCCAGCCCCGCACTGCGGCCAGGGTTTCGCCTTTGTATGCCGGGCCATTGTGCGCCGTTATTTTGCCGCAAAACACGCTGCCACAGAAGCGCAGGTTCAGTTTTCCCTGCAGGCAGGGCGCGGATTGCTGGCCACGGCAGGCCTGTCCGCCGTGCTGGTCAGACGGCGGGTCGAAAAATGATTATGCGAAAACCAGAGGCAAGCTCAGCTGGGCAGAATGGGTACGTACACATCGTGCGTGCCAGACTGGAAAAAGCGGCTGTCGTAGCGTTCAAAGCAGGGCTTGTCGACCTGTACGGGAAAGCCCTCGGCCGTTTGCGGCCATACATCATACATATAGTCATAGGCCTCGCGGAGCATGCCCGGAGCCGGTATACGGCAGCAGGCGTACAAGCCCCCCGGCAGAATAACTTCGCTCATGCCCATGGGCGGCTCGGCAATGTCCGGTGCTTCCATGGCCGCCCAATAGTTGAAGGCCAGCCCCTTGTGGTCTGTAAAGACAGAAACCCCGTACGATGGCCCCTGATAATGCGTTCTGGGCCTTGCCGCTCAACTCCGGCATGCGGTGGGCAAAAACATCGCTCCACAAACGGGGACAGTCAACGGGGGCTTTGTGCAGGGTCGTGCGTATACTCACGCCAACAAGGCGCACTTGTTGGTACTGCAGCACCGTGACAGCAAAGGGCACTGGCATGATTGTTCCTCGGCGGGCTTATCATAAGGGCAACAGGTAATAATGGCCTTGCATCGGTCACTGCATTACCTGTATCACGCATCTCAGCAGAACTGCATGAACCAGTTATGGAAAAGTGTCAACATGGTATGCTAGTATGATAGTAAAGCCTGTATTGGCTATCTTGCTGAATTAACAAACACTAGTTATATTTTATATATAACATAATAAAATTGCAAATTATTTTGCATGGCCACAAAACCGCCCTCGTCGCAGTCGTCCACGTGGACAGCCGTTGCGGCTGCCGCTGTAAGCAGATCATACCCTAAGCCGTAACCGCGCCCCTTGCGCCAAAGGAGCCGCCCTGCGCCGCACAGCCCGGTTTACCCGTCGCGAGTTCTGTTCTTCACGCTGGCCAGCGGCGGCAAGGTGTGCGACTTCCGCTACAAGAAGGGCAGGGAAGTGACCCAGGGGTGGGAATCTGTAGAAAGCCGCCACGGGGCCCGCCCAGATGGACGCGACATGGCAGATGCGCCAAAACAAAAGCGCGGCAGAGGCCTGAACCCCTGCCGCGCTGCATTTGCTGCTTTAGCGGATCAGCATTTTTTGACCGCCAGCACGTCCTTTTCAACCAGCTTGCGCATGGTTTCCGCACAGCGAAAGATATCCCGCCCCACGATGTCGGCCTCTTCGAGCAGAGAGGTGTTGCCGTCGGCGTAGGCAAGCAGATCCATCATCAGATCAACCTGCTCGGTACAGGACGACTTGGTGCTCAGCGTGGGGTAGAGGCCTCGTTTGCCAAGCTGCGGCTCGCACAGCACGCGCGGCTCGTAGGTGACGTTTTCTTCCAGCGCCTCAAGTATGCGGGTCATGATGTTTACGCTGCCCTCAAGGCCTTTTTGCGTTACCAGCGAGCAGTCGTCCAGCGAGGTGTGGTACTCGGGGTAGGCGTGGTACTTGCTGCGCATGACGCTGCACAGGGGCAGATCAATGCCGGGCGAGCAGTACTGGCGCTCGTCGCTCTCGCGGTTCAAAAACGTGTAGCTTTTGAAATCGGGCGCAAAATGTCGCAGCACGTGCAGGGCCGCCCTGTCTGCCAGCGTGTCGCCTCGGCGGCTGGGCAGGTATGAATACGCGCGCTCGTCGCCCATACAGGTAAGGTTGAAGCCCGCCGCCACATTGCGGCGCAGGGCCTCGTAATTGCGGCTCAGGTAGGTGATGGAGCCGATGGTCTCGGGCACAAAGACAAAGCGGTACGTGTAGCGACGGGGCTGCTGCGCCGCCCACTGGGCCAGAGCCGTGGCCACCACCGGGCCGGAAAGCTCGTTGTTGGCCATGGAGGGATGGCAGATGTAGGTGGAAAGAAAAATTTCTTTTTCGCACTGGCCGGGGATGACAAGCTCGCCGTAGGTCAGGTGCCCAGGTGCAAGCGTGGAATCGATAACCGCGCGATACATGCCGGGGGCAAGCTTTTGCCGCTGCTCGTGGGAGATGCAGAACCCCCAGCGCCGGGCGTAGTACGATGTGACGTAGGGGATGGCCTTGGGCATTTCGGGCAGCGAATGCAGGTGGTTTTGCAGATCGTCAAGCGAAATCGTGCAGTCCACCGGTTCGGAATAACCCATGACATGCAGATTGCTGTCGGCAAAGTCTGCGATGACTTCGCCCGACGGGCCGGTGAGGCGCGCTCCGGCGATGTTCCATTCGTCCGGAACAGTCCAGTCAAAAACCTTGGAGCCTGAGGGCACTTCAAATGTGCGCAAATTGGGCAATTCTTCCTGCAGTATGCGCAACGTCTGCCGCACCCCGTCGCCCGTTTATGCTGCGGCATATGGGAAAAAGCCTGCGGAGAAAGTCGTGGAAGCTCGTCATTGTCCTTCCTTGTGGTGCATTGCGTGAGGCAGCATTTCCCATGGGGGCGGCAGCCCTGATTGCCGTATTCCTGTGGAGCGTCGGCAGCAATGCCTTTCGCGAGCTTGCTTATGGCTACTAGGCCGCGCCGTCAAGCAGCAATTTCCCGCATAAAGGAAAAAGATGCCCGCATTCCCCATAAAGGGCGTATTGTTTCCCGTTGCGCAGGTCAAGACTGCCATTCATGATCGCGGGCAACGGGCCTCAACAGGCAGTGCCGGTCTGGCAGGAGCCAGCGTGCCTTTTAAACAATACCATATAGATCTTGCATAGAAAAGCCCGGAATCTGGAGCACTAAATTTCCTTTGCCTCAGCCCACTATGCTGGTATGCAAAAAGTGCTGGTGCAATGCAAGCAACCGTACGTAAAAACAGCCAGAATTGGAGATAATATGTCTGCCGTTTCACTTACAGAAGCACAAAGTCTGGGCGAAAATATTCTGAAAGCGCACAATGTAGGGCAGCGCAACGCCGAGCTGACCATCGCCTCGCTGCTTCGGGCTGAGATGGAAGGCCTGCCCTCGCACGGGTTTTCGCGCATCCCGTATTATGCCGCGCAGTCGGCCGCCGGCAAGGTTGACGGTCACGCCGTACCCGTTGTGCAAAGGCCAAAACCCGGCGTAGTCACTGTGGACGCCTGCTGCGGATTTGCCTTCAGCGCGTTTGCAGACGGTCTGCCCGTGGCGGCCCAGGCTGCAAAAGAAGAGGGCGTGGCCCTGCTTGCCGTGCGCAATTCGCACCATGCCGGGGTGTTGGGGTTCCCTGTGGCGGATCTGGCGGAGCAGGGTCTGGTAGCTCTGGGTTTTGCCAACAGCCCGGCGTCGCTCGCGCCCTACGGCGGCACAGCGGTGACCTTTGGCACCAATCCCCTGGCCATGGCCTGCCCCCGCAAGGACGCGCCGCCGCTGGTCATAGACCTTTCCATGGGGCTGCTGGCGCGGGGCAAAATTTTGCAGGCGGCCAAAAAGGGAGAGCTTATCCCCGAGGGCGCGGCAGTGGACGCGCAGGGCAATCCCACGCGCGACCCGGTCAAGGCTTTTGAAGGAGCGTTGTTGCCCTTTGGCGGCCCCAAGGGCTACGCACTGGCGCTGATGGTTGAGATCATGTCGGCCGGGCTTACCGGCGCGTCGCTGGCCATCGAATCCTCATCGCTGTTTACGCCAGACGGCCCCCCGCCGCGTCTTGGGCAGAGCTTTGTGATAATGGACCCGGCAGCCCACGGCAGGGGCAAACTTTGTGGACCGCGTGGAGCACCTGCTTGCCTTTATAACCGGGCAGCCGGGCGCGCGCCTGCCCGGCGACCGCCGCATTGGTCTGAGCCAGTCTGCACGGCAGAGCGGCAGCATTGACCTGCCCGACGACCTGCTGGCCCAGCTGCGGGGCATGTGCTAGCCGCAGCAGCTTGTTGCGGCTGGTTTTGTCGCCAGCATCGCCGTTGGCAGCCCGTCATGGCGGCGGCCTGCGGGGCGGGCTGCCGGGGGCAGGTTATTTAAAGGGAAAGTACAGCTCCCACAGGCGCGAGAGCGGCAGAATGATGCCCAGCGCGGGCAGCATGTTGATAACCGGGAATATCTTGATGTCGCACATGCGCAGGCCCGTGGCCACAAAAATGACGCCGCCGCAGGCCGTAAAGTCGTTGAGCATGGCCGGGGTCATGAGCGGGGCGATGGTTGTGGCCCCCATGTAGATGAGCGCCAGAATGGCAAACTGCGGCAGGGCGATAAGGCTGACGGAAAACCCCAGGATGGAGCCGAAGACGACGCCCGAAAACATGTCCAGAGCCGCCTTGGTCAGCAGGATGTCGGGCTTGCCGGTCAAACCTTCATGAAAAGCGCCCAAAAAGCCCATGCTGCCAAAACAGAAGGCGGCCACCAGGGTTATGACCATCAGAAAAAAATTTTCGTCGCCCAGGCGTTTGCTTTTCAGCAGGCCGAATATGGCCCGCAGGGCTTTTTGCAGCAGCGCTTCGGCATAGAGTATTTCGCCCAGCATGGTGCCGAGGATAAGCGCCACCGTAACTGCGGGCAACGCCTGCGCCTTGCCCACAAGGGATGTGCCGAGGCACAGGGTTATTACGCCAAAGATGGAGGGCAGGGCCTTTTTCAGCCGCTCAGGAAAATATCGGCAAAGACGACGCCGATAATGCCGCCGACAAACAGACCTCCACTGTCCACAAGGGGCCCTATCATGTGCGTACTCCGCATGCTGGCATAAATCGTTCTGAAAGGCGGACAGGACTGGCGTATCTGCAGGCCGGAGTGGAGCGATGTGCTGATGCCAATGTGTTTGCCCAACAATAAAAAAACGCGCAGGCGTTGGGCCGCCTGCGAGCCAAAACATTCACTAAGATGGATTTTGAATGGCGGTTGGGTAACACAGGGCATTGGGGTTTACAACACGCCCGCCAAGGCTGGATTCGAAACAAAAAAAGGAGAAAACATGATTGTTCGCACATGGCACGGCTGCGTTCCCGAGGCGCGCGGCGCGGCTTTTGCCGAGCACCTGCGCAAAACAGGCGAGGACCACGCCAAAAGCGTGCCGGGCAACCTGGGAGTGGCCGTCAGACGCATGAATTTTCGGGGCTGGGAGCATTTTTTCTTTGCCACATGGTGGACATCGCTTGAGGCTGTAAAAGCCTTCGCGGGCGAGGATTACCAGCTGGCGGTGCACTATCCGGACGACGAGCGCTTTGAGCTGGTGGCCCGATCCCTACGTGTTTCACCATCAGGTGGATCATATGGAGCCGCTGTAGCGACGGGTTGATCGGGAGAGCGGGTGATATACATACTCATAGGCCTTTGCGGCATTGCGGCCGGCGCCATAAGCGGCGTTGTGGGCACGGGCTCGTCCATCATCCTGCTGCCGGTGCTGAGCCTGGCCTTTGGCCCCAAGGCGGCCATCCCCATTATGGCCGTGGCCTCCATAGCGGGCAATGCGTCGCGCGTGCTGGCCTGGCGGCGACAGATCAACGTAAGGGCTTTTGCCTGGTATACGGTCGCCGCTGTGCCTGCGGCGGTGCTGGGCGTGCGTACGCTATGGATCATGCCCCCGGACGTTTCCAACCTGTGTATCGGCCTGTTCTTTTTTGTGCTCATCGTTTTGCGCCGGGCCAGCCGCACACGCGCCATGCGGCTTGGCCCACGGCAGATGGCGCTGGCTGGCGGGATTGTGGGTTACCTTACGGGCGTCGTCTATTCCACCGGGCCGCTGACCATCCCCATTTTTGCCGGTTTTGGCCTGGCCAAGGGGGCGCTGCTCGCCACAGAGGCGGCGGCTTCCATTGCCGTGTACCTGGCCAAGGCGCTTGCCTTTGGGGCTGTGGGGGGGCTGCCTCTGCCCGTGCTGTGCAACGGCCTTGTGGTCGGGGCCGCGCTGGCGCTGGGCACGTTTGCGGGCAAGCGCTTTGTACTTGGCATGTCCGATGCTACATTTCGCCTGCTTATTGACCTGATGCTGGCCTGCGCGGGCCTTGCCATGACTGGCAACGCGCTGTTTTGCCTGGCTCGGTAGCAAGCAAAATCGGGCAAATTGCGCCCCCTTCACAAAAGTTCGTATGAGGCATAACAGACCCTTGAAGAAGTGCGCGGCGCAGGTACCCGCAGCACAACGTCAAGACGCTGCATTGCGGCACAGCAAAAAAACAGGGACACAATCCATGGCACAGCATTACATGAAATACGGCGACAAGGAATTTTCCGTGCAGCTCGGTAATGGTCTTATCGCAGCGGAACTGCATTCAAACATGGTTGCCCTGCCCCGCAAAAGCGCCCTTGAACATATCAACGAGGCCCTGGACAACCCCATCGGCAGTCCCCGGCTGGAGGAAATGCTCAAGCCCGGCCAGACCGTATGCCTTGTGGTGCCCGATTCTACACGGTTGTGGCAGTCGCCCAGCGTCTACGTGCCTGCGGTCGTCGCCCGACTGAACAAGTGCGGCATACGCGATGCGGATATCCGTATTCTTACGGCCACCGGTACACACCGGTCCATGTCGCGCGAGGAGCACATCGCCATCGTGTCCGAGGATATTTACAACCGCATTACGGTCATCGACCACAAGTGCCGGGAATCGGCCGACATGGTCAAGGCTGGCGTGACCAGCCGGGGAACCGAGGTGTGGTTTAACCGCGTCGCCATGGAGAGCGACCATATTATCCTCACCGGCGGGGTGGTGTACCATTTTCTGGCCGGGTACGGCGGCGGTCCCAAGTATCTGCTGCCGGGCATAGCCAGTTACGAGACCATCCAGCGGCACCATAACCTGGCCCTGAACAACGGCTTTGGCAGTGGAACCAACGCAGCCGTGCGCAGCGCAAATATGGAAAACAGCAATGTTTTTCATGCCGATCTGGAAGAGGCGGCCCTGCTGGCCAAGCCCAGCTTCCTGCTCAACGTGGTGGTGGACGACAACTACAACATCATAAAGGCCGTGGCGGGCGATATGGTGCAGGCTCACCGCGAGGCCTGCGGGCTTGTCGACGCCATTGACGGCGTTGGCGTAAGCGAGCGTACGCCCATGGTTATCGCCAGCGCTGGCGGCGCGCCCAAGGACATCAATTTTTATCAGACCATTAAAACGCTGGCCAATGCCCTTGCCGTGGTAAGCCCTGGCGGCACCATCATCATACTTTCCGCCTGTACTGAAGGCTTTGGCAGCCCGGACACGCAGCGCCAGATCTGCAATTTTGACAACATGCAGGCGCGCGAAAAAGACCTGCGCGAAAACTTTTCCATAGGCAGCTACGTGGGCTTTTTGTTTGCGGAATCGGCCGAAAAGCACAACCTGATCATGGTCAGCGCCATGGACCCCGCTGACTTTGCCAAAACAAAAATTCACATCACCAAAACGCTGGATGAAGCTCTGGAGCTTGCAAAAAAATGTAATGGAGGCCGCGAGCTGCGCGCAACGCTGCTGCCGCACGGGGCCAATACCCTGCCCAAGCTTCAGGGCCGCGCGTAGGGCTAGCGCGGTTATTTTGCCAGAAACTTCAAGGCTTTGGATGCTGGCTGCGCATATAGCGCTGCCAGCATCCAAAGCCTTTGTATTTGTTCTTAGATAATAGGAGACACGAAACGGGGTAAAATTTTATAGACTGCATCACGAGTACACAGGCCCATTGCGAAAGGATGAACTGATTACTTGGAAATGTGTAGAAAATACGATATTCCCTATCAATGCAAATTGCGGGGGTTCAATGCGCATTATCTATAACACGTGTACAGACGCGCCTTTCAATCTTGCAGCAGAAGACTGGCTGCTGCATAACTCTGATGCCGACGTCTTTATGTTGTGGCGCAATGCCTCAGCTGTTGTCGTCGGCCGCAACCAGAACACGTATTCCGAAATCAACGAGGACTACGTGCGCGAAAACCATATCCCCGTGGTGCGCAGGCTTACGGGCGGCGGGGCGGTTTTTCACGATCTGGGCAACATCAACTTTACCTTTATCAGCCTCAACAACCAGGCGGGGTTGCTTGACTTCAGGCGGTTTGCGGGGCCCATCATCGAGGCGCTGAATTCTCTTGGGGTCCCCTGCAAGTTTAACGGGCGCAACGATATGGTGGTGGGAGAGAGCAAAATTTCGGGCAATGCGCAGCATTCGCACCGCGACCGCCTGTTGCACCACGGCACCCTGCTGTATTCCGCCAACCTTGATTCCGTCTCCTCCGCGCTCAGGCCCAGCCCGGCCAAATACACCGACAAGTCTGTCAAAAGCGTGCGAGGCCGCGTGCGCAATATCGTGGATTTTTTGCCCCAGCCCATGCCCATTGAGGAGTTCATCGACTATCTCATGCGATTTGTTGCTGGCGGCCAGGCCAGTGGCACCTGTCTGCGGCCGGACGAAATATCGGCCATCGAGGCCCTGGCCGAAGAACGTTACCGCTCATGGTACTGGAATTTTGGCTATTCGCCCAATTATGCCTTTGAGCGCAGTGCAAAAACGCCGGGCGGCGTGCTTGAAGTGCATATGGACGTGCGCGAGGGCATTATTGTCGACATTCGGCTGTTCGGCGACTATTTTGGCGTGCGCGACGTGGTGGAGCTTGAGGACATGCTTTGCGGCTGCCGGCATGAGCGTTCGGCCCTCGAGCGGCGTCTGGCCCTGGTGCATATCGAGGCATACATTCAGGGCGTGGGCGAGCGTATTTTTCTGGACTGTCTTTTTTAGCCCCTGGCCTTGGCGGCAAAGGGGCTTTTGCGGTCCCTTGGGCACTTTCTGCATTGTCTTTCGACAATATACTTCGTAAGTTTTGCGCATCTGGTTGCGCGGCGCTCGGATGCACCTGCTGAGAGGAGCCTGCCGGCCCACATGAACACGCAGGCCAAACGCCGGGCATCCTCAATTTGTATGCAGCATGCGTGTAAATACTTACATTATGTAAGTATTTAGGGCCAGCAGGGGCTGCACCGCTGGATATTTTGCTTCATACACAGATATTTTATCGATTGGCAAATAGATAACTAACTACTGTTTAGCTATACACCTATGAGGGCAGCATGAGCGCTTCCACGAGAGAAATAGTCGGTATGACCCTTGGCCGCACGGCCCGCATGTGGCGAAACAAGCTTGACGAGCGCCTGTCGCCGCTGGGGTTGACCCAGGCACGCTGGCTGGTGCTGATGCACCTTTCGCGCATGGGCGGCGAAGCGCCGCAAAAGGAGCTTGCCGCCTCTGTGGGGGTGGAGGGTCCGACCCTCGTGCGCGTGCTCGACGGTCTTGAGCGTCTGGGCCTTGTGCAGCGTCTGGGTGTGGAGGGAGACCGCCGCGCGCGGCGTGTGTGTCTTACCGCCACGGCCGATGGCGTCATAAGCGATATCATGCGCATAGGTGCGAACCTGCGCGCGGTAGCCCTGCTCGGCATCACTGACGCCGAGATCGAGAGTTTTTATCGGGTGCTTGAGACGATCATGACCAATCTGGCCGCAGCGTCGTCAAAATAGCACGCGTTAACGCAGTGCGGGGCTCCCGGTTTCATGCCGTTTTCCCCTTCGCCGCCCGCGCCCAGGTTTGAACATGGCAGGGGCTTCTACCGTCTGCGCCGCAGCTGGGGCAGGACGGTGGCGCAAAAAATGCCGCCAAGTATGGCCAGGGCGCTCACCAGTAGGCGCAGGCTCAGGCCCTCGTCCATAAGCAGCGCGCCGCCGACGGCGGTAATGAGCGGCACGCTCAGCTGCACCACTGCGGCGGAGGGCACGCTGAGCCAGTGCAGCACCGCATACCACAGCACATAGCCAAGGGCCGAGGCCAGCGCACCAGCGGCCAGCGCGCAGGCAACCCCCGCGCCAGACCAGGCTGCGGGCGCGCCCAAGGTATTGAAAAAGGCTCCCCAGGCAAGCAGTGCAAGGGCCAGCGGCGCGCAGCGGATAAAATTGCCCGCAGTGGCCGCTGTCGCGTCGTTGCCCCCCCTGCCGCAGATGGTATAGACCGCCCAGCACAGGCCGGAGCAGAATATGACCGTGGCCGCTCCCGCCGGGGGGGCGTCCAGCCCCGGCAGCAGCAGATAGACAAGGCCCGCCATGGCAATGCCAATGCCCAGGCTCTGCGCCCTGCCGGGCCGTTGCCCCAGCAGCAGCCCTGCGGCAAGCATGCCCGCCTGCACCGCAACCGCTATGATCAGCGCCCCGGCGCCGGCAGAAAGCCGCACATAGGCCCACGAAAAACACGCCATATAGCCAAACAGCGCCAGCGCTGCGCCCCAGCTGCCCGCGCGTAGCGCATTGCCGCCGCGCCGCCGTTGAAGCAGCCAGAGCATACCGGCCCCGGAAAGGACGCGGAGCCCAGTATATACTGCAGGATCAAGCGGTTGTGAGGTCGCCCCCTGAGCAAGGGCAAAGCGGCACAGCAGGGAGTTGGCGGCAAAAAGCGTCATGACCAGCGTTGTAAGCACAGCCACAAGCCAGGGCGAAACCACGGCGCGACCAGCAGGGTCGTCAGCAATCCCGCCAGTCATGTCGCCCGGCCGCATCAGTCCTGCCGCCTTGCGCCCTGCAACTTGCGGAACACCGTGCTGCGGTTGATCTGAAAAAGTTCAGCCACGCGCTGCACCGAGCCGTGCACCTCCAGGGCCTTGAGCAGAAAATCCCGTTCCATCTCGGCCATGATGTCGCGCAGGGGGCGGCGGGCGGCGAGGATGTCTTCGGAATAGCACGAGGGTTCGCGGGTTGCCCCCGATATCTGCGGGGGCAGGTCGCGCGGCGAAATGAGCGGGCCCGGTGAGCGTGATGACCAGGCTGTGCACAAGATTTTGCAGCTCGCGGACGTTGCCCGGCCATGCGTAGGCCGACATGATGTCGAGGGTCACGTCCATAAAGGCCATGGCCTTGTGGTACTTGGCGGTGTACTGGGCAAGGTAGTGCTCCGCCAGGGGGCGCACGTCTTCTTGCCTCTCGCGCAGGGGCGGTATGCGCACGGTAGCCACGTTGAGGCGGTAATACAGGTCGCGGCGGAAGGTTCCTGCCTCCACGCTTTGGGCCAGGTCGCGGTTGGTGGCGGCGATAATGCGCACGTCCACCTTGCGGGGGCTGGAGGCCCCAACCCGCATGATCTCTCCGTCCTGCAGCACGCGCAGCAGGCGCGTCTGCATGGAGAGCGGCAGCTCGCCCACTTCGTCCAGAAAAATGGTGCTGCCGTCGGCTATTTCAAAGTAGCCTGCCTTGCCCTTGCTGGAGGCCCCGGTAAACGCCCCCGGCATGTAGCCGAACAGCTCCGACTCGGTGAGCGATTCGGATATGCCGCCGCAGTCCACCTTGAGCAGAATTTTATCGCTGCGGGCCGACTGCGAGTGGGTGTAGCGGGCAAAGACGTCCTTGCCCGCGCCAGTCTCGCCAAGGATGAGCACCGTGGCGTCGGTGTGGGCAAACCGCCCCAGCAGCGAGATCACGTCGCCCATGGCTCTGCTGGCGTACACCGGCTCGCGCGATTTGGCGGCGCCCTGCGCGATGTAGGCCAGCTGGTCGTTGATCTGGTCGATGAGCTTGCACTGTCCGGCGACCTGGTCCTGCAGCTGCGCCAGCAGGGTTACATCGCGCGCAAAGGTCACCACCAGGCACAGATCGCCCTTGCCGTCAAAAACAGGAAAGCCCGTGAGCACCAGTTTTTTGCCGTCTTTGAGCTGCTGCACATGGGTGGTGGGCCTGCCCGTGCGCACGATTTCCGGGTTCAGGATGCAGTCAAACGTGCCTTCCTGAACCAGATCCCGCACATTTTTGCCGCGTATCTGCTCCTGGGTGAGGCCTGTAAGCTGCTCGTACATGCGGTTGACGCGCAGGCTTGTGCCTGCGGCGTCACTGATAAAAACGCCTTCGGGCAGGGCGTCGAGTATGCGTTCCACATGTTTTGAAAGAAGCTCGGAAGATCTGCATGCCATAGTTCTGCTGGGGGGGGTAGAAGTGTTAGTGCGGAATACGAACCCTCTGGCCCAGAATGCTCTGCGCCACTGCCTGGAGTCTGTTCATGTGTTCCGCTGCCAGTTTTACCTCGCCCATGGGCACAGGTCTGTCGAGAAACTGGTATTTTTGCGTGCCCAGCCGGTGATAGGGCAGCATTTCGTATTCTACGCGTTCAAACGGCTTGAGAAAATTGGCAATGGCCGCCACGGTTTCTTCGCTGTCGTTAAAGCCGGGGATGACCGGCGTGCGCGCCAGAATGGGCAGATCGGGAAACCCCTCCGCCAGAATGCGAAAGTTTTCGAGGATGCGCGTATTGGGCAGACCTGTCTGCGCTTCGTGCGCGGCGCTGTCCATGTGCTTGATGTCAAAGAGCACATAGTTCAGGTATTCCGCAGCCGCGCGGATGGTTTCAGAGGAGACCATGCCGCAGGTTTCCACTGCGGTCTTGATGCGCCGCGCCCGCGCCTCGCGCAGCAGCGCCAGGGCAAATTCGCCCTGCAGCAGGGGTTCGCCGCCCGAGAGCGTCAGGCCGCCGCCCGAACGGGCATAAAAGGCCATGTCCTGTTCCACCACATTCAATACATCATCTACTGTACGCTCTTTGCCGTAAACCAGCAAACCCTGGGCCGGGCAGGCCGCCGCACAGGGCATGTGGCACGCGGCGCAGTGGTTGCGGTTTATGTTCAGCCTGTCGTCGTCGCCCAGGGTGATGGAGCCGTAGGGACAGGCCACAATGCAGTGGCCGCACTTGGAGACGCCCAGGCAGCGACCGGCGTTAAAGGCCAGCTCCGGCTCGCGGCGCTGCGATTCCGGGTTGCTGCACCAGCGACATGAAAGTGCGCAACCTTTCAAAAATACAATGGTTCTTATGCCGGGGCCGTCATGAACCGAATACTTCTGTATGTTAAAAACCATGCCTTGGCGTTGGCAGTCATCCAGACACATAAGACCATCCTTTTATAAAAAGCGGACGCGGCCGGCCGGTTGGCCAGCCGCGTCCGGGGCTGTTACATCACGTCGTGTTCGGTACGGGCAATCAGGTCGTTCTGCAGGTCGGGCGACAGGTCCACAAAGTAGGCGCTGTAACCGGCAATGCGCACGATAAGGTTGCGGTACTTCTGCGGGTCTTTTTGCGCGGCCAGCAGGGTCTGCTTGTTGACCACGTTGAACTGCACATGCCACAGCTTGAGGTCGCAGAAGGTGCGGATAAAGGACACCAGCTTTTCGGTGCCCTGCTCGCCTTCGACGCACTTGGGCGTGAACTTGATGTTGAGCATGCGGGCGGCGCGGTCGCGCATGCCCATGTTCTTGGTGTGGTAGTTGGAGAGCAGAACCGCCGTGGGGCCGTTGACGTCGGCGCCGTGCGAAGCGGAGGAGCCGTCTGAAAGCGGGAACCCGTCGGTGCGGCCGTTGGGCGTGGCCGAAACCACCTTGCCAAAGGGCACGTGCGAGGTAAACGGCACGTAGCGCACGTCGTTGTGGATGCCCAGATCCTTCATGGAGTACTTGCCGCCGTATTCCACGGAAATCTTGTCGATCTCGCGGCCAATGGCGTCGGCGTACTCGTCGTTGTTGCCGTAGCAGGGGGCGGAGCGCAGCATGGCGCGCACATCGTCATAGCCTTCAAAGTTTGCGTTTATGGCCGCAAGCAGCTTGTCCATGCTCAGCTTTTTTTCTTCAAACACCAGCTTTTTCACGGCGGCCAGGGAGTCCACCACCGTGCCAAGGCCCATGTATTCAAAGTAGCCCAGGTTGATGCCTTCGGGGATCTGCTCCTGATGCAGATCGATGCAGTGCTTCATGCACAGGTCGTGCATGGCCGAACCCATGGGCTGGGCAAAGTGCTGGGCGCGCAGCTTGTTGATGATGTACTGCTGGGTAAAGGCCGCCTTGAGGAACAGCAGGTGCTGCTGCACGTAAGCGTTCCAGAATTCGTCCCAGGTTTTGAAGTTGCGCGGATCGCCGGTTTCGACGCCCAGCTGCTGGTCGCCGTATTTCTTCATGCGGCCATTGCGCAGCACCATTTCCACGGCGGCGGCAAAGTTGATATACGCGCCGCCCGAGGTGTAGGTGTCGCGGTTGGGCATGCGGGCCTCGGTGCAGCCCGAAACCGCGTAGTCCAGGGCCTCCTCAAAGGTAGCGCCCTTGGAAACATACAGCGGCACAATTTCTTCGTCATTGATAAGTTTGGGAAAGCCGGAGCCGTACTTGATGGTTTCGGCTACGTCCCACAGATAGCGCTCGGGCGCGCGGGAGTGGATGCGGGCCGCAAGGTCGGGGTAGTGCAGCGGAAACTCGCGCTTGGACTTGAGGATAAGGTAGGTCAGCGCGTTGCTGGCGTCGCGTCCGTCGGTGGTCTGGCCGCCCACGGTCACGGCCTCCCAGTGGGCGTAACCTTCGTTGAACGCGCCGCCGGTGGGCGAGATGTACATGTCGATAAATTCGGCCATGCCCACCCACATGCATTCCAGCAGCTCGGTGGCCTGCGCGTCGGTAATCTTACCTTCGGCGCGGTCCTTGGCGTAGAAGGGGAAGAAATACTGGTCCATGCGGCCGTTGGAAATGGTGGTGCCGGTCTTTTGCTCGATGCGCGAGAACATCTGGGTAAACCACTGGCTCTGGCAGGCCTCCCAAAAGTCGCGTGCGGGCTCGCCGGGCACATGGTCGGCGTTGTCGGCCATGCGCAGCAGCTCGGCCTTGCGGGTGGGGTGGTCTCCTTGGCGGCCATTTCGCGGGCAAGCACGGCGTGCCGCTTGGCCCACAGCACGATGGCGTCGCACACAATGACAACGGCTTCGAGGAAGGGGCGCTTTTCGCAGGTGTCCTTGCAGCTCATGGGATCAAGGGCGTCCAGCTTTTCCTGGGCTTCCTGCTTGATGCTGTTAAAGCCGCGCTTAAGAATTTTTTCGTAGTCGTGCACCCATTGGATGGATGAGCGGAAGGACGAGGTTTCGTTGACGATAAAGCGCGAGATGAGCCCCATGGGGTCATCATAGGTAAGTTTGTGGATCTCGGGGGGCAACGCGGCGTTGAGCGCCTCGTGGTAGGTCTTGCCCTTCCAGTAGGGGGCAATCTCTTCAACAACGCGTTTGGCGTCTTCGGGCGTGATTGTGGCGGGCGAGGTCTTGCGAGTGGGCAGGTCGCGCACCGCGATATCAAGAAAGTCTCCGTCCAGCTCGGGGTACAGGATGCCATAACGGCCGTCGCAGCCTGCGCGGCCCAGCAGCAGCTGGTCATCCTGCACGTAGACGGTCATGTTTTTCGCAATGTGCATGAGGGCCTTGGCCCAGCGCAGCACCAGCGGCTGGCCGTCGGTTTCCTGCATGGATTGGGTGAAGTACAGGGCGCGCTCAATGTCGATGCGCGGCTTCTGACCTTCAAAACGCTCCAGCAACTTGAAAACGCGGGTGTGGGTTTTGCGGAACTTGTCTTCCTTGCCCTCGATCTTGTCGTACAAACGCTGTTCCTGAGGGGAGCGGCATTCGCAAGTGGTGGTGCTCATCACGATACTCCTGAAATATGAATATGGGGCATGCGGGACAATCGCGTTGCCGCCGCACGGAGAACGCCGAAAGGGTGTGGCAATCCTCGGTTGTTCTGCCCCTCTGCATGCGATATGCCATAATTTATAATTATATGATATTATTATATTTTTATAAAAAAAGTTTCGGTTTTTCGCCGGCAGTGCGCTTTTGGACAAGCCCTGGTCGCAAATTTGCACCACTCAGGAGCGGCTTGCAGTAAAAGGGGCATTTATTGCGACGCAAGTTTGCGACACCACCCGTTTGGGGCTGCGGCGACCCTCCCCTAACATGAGCAAAACCATCATGTTTTTATTTTCACAAAGTGCTGTTTTGCCTTAGTGGACAACCGTTCCTGCTTGTTGCAAATTTGCGACGTAGCGTATAAGCATACCTTGTTGCTAGGTAATTAAAATATATCTATCTAGAATTATTCATTTTTATAATAGGCGAAACGAAAAAATGTGGTTTGTGAGCTGGCACACATCATGCAAAACGAAAAAAATCACAAGCCGTGCGGGTTGGAGGCGACCTGAACGGCTTACAAATAGCAACGCCTGGAGAAGAGAGATGGGAAACCGTTTGTTTCCCGCACGGGCGGCCCGGCACGGCAGCCCGCGCGGATCTGGCAAAAGAATTTGCCGCCAGCGCCGCACAACCCCCCAAGCGGGTTCAGGAGAACCGCATTATGAACGTGATTGATTTTCGCTTTCGCCCAAATACGCCAGAGATTATCAACGGCATCAAGAACAGCTCCATGTTCAAGGCCGCTTGCAAGGCCATAGGCTTTGACGCCCGCAAGCCGCAGCCCCTTGACGAGATTGTGGCCGACCTGAACAATCTTGGCGTGGAACTTGGGGTCATTACCGGTCGTGACTGCGAAACCACGTACGGGTTTCCGGCCAACAACAACAGCGTGCTGGAGTTTTGCCGGGCTTATCCCGAAAAGTTTGTGGGGTTTTGGGGCATTGATCCGCACAAAAAAATGGACGCGGTGCGCGAAATTGAGCGCGTGGTGGCCGATTACGGCATGAAGGGCATTGCCATTGACCCGTACCTTGCGCACATCCCCGCTTCGGAGGCACGGTTTTACCCGCTGTACGCCAAGTGCTGCGAGCTGAATATCCCGGTCTTCATCACCATGGCCCCGCCGCCGCAGGTACCGGGAGCCATCCTGGAATACGCGGATCCGCGCGACGTGGACAAGGTTGCCAGGGATTTTCCCGAGCTGACCATCATCATGAGCCACGGCGGGTACCCATTTGTAAACGAGGCCATCTACACATGCCTGCGCAACGCCAACGTGTACATGGATATTTCGGAATATGAGCGCGCGCCCATGGTCGACGTGTATGTACGCGCCATGAACGATCTTATTCCCGACAAGGTCCTTTTTGCCAGCGCCCACCCCTTTGTGGAACTGGCCGACGCCCTTGACGCCTACAAACACTTTGATCTTTCTGAAGAAGCCCGCCGCAAGGTCATGTATGAAAACGCCCGCCGCGTGCTGGGCCTGTCATAAGGAGAAAACACATGAACGCCGTTAATGACGCACATGCCAA
>Ga0268359_11578_pt1 | contig 20251 bp, 17 predicted proteins | sample BioMet11_FD_194416 | JGI IMG/M metagenome (GOLD analysis project Ga0268359, IMG submission 194416) | Sewage microbial communities from Oakland, California, United States - Biofuel 11 (PacBio Assembly) | ecosystem: Engineered > Wastewater > Sewage > Unclassified | place: USA: California | collected...
AGAATTAGAGTTTCTTAGAGAAAAAAGATAGAAGAGAAGGAATTTAATTTCATTAAAGCCTTGTCCTCGAGCCCAGGTTAAAGAATCAATTCCTTCATGAAAGTCCCACTGGTGAGTATCAGAGCGCACCAAATAAACCAGATATTAAATATATAGAGATTACATAAAAAATTAAGTTTATAAATACTTTACCAGCCTTATAGTCAGAAATAGCTTGATATTCGTTTTCATATAGCTCAACGTATAATCTGTACTTTATTGATTTTCGATTCCAATGATCAATTAATATGCAAAATGCTCCTACTAATAGAATAAAAAAGCTATCTTTTGTTGCTAAATTAACAACAGCTGGATAACTTTTTATTATTAAGAAAGTAAGTATAATGCCGTCAAGACCTATGAAATACTTATAATAATTATCTAAAGAAAAGTAATGCTGATTCATGCTTGTACACCTTACAAATTCCTTTGATAAAATAAAAACATTAAGATAAATATTAACTTAATGCTTTAATGCGAATTATGTTTACCTGCTGATTGGTAGGTTTGAAGGCCAGTCTATCTAAAGAAATAGATTCATTTTAAGCTCTGCTTCTGGAAGCAGGTGAAGCACTTCAATCATCTGGGAAAAATACAAATTTAAACTTCAATAAACTTGTATACCTATCGATAAAAGTTAAAATCTTAACATACAAGTAAACAAAAACGTTGTATAAGTTGTTTAGATAAAATTGAGAATTTCTACAAAGCCGAATATTTTGCAATATATGATTTAACCTTGAACTTTTTATTACTGCCCTCGTAACTCATGTATCTGATTTTTCCAAAAATTTCCCTTTCCTTCCAGGCACGGTCATGAACTCCTCCGATACTCCAGGCGATTCCTGCATATCCATTAGGGTCTCGTCCATCCAGTTCGTATTTATCATTCAGATAGATTGCAGTCTCGAGAGCTTTTTCGGGCGATTCGCTCCATTCGAGAATCTTCTTTGCCCAGTACATCCGCATATAGCTGTGCATTTTCCCTCTACTGAGGAGTTCTATCTGGCTGGCGTTCCAGAGGGGATCATATGTCTTTCCTGTTTCCAGTTCTTCCAGTGTAAAGATATGACTTCTTTGATCACGCCTGTGAGAGTTAAGGGTTTTCTTTGCCCATTCAGGAAAGCCATCAAAACTATCATAAAAAGGATTATAATAGCAGAAATTATCGGCAAGCTCTTTACGCACAAGGAGCTCATCGAAAAATACTCTTTTTGATTCCAGGTCAGCTTTTGTTTTTTCTACTTTGAGAGCTACCCTTTGAGCTGAGATATGTCCAAAGTGCAGATAAGGAGAGAGGTTGGATAAGACATCTTTAGTTGGGTCATTTCGCAGGGTGGAGTAAGAGTCAAGCTTATTAGTGAGAAATTCATCCATAACTTTTTGTGCAGCTGTTTCTCCAGCTTCGAAAACGCGAGATCATGTAAGAAACCGGCTTTATCTTCAAGAAACTCCCCCGGAAAAAGAGTTCCAATTCCGTTTTTTTGAACTTCTGAAAATGTTTCCGATTTTCCGGAGCTTGCGGCGATTTCAGGAAATTCGGTATTTGCTTCAAGCTCAGGATACTCCGTAAGAAATTCAGGAAGGAACCTTGAGAGCTTAGGACGGAAAGTATGGGCAGCGTATTCCTGCTTTTTAGAAGCTTCCCAGCAGGGAACGACGTTATGGGCATCCACTTCAAAGAAGGGTACATTAATGCCTGATGCGACTTTTTCTGTCCATGTCCTCTTAATCCTGAGTGGACTAAAATCAGTAACAAGAGTTCCAATATCATATCTCTCAATAAAATCTGGAATTTCTTCTTCAGGGTCTCCTCGAAGGAAAAAGAATGGAATTTTTTTTCTTGCAAGGGCAGCTTCAACTTCCTGCAACCCTCTGAGCATAAACTCATATTGTCTTCTTATAGCTCCCAGAAATCCATCTGCCAGACAAAAGACCACAAAAACAGGCACATCGGCTTCAAATGCTATTTTTCGGGCAAAAAGAAGAGCCCAGTTGTCCTCCACCCTCTGGTCACGGCTCATCCAGTAAGCAACTGGCCCTTTGCCTGGTTTCCCGGATAGGATAGGCCGAATACGTTTAGTGTTCATTAATGGTTTTTGGGACCCAGAATATATAGATCTAACATAAGGATAATAAAAAGAAAGATCGTGTTAAACAAAGATCGTGTTAAACAAAGGTCCTCGATCAATTTAAACAGGAATTTTATACAAAATATAAAGTGATAATTACAATGTTTTAAAAATTTTTAAAATTCAAAAACCTGCCCGTCGTATCCAAGGGGTAAAAATAAGGATTCGATATGATGAGGACGAAATAAATGACTGAGATGGATCAAAGCTGTTTTTTTTGCATTGAGCTGCTCTGCAAGTGCCATAGCTTCTTCAGAGTTCATGTGTTTTTTGATATGAATATTAGGCGGCACTATAGCATCGGCAATCAGAAGATCCGGATTTTTCATAAGCTCCAGGCTGGCTTCGGGAATTTCTGAGTTTGTATCTCCTGTAATCACTACTTTTTTATCGCCTTCACGGATTATAACCCCTGTAGGAACCTCCACAGGAGGGTGGGTGACCTTAAAAAGAGTGAACTGCAGCCCGATTAGTTCGAAGGGCTCATAGAGCTTCACATAATGATACCTGGGTTTAAGGAAGTAAACGAACTGGTTTATGTATTCAATATTTTCCTGAACCCCATAAACATCAACCTTATTTTGAACCCTGTAGAACTCTCCAAATCCGGAGTAATGATCATAATGTCCGTGCGTCCAGATCACTCCATCTACACAGGACAGGTTTTTTTTGAGAAATTGTTGCCTTAGATCAGGGCTGGTGTCAATGAGGATCTTACCCTTATCGGACTCTACAAGAATAGAAAAACGAAGGCGCTGGCTCTTTCCGCCTTTTCGGGCGTCTTCGCAGGCAGGGCAATTACATCCAATTTTAGGAGTTCCGACAGCATCGCCGGTCCCAAGAAGTGTTAGCCTCATTGTTACTTCTTCCTATCGTAATCTTCGGACTTGAGGCCAGCCCTCTCATTGAAAGAGTCTACAGCGTCCAGCAGGTCCTGCTGGGTAAGTATTTTACGCTCTTCGAGAAGAGCACCCAGGACAGCTTCCCTTATAACGACACGCAGATCCGAACCTGAATAACCGTCTGTCAATTCCGCAATCTCCCCTGTGTCATAATCCCCTTCGATGTGCCGGGTTACAATATTCAGTATATCTTTACGCATCTCAAGGTCAGGGAGAGGGAAATGAACAATTTCGTCAAAGCGTCTCCAGGCTGCACTATCAAGCATACGGGGGTGGTTGGTCGCGGCAATAAGAAGAACTCCATGATCCACAAGGCTGATTTCATCTATGGCCTTAAGGAGGGTATTTACCGCTCGCTTAATGGCAGCATTCTCGTCAGACGTTCTCGCTTTTGCTACGAAATCGAGCTCATCTATGAAAAGGATGCAAGGATTCAGTTTCTTTGCAAGCAAAAAGACTCTGTCAATGTTCTTTGCAGTCTCACCAAGATACTGATCTGTTATCATGGAGAGTTTGACCTCAACAAACGGGATTGCGAGCCGTTCTGAGAGTGCACGGGCAACTGAGGTCTTTCCGGTTCCGGGAGGACCGACAAACAGAAGTTTTCCGATATCATGCAGACCGATCTCCCGCAGGTATTCCCTGTGCTCGATGGCTTTCGTGATCTTTTCAACTTCGTTCTTCTGTTCCCCAGTGAGCACAAGGTCTCTGACTTTTTGCTTTACATCCTCAGGAGCAAGAATGACCGCGAGTTTCAGCATATCTTCGCTTTTGTCTTCTTTCCGGATCTCCGCTATCTTGGACTCTATCCATTCCCTATCAGATTCCTTGGGACTTATTTTCGTCTTTGCAAGCGTATAGTTTGCAGCCTCATCCTTCCTTATTTTTTCAAAGTAATAAGCCAGGACAGGGTTATTTTCAATCCGTTCCTGAGAGCCTTCCTGCTTTTCAAACCATTCTGCAGCAAGTTCGAAAGCGCTCAGACGAAGTTCAAAGTGAGACTTGTCAGTATTTATGAAGGGAACGTTCCTTACGATTTTTTCGATATCCTTAAGACCATACAGTTTTTCAATACGAATAAACGTGGCTGTGATGGGTTTGGGAACTGTTTTTTCTGTGCTACTCCAGTAATTTTTTCGAATGTTTTTGGGAAGATCATTTACATCCAATTCTGGATAGCGATTATAGATCTCTGCAGTTAGCAGTAGTTCTACGATATCTAATATAGTGCCTGACATGTTTTTACCTGTTGCATGCTTGGACTAATCCACTATCAAGTGTTGGGCACTCAAATGCGGTAAGTTCTTAAGTTCTTCTTTAATTTGTTAAACCAAGTAATTGGTTTTCTTCGATGATAAAATTTACGAAGCAGCCGGCAGTAAAAGGAAAAAAACCGGCTGGAGATGATAACTTTATCTAGCAGAACACATTATCATCTACTCTATCTCTTTCGGGAGTCAAGCATATTTTCGGAAAAAGCGTTTGCAATCTCCGAAAAAATGTCTCACTTTCAGAGAGTGATTGTGAATTCTGGAAATAGCTAATCGGTCTCCGCGTAGATTTTCGCATCTAAGAGACAATTCAATCTATATAGCTTGTTTCTGGAATATCACAGAATTATCAAAACTTCTGCATTATCAGAACTAGTATATTAAAACTATCATTCCTAAGATATCTCTATCTAAGAAAATCCAGAATTATCCCTAGAGGACCATTGCATGACAAGAGAACAGCTCTATTCAGGGAAAGCAAAAACTATCTATAAGACGGATGATCCTGACACCCTTATTACCGAATTCCGAAACAGTCTGACTGCATTTAACGGAGAAAAGAAAGGGGAAATGGAAAAGAAAGGGTATTATAATGCCCAAATCTCAAAAAAAATTTTTGAGATGCTCGAAGCCGAGGGGATAAAGACTCATTTTGTCGAAATGCTTTCTGACATCGATATGCTTGTAAAGAAAGTCGAGATTATAAAAATCGAGGTCATTGTCAGGAATATTGCCGCAGGTTCGATTACAAAAAGATATCCTATTAAAGAAGGCACGGTTTTCAAGACCCCTGTACTTGTTTTTGACTTCAAAAACGATGAGTATGGGGATCCCATGCTAAATGACGATATTGCTCTTGCACTTGGGTTAGCAACACAGGAAGAACTCGCCACACTCAGGGAACTCGCTCTGAAAATTAACGGACTTCTTGTGCCATATCTGGACAAAAAAGGTATTTTACTTCCGGATTTCAAGCTAGAATTCGGAAGGAGGAACGGAGAAATCATCCTTGCAGATGAGATTTCCTGCGATACCTGCCGGTTCTGGGACAAGAAGACCGGGCAGTCAATGGATAAAGATGTCTTCAGATTTGATAAAGGCGATATTTCTAAAGCTTACGAAGAAGTTGCACGGCGCATAGTGCCCGAAATATTTGAATAAATGTGAAAAAAGGCCAGGAAACCTGAATAAGCCGGATAAGGGACTTTAAAGGTTTCCTGCCTGCTTATTTTGTTTTTAAAATATAGTCAACGATCTATCCTTATTTAAAAAAGAAATTCAGAGTCGTTTGAAAACGGAAATCTGAAAGCATCTTTGCCTGCTGCATCCATTCGGCTTTTGGTGTGCTTATCCTGCCCGCAAGGTCCGAAACTGCAGCTTCGAGAGAATCGAATTTTTTCGGAGGGTTCCGAAGAGCTTTTCTCATGCCCTCCCTGACGACCCAAACTCCAAGAGGAGCCCAGTAATCCGGAGTTATCTCCCGAAGTACAAAGACCGAGGCTTGCTTTTTGATTTCTGTCAGATATTCAAGCACAGGCAGCCGTGAGGCATAATAACCTCCAGCCAGGGGAGAATAACCTTTTTTTCCATCGTAACCCTCGCTGTCTTCCCCAATCCAGCTTGATTCTCCAGACCAGACTGCTTTTGGGAGCCAGATTTCTATAAGTTCGAAGGCATAAGCCCGTGGAAGGATAAGGACTTCAAAATGGTTCCCGAAATGAGTCCCGCTAAAAAGCTGGATCTCTGAGACCCAGGGAAAGTCCTTTATGCGGTCTGCAAGTTCCTTTCCTGCCATATCATCCACGGCTGTAATTGACCAGCGTGTTGGCACGATTTTTCGTTCTTTTCCGAGCAGGCCAATTGAGAAAAGGCGAGTAATATGTTCAGCCGGAATATCCCCTTTATAGAGTTCAAGCACCGCATCTTTTGCCAGGGCGTCAGTGTCGTAGACAAGGTAATCCACTTTTTTCGGAACATTCGGATTTTCTGCAAGCTCAAAGTTTTTGACAAGCCCTGACGGACCCATAGGCGTCAGTACGGCATCGAATTTGAGTTCCTGCTTAGGGGCTTTAAAAAACCAGGCTTCGGTATCCACTGGCTTTCTGGAGAGGGCAAGTTCCTGAGCCTTTACAAGGAGAGGGTTTTCTTTGCTGCGGGCATCCTTTACATGGAAGTTTGTGTTTGCCCTGACCATACGGGAACGCATGGAGATAATGTCTTCAATCTGCATGTTTGCCCAGGCGGAGGTATCTTCAAAACTGAAGCTTCGCTCTCATTTGCCAGAGGGGGAATGAGCGGGCCTGCCGAGACCCTTGGGTAACCAAAACTTCCGACAAAAATAGCAGGAGGAGATGCTCCAAAAACCGAGTCCCCCGAGAGTACAGGAGCAATTGACTGTAAGGACTTGAATTTTTCAAGAATTGGACAACGGGGACGCCCACAAAGTCCTTTTCCTTTACATTTAATACACAGCGTTCCATTCACTTTAAATCCGTATCCTCGCAAATGATACAGGCTTTAGCTTCAGGAGCGTTCCTGTATAGCCAGCCAGATTTCTGGACAAACCTGCAAACGTTGCACATGCCATCTACCTTTTCCTGAGAGGATAAGTCTTTATTTAGAAGCACTGATGCAAATTTCCGAATTTCGTTCTGAGTCTCCTCGGAAAAATCAACTTCAGCCCCACGTTTTTCACTCACGTACTGGGATACCGCAGCCCTTGAAAGCTCAAGGATGTCCGCTACATCCTGCTGCGTGCACCCATGCTCAAAGATCATTGTTCTGGAAAGTTCTGCCCTAATTGCGGGCAAGACTTTCTGTACCATAATTTCACATGTTGTTTTCATGGGAGACCAACACCGCATAAATCAGGTAAATTTTGAGAGATTCTCTTAACCAAGATTACATTCATAGATTTAACCAAGATTACATTCATAGATTTATCAATCAGTTATATGTCTATATACTTTTGCTTTTTGAGTAGAAAATATTTATATACTTTTGCTTTTTGAGTAGAAAATATATCTTAATTTACCCAAAACGCATGCTATTGAAATATCTACAAAAATATAGTAATTCCAGACCTGAAAAGTTATTGCTAAATATTATTGCTATTTCTCAGACCCGGTTTATCCCTGAAACTCGTCAGGATTTAGTTTTTGATTTGTTCAGCAGAGAAACCCTTTTCCATGAGGACTTCTTTCATGCGGGCCAGGTGATTACCCTGAAGTTCCACAGTATTTCCTTTTACCGTACCGCCGCATGCAAACTTTGATTTAAGATAAGTGGACAGTTCATGAAGATCTATTTCACTTGCGTCGAAACCTTCTACAACGGTAACTTCCTTGCCATATCTTCTTCTATTAACTTTCACAGTAATTCTCTGTTGCTCTTTTGCAACTTCTTCGCAAATGCAAAGTTCTTTTGGAAGCCCACATACTGGGCACATTCCGCTGCTCATTTGTTGGTATATCCTCCGAGTTTGTAATCATTATATATGTAACTTACATCTAAAAATAACTAAATAGATATAAAGTACTTATCAATGAAGGTATTAAAGCCTAATGGTATTTTTCAGGCACTTTATATTGAATTTCAGTATAACCCAAAACTCTTGACAATATAAAAAGCCAGCCAGAGCTTTATTATTGTTCAATTTTTTGATATATTAATATATTCGTTTGTAATGTTAGTTTATAATGTTTGTAATGTTAGTTTATAATGTTAGTTTATAATGTTTACTTATAGAGTAAATTTAATAACATTATTATTAGTGAAGAGTATAGATTGGTACAGACTGCAAGCGAAAAAGCTGAATATTTAAAAGAAATTCAAAAGATTAATACTTCGGGAAAGGATCTAAGCCGAAAAGCTGAAAAGCCACAAAAGATAAAAAGCCGAGAAAACTAAACAAGCTTAAAATCCCTGATTTTGCCGGAAAGGGCCTTTCATACCCAGCGACAAGTTAGATATATCTTGAATTCCATCTCTTTCTATAACCTGCTATCGCATATATATGTACTTCCATTATATAAATATAGCAGTATAAAATTATTAGGTACACTATAATAAATAGGGGGCACCTGATGAACGAATTGAATGATTTAATAGGTTTTGTAAACGGAAACAATATAAGGCAAAAAGTGCTTTCCTTACTTTCCTCAAAAGGAGAAATGGAAGGGAAAAGAGTGTCAAAAACCCTGAGAGTTGCACATCCCACCATTGCAAAAACTCTCGATGAACTTGAACAGAAGGAATTAATTACAAAAAAAGAAGAAATGTACTCCCTTACAGAATCTGGAGTAAAAGTGGAAAAAATGATCCAGCAAATATAACTTCAAACTTATTTCTTTTCTCCACTTTATTTTAAATCTCTTTTTAATTCGTAGCTCATTCCAAAACCGATTTCATTCTCAATCAGTAAAAATTTTAAGATCATTTATCAGAAAGAAGACTCGATTGACCGATCATAATATGCAACTCAGAAAAATAACCTTGAATTCTGTATCAATGATCCTTACCCTCTTTTCATCCAGTCTGATATTTGTGAAAAACGCAAGAATAGAAAGCTCACTATAGATTTGATAATCACTGGAATCCATAAAACCAGAAAAAATTATATTAGACAATTGAAGATTTCGATAAACATCAATTTTTGGCAAGTCCTTTATATTGGGTATATAAATAGTTTATAAAAATCTTAGGTTTATCGAAATACTCAATTAAATCTTTCTTGGTTCCAGCTCAGTATTATCATTATAATTGAGCTCTCTTGAGCGCAACTTTTGGGACACAACAATTGCGACGGTTGATCACAACGCTGCAGACCCCGAAAAGAATTATGGGTAAATCAGCCCTCCTGAGCGGGTTGAAAATGCAGCCTTTCTTGTCTATAACTCAGCCCTCTTGAGTGAAGCGAAAAGGGCTTCGTGTTGTTACGATTACATCGCAACTCCCAGAAAATCGGAGATTTTCTGTGATCCCGAAGCGAAACTCGGGTTAGAAATATTTATTTAATTCTTATCCCTTTATGTCGGCATAAACTGTTAACGCTAATACTGAAACTCTTGAATTTAAGGGAATAATCAATTCTATTAAGAAAAAAACCAGAGCTTCGGCATCCAAAAAAGGACTAAGTATCAGAGGCAAGGCAATGTTACCTGAAGAAGATCTTAAGATTATTAAAAAAGAACTGGGGCGAGAGCCCACCCTGGTAGAACAGGGATGCTTTTTAAATTTATGGAGCGAACACTGTTCCTACCGCTCAAGTGCTCCTCTCCTGAAAACTTTTACCAGTACGGGCGAAAACGTGATTATTGGCCCGGGGGACGATGCTGCAATTATAAAATTCGATGATGACTATGTACTTGCCATAGGTATGGAAAGTCATAATCACCCTTCATATGTCGACCCCTATAACGGAGCTGCTACCGGCATAGGAGGCATCGTAAGAGATATAATCTCCATGGGAGCCCGCCCAATAGCCCTTATGGACCCACTCTATTTCGGGCCTCTGGACACTCCAAAAAATATGTTCCTCTTTGAACAAATAATTAAGGGAATTGCGGGGTATGGAAACTGCATAGGAGTGCCAGTGGTCAATGGCGAGACTTTCTTTGACAAAAAATACAGTGGAAACCCTCTTGTAAATGTGGTTGCAGTAGGGCTCTGCCGGGAAAAGGAGGTCATAACTGCCCGCTCCCAGAAAGCAGGAAACAAGCTTGTGCTCGCAGGCTCTAGCACAGGAAAAGACGGACTTGGAGGGGCGTCCTTTGCCTCCAGGGACCTTTCCGAATCAGCCGAAGCCGAAGACCGCCCGAGTGTCCAGGTGGGAGACCCATATACTGAAAAGCTCGTAATCGAAATGACGCTGGAAGCCATGGAGAAGGGTTATATAAAATCCTGCAAAGACCTGGGAGCCGCTGGTCTTGGAGGAGCAAGCGCGGAACTGGCTGCAAAGGGAGGACTTGGAGCCTACATTATTGCAGATGCCGTGACCCAGCGCGAACCCAATATGAATGCTTATGAAATCCTGCTTGCAGAATCTCAGGAACGCATGGTCTTTGAGGTAGCCCCTGAAGACGTTGATGCCGTACTTGCTCTGGTAGCAAAGTATGACCTTAATGGAGCCGTAGTGGGGTACTTAACAGAGAAACCAAACTACACGGTTGAATTCAAAGGGGAAGTCGTTGTAGATATTCCAATTGATTTCCTGACAGGTGGAGCTCCGACCTGCGAGAAATCTTCAGTAGCTCCTATTCCTCAGGTTGAAGAAAGTACAGCCCCCGAAACTCCGGAAGACCTTAAGACAGCCTTCCTGAAAGTTATCTCTTCTTACAATATTGCCTCAAAAGAATGGATCTACAGGCAGTACGATCATGAAGTCCAGTTAAGAACAATTGTCAAACCCGGAGAAGACGCTGGCGTGCTCAAGATAACTGATAAAAAAGGACTCGTACTTTCCTGCGGCTGCCAGCCAAGAGCTACCCTTCTTGACCCCTATAACGGAGGAAAGAATATAGTAATTGAAAACGTCATGAACCTTGCAGTAAAAGGGGCTGAAGGGCTTGCGATTGTAAACTGCCTGAACTTTGGGAACCCGGATCGCCCGGAAATTTACTGGCAACTCAAAAACTCCGTACTTGGGCTTGGAGATGGGGCAAGGGAACTCTCAATCCCGGTTGTGGGAGGAAATGTTTCCCTGTATAACGAAAGCGATGAATTTAAGACCGCAATTCTCCCAACCCCTTCGATAGGAATAATAGGGAAAGTCAACCTTGAGACTCCTCTTCCTTCAAGCTTCTTTGCAAAATCCGGAGACACCATCATCCTGGTAGGAGAGACAATTGCAGATATGGGAGGTTCCGAATATTATGCCTGTCTCGAGGCCCAGAATGCCGGAAAAGTTCCTTCTGTCCCGAAAAATGCTCCTGAGATAATAAAAGCTGTAATCGAAGCTGTAAGGAGTGGAAAACTCAGCTCGGCACACGACCTTTCCCTTGGAGGAATTGCAGCAGGACTTGCGAAGATGTGCAGGAACTTCGGTGCAAAGGTAGACCTGAGTGAAGTTTCAGAATTAAAAGCTGAGGAACTATTATTCTCAGAAGCTCCAGCAAGAGCTCTACTTGCTACAGGCGAACCCGAGGCTGTACTTGAAATCCTCAAAGATGTGCCTCATATGATAATCGGCAAAGTCGAAGGCAATTCTCTTGATGTTAAAGGAAAAGACTTTGAGATTTCCCTCTCCCTCAAAGAAATCTCTGATGCATACAGCAGCCTGACAAGGTTTATGATGAGATAAGATCCCCGAGTCCCGTCACCCGAATTCCGTCACCCGAGTCCCGTCTCGGGAGGACGGTGCCCTTTTCGCTTCGCTCAAGAGGGCTTACAAATATTGTAAACAAGTTTCACATAAGTGAGGTAACTTACAAGGCTACGGCTTTTTCGCCCATGCCTTGTTTTTGGAAGCATGAGACTTTCTTTGCTTCCAAGAGATTTTCTTTTCTTCCAATTTAGATGGGGTCCCATTCTATCTTACTTTTTAATTTGTTTTTAATTTAAGTTGTTCTTTTACCCTTGAGTTATTATCAGTATTTTCTGATTCCTTGCAAGTTCAGGTTTGGGCATAAAAAATAGTTTTGAGTTAACCAAAACAATAGTTTTTAGTAGGTTTCCGCACTAGAATACTGTGTTATGAAAGCTGTATGCATCTGTATGGGAGTGCATCTGCCTTACAGTCCTAAGTGGTACTGGCCTGTAGAGGGATTTTTCGGGGTGCCTGAAATGGACCGGTATTTTGACCGGAATAGTATTTTTTCAAAATTTTTAAAAACAAGCCCACAGTTTTTACGCCTTAATGATCTGATAATGGAATCCATAGAAAGAGGAGGAAAATATTCCTTTGATCTATCCGGACCATTCCTTGGACAGTGTCGATGGGACCCCGAACTTCTCGAATCATTCCGCGAATTTGGGGAAAATAGGAACGTGGAATTTACAGGGAGCTGCAGTTATCACTCCCTGAGTTCGCTATATCCAGATCTTTTCGGGTTTAAGGAAGAAGTGCTCATGTACAGGGAAATGCTTCGGGAATTACTGGATATCACCCCCGAAACTTTCGTAAACACAGAGCTTCTGTACACCGAAAGAGTAGAGAAGATTCTTACCGATATGGGTTTTAACTGTCTTATCGCCGAGGGGTCCAGGAACCTCATGAATGGATATGACCCTGTACATGTCTTTGAGAACCATCTTCCGACTTTGTTGAGGCACATAAACCTGAGCGAAGACCTTGAACTGCGTTTTTCGGAAAAAAACTGGCAAGGCTATCCTCTTATTCCGGAAAAGTTTGCGGACTGGATTGCCAGCATGGAAGGTGACATCCTGACTCTTTATTTTAATTATACAAGCCTCTGCTTTCACTACAGAAACAAAAGTATGATAGACGATTTTATCAGAACGTTTCCAGAAGCCCTAAAGTCCAGGGGTATTGATATGCTCACACCTTCTGAAGCTGTCAGGAGATTTGAACCCTTAAAACTTCCTACCCTGGGAACCGAACAGACAATCCGTTATGGTATGGATAACGCATTAGGTAACCATGCTCAGCAGCTTTATCTGCGAGAACTGGTAAGAATTGAAGAGGAACTCTCAGGACTTAAAGAAAGTAAGAACTATCGAGAACTTAAACAGATATTCGGTTACCTTCAGCAGAGTGAAATCTTTTTTTCTATGAATTCTGGGAATATCAGGGAAGGATATGAAAGGGCCGTCAATTACTTTTCCATCCTGTCAGATTTCAGGAGAGCTGTGCTGGAGGAGGGAGCATGACCTCGGTTTGCATGTATTTCCAGGCACACCAGCCTTTCAGATTGCGCAGGTTCTGGCCTGATGACCGATCAGGTTTTTTCCGCTATTTTGACGAGAGAAGCAACAGAGAGATCTTTGAAAGAGTAGCCCGGAAATGCTACATTCCTGCAAACCGACTCCTTCTGGACGCTCTTGACGAACATAAAGGAGAATTCAGGTTTTCTCTTTCGGTTACCGGAACCCTGCTCGAACAATGCGAACTCTGGGAAAAAGATGTCCTCGAAGGCTTTCGGCAGATGGCAGAAACCGGAGCAGTGGAATTTCTGGACGAAACCTTTTATCATTCCCTTTCAAGCCTTTTTGAAGACAAAACCGAATTTATTGAGGAGATAAAAGAACATAGAGAACTTATGTTTGACCTTCTGGGAGTTAAACCTCAGGTATTCCGGAATACCGAACTGCTTTACAATAACACTATAGCAAAGCTCGTTTCGGATCTTGGATACCGGGGGATCCTTACCGAAGGAGCGGACCATATGCTTGATGGAAGGTCACCCAATGTACTTTACAGGGCAAAAGGTTCGGGACTTCCTATTATCTTCAGGAATTACAGATTGAGTGACGATATAGGATACAGGTTTTCTGCAAGGTGGTGGGAAGGATATCCCCTGACTGCAGATAAATGGGCCTCATGGGCTTCAGGGAATAATGAAGATTGTGTTAATATCTTTATGGATTATGAGACCTTTGGAGAGCATCAGTGGGAAGAAACCGGGATATTTTCCTTCCTGAAAGAACTTCCCGGGGAAGTGCTCAAGACTCACCTGGACTTCAGTACCCCTCTTGAAATTATTGAAAAATATTTCCCTGTAGCTGAGATCGATGTTGGGGACTTTTCCACAATTTCCTGGGCTGATATGGAACGTGATACAAGCGCATGGCTTGGGAACGACATGCAAAGGCGCTGCTTTGAAGAAATAAAGCTGCTTGAACCCTTTGTGAGGAAGACGGAGGACCCTGAAATCCTGCGTATATGGAAGCATCTGCTGACTTCGGACCATTACTACTATATGTGTACCAAATGGCTCGGAGATGGAGATGTACATTCATATTTCAGTGTTCACTCCACGCCTTTCGATGCAGCGGTTAATTTCATGGCTGTACTTATGGATTTCAAAGCACAGGTATTCAGAAAACTTCGCACAATAGCTTAACTAAAGAACACATACTAATTTATTGGAGTCAGGTCACATGGTAAGAGACTTATTCATGTTTGCAGGTTTCAATGAAAACTCGCAGATTGTATGGTTTAAGATAATCTACTCGAAAGAACCCGGATCTCTGTCTTTAATAACTGACTTTCTCGAAAAAGAGAATGCATTCATTATGTTTGGTCATCTGGATAATATTACACAGAAAACCGGAGAATATTCAGTATTTACCGAGCTTAACAAAGATGTTGATCCAGAAGCTTTCGCCCAAAAATAAAGGAACTTAAAGTTGTAAGTGAGGTAGAATATGGGATTTCAGAATACGGAATGGTTTATTCCGTGGACTTCCCTCTAAATGTTATAGGAGTCCGGGGAGTTATGGCAAGGGCACTTACCATTGTTGATATCATTAAAACTCTCAACCAGAGTGCGCCGCATGCAGAAGGACTTCTCACTCTTTCGGGACTTAAAGGTGGAACTCACGCAGCAAAGTATTTCAAGAGTATCCTGGACCTTAATGACAGTAATTTTGCAAGCGTGCTTGCAGAACTCTTTAGAGGTGTGGGCTGGGGAATCCTGGAGATCGAATGTGATCCCAAAACTTATGAAGGAAAAATCATTGTAAAAGACTCGTTTATAGCTGATGTTTACGGAGGGTCGGAACAGCCAGTTTGTGCCTATCTGAGTGGTTATTTTGCAGGTTACCTGACCGAATATTTCGGGAAAAACATAAGTGTGAGAGAGGTAAGCTGTAAAGCTACAGGAAAAGAAGTCTGCGAACACATAATCTCGCCGGCGCCATCGGGTGGTACAAGCCAGGAATACCAGATGAGAGGGGTGGCGCGGTGATAAAGCAACCCAATGTTATTCTCGGAAATGACGATCTGCTTGTAACAATGGGAAAAAAAGGGGAAATCATAGGTTTTTTTTATCCCCGCCGAGACCATGCTCAGCATGTCGAGGAATCTGTCGCCTGTATTCATACAGGAGAAAAGCTTCTCTGGACCAACGATAACGAATGGCAAGGAATCCAGAACTATATAGAGGACACAAATATTGTGTCAACAAAACTTTATCATGATTCGGGAATTCGGATTTCCATTCTTGACCTTGTGCACCCTGACGTGCCTGTCCTTATCCGCAGGTTTAAGATCCAGTCCCAGAAAAAGCTTTCAGGAAAATTCTTTTATTATTCGAATTTTAACGTAGGAGAAACCTCCAAGAAAAACTCCGGGTTTTGCGATACCGATATTCATTTGCTCGTACAGTACTGGCAAAACTATCATATAGGGATATACTCCCAACCAGAGTTTAATGAGTGGCAAATTGGAAAAGCAATGGATACTATATGGTGGACGAATTCCAAATATGATATGGAAGACGGAAAGCTTCAGGGGAATAAAGAAGACATAGGAAACATTAATAATGCGGCTGGCTGGGATCTTGAACTGGAGGCTGACGGAGCAAACGAGTTTGTGATCCTTATAGGCGCTGCTTCGTCCCGACGCCTCCTGTATAAGAGGATGCAGGAGCTCTCAAAACTGCCTCTTGAATATATTTTTGAAAAGACGCGGGAACACTGGGTTATGTGGCTTTCCAGAAAGCAGGTAATCAAGATCCCAGGGCTCGAAGAATACGAGAACCTGCGCCAGGAGCTGTTCAATGCCTATAACCGGGCTCTTCTGATGCTTTACCTCCTTAATGACCGCGAATATGGGTCTTTTGTAGCTGCTCCGGAATTTGACTCAAACTTCGAGAAATGCGGGGGATATGGATTCTGCTGGAACAGAGATGCTGCAGAAATCGTGCTCGCACTAAAGCACTCAGGCTATCCAGACTACTGTGACATGTTTTTCAAATGGTGCATCCAGACTCAGCTCTCTGATGGTTCCTGGTTTCAACGCTACTGGCTAAATGGGGATATAGCTCCTTCCTGGGGCAATTTTGACTACTCAACTCAGATTGACGAAACCGGGTCCACGCTCTATGCTATGGATGTTTATTACAGGATTCTCGAAGGCCTGAAAAAAGCTGAGTTTCTTGAAGAGGTCTGGGTCTCGGTGCTCAGAGCTGCCGAATACCTGATGAAGCGGACCAAGTCAGGAATTCATGAAAGCTGTATGGATCTCTGGGAGACTTACTACGGAATTTATACATATACAAATGCTTCAATTTATGCCGGGCTCATGGGTGCTTCCCACCTGGCTGAAGAAAATGAAGAAGCTGGCATGGCAAGGCGCTGGAAAAAGAGGGCGGAGTTCGTCAAACAGGCTACGATTGACCGTTTCTGGCTTCAGGAAGGCTACTTTGCAAAAGGAGTAATTAATGGGAAACTGGACAAAACGATTGATGCAAGTATTCTAGGCACCTATGTTCCTTTTGGAATGCTCTCTGCAAAAGACCCCCTGGAAAAGGATATGATTCAGTTCATGATAGAGAACATTCAGAAAAAACTCTCAGTACCCATAAATCTAGGTTACGGCATCAAAAGGTATGAAAATGACAGTTACATAAACGGAAACCCGTGGGTAGTAACCACACTCTGGCTTTCGGAAGCAATGTTTACCTTTGCCCTTGAACTCTCCTATGAGAAAGAAAGCTCTGCCCCCACGCATGAGAACTCATATGAAAAAGAAGAAAGTCCTGAAGAACAAGTGAAAAGGCTGACCGGTGAAGGAATTAAATACCTCAAGTGGGCTCTTGCCGGAGCGACCAGTACAGGACTTCTCCCGGAGCAGGTGGATAAGTCTACAGGCAGCCCTGCCTGGGCAATCCCTCTCGGATGGAGTGGATCTCTGATACTTAATAATATTCTGCTTCTGGACAAAATCTGCAGGAGAAAAGCCGGAAATCAACAAGAAAGTTAAGGTGCAAAAGTATGAGAAAAAGAGAAACACAGTGAATTACGCAGTTTTTCACCTCTCGGAATAAATATTTAAAGAATTGAAGGAGGAAAGAGCCCCTAAAAGCAAGAAAAGCAATGAGGAACTACCTCCTTACATCCTTTCATCCACGATATCCTTTCATCCACGATATCCTTTCATCCACGATATCCTTTCATCCACGATATCCTTTCATCCACGATATCCTTTCATCCACGATATCCTTTCATCCACGATATCCTTTCATCCACGATATCCTTTCATCCACGATATCCTTTCATCCACGCTTCTCCGCGTTGACAGTGGTATTGGGATCTATTTTAGTATTCCCAGAACTTCTGTCTAAATATAGACTTTTTTAGTTTAAGTTTAGACTTCTTTGACTCAAGTTTAGACTTCGTTACTAATTTCTTTTGCCCCGCCGAGGTATGGTCTGAGGACCTCAGGGATTTCCACGCTTCCATCCTCGCGCTGGTAATTCTCGAGTATCGCAACAACCGTCCTCCCTACAGCAAGGCCTGAACCGTTAAGGGTATGGACAAACTGCGGGCCTTCAGGAGTCCTGAAGCGGATGTTAGCCCTTCTGGCCTGGAAGTTCTCGAAATTCGAGCACGAAGATATTTCCCTGTATTTTTCCTGTGTGGGTACCCACACCTCGAGGTCATAAGTCTTCGCTGCTGAGAATCCAATGTCTCCAGTACACAGGTTTACCACGCGATAAGGCAATTTCAAAAGTTTAAGGATTTCTTCCGCATCATTGGTGAGCTTTTCCAGTTCATCGTATGAGGTTTCTGGATTTACGAACTTGACAAGTTCAACCTTATTGAACTGGTGTTGACGGATAATGCCTCTGGTGTCCTGACCGTGTTTTCCGGCCTCACGCCTGAAACAGGCAGTATACGCTGTAAGGAAGACAGGCAGTTTTTCAATATAATCGTCCATAAAGAGATTGGTTACAGGGACTTCTGCGGTAGGTGCAAGATAGTAACCATCAGTACACAGGTACATATCATCCTTAAATTTCGGCAACTGACCTGTGCCAGTCATGGCTTTTTCATTGATAAGTACAGGTGGAAAAACTTCAAGATAACCCTGCTTTTCATGTACATCCAGCATAAAGTTTATGAGCGCTCTTTCGAGTTTTGCGCCCATACCTTTATAGACTGTAAAACCCTGGCCTGCGATCTTGGCTCCTTTCTCAAAGTCGAGTATGTCCAGTGCTTCTCCTATTTCCCAATGGGGCTTTGGAGTGAACGTGAACTCTCTTGGCTCACCAACAACCCTTACAACTGGATTATCATTCTCGTCCTTACCTACTGGAGTTGTCGAGGATGGGATATTGGGAATCCTAAGCATTATTTCATGTATTTTTGACTTGTAATCACGTATTGTATCATCGGTTTCTTTTATACGGCTATTAATGCCTTGCATTTCCTCTATCTTGGATAAAGTATCTTTATTTTCTTTCTTTAGCTTCGCTATCTCACGGGTGACAACATTGCGCTTATGTTTTAGCTCATCACCTTCGGCGAGACATTCTCTCCACGCTATATCATACTCAAGAAGGCTGTCTATAAGCTCAGTGCTCATATTCCTATTAATGAGAGCGTGTCTAACTATATCGGGACTATTACGTACAAGTTTAAGATCCAGCATATTAAGCCCGAGATATCCTGCATGTGAGAGAATATATATTTTGTGATTTTTCGGGTGTAAAAGCTGTTATGAAAATCAGCAAGTTGAAAAAGAAGAGAAAGAACAGGAAAATATTAAGATAAAAATAAAATTAAAAAATCTGAAAACCTTAACTGCTCGCAATTAAATATATTACTTATTAATACTCTGCTGTTAGGATTTCAGGCAAGAAGTTTTCCATATGGACTGTCTTCAAAGTAACTGACAGACTGTTTGGCTGTCTCATTAGATCCTCTGGAATCAGAACCCAAAAGTAGCCTTGAAAGACTTGCCTTGTTCATAGATTCAACTTTGGGTTCCCCTGAAATTCCTCCAAGTTCCGCAGCCTTGTCAATTGCATCATAAAGATTTCCAAAGCCATCCACAAGCCCAAGTTCCTTTGCCCTGGTTCCGGTGTATATGCGGCCATCAGCAAGGGCTTTTACTTCACCTCTGGACATGTTGCGCCCTTCAGAAACCTCAGTTACAAATTTTCGTAGCTATCCATAACCACAGAATCAGCATACTCTTTTTCCTGATCAGTAAGTCCTCTCCAAGTACTTCCCATGTCTTTCATTTCTCCAGATTTTGCAACGTAGTAATCTACACCTGTTTCTTTATTAGAGAGAGAATTATTCTGGAAGACCCAGATCACTCCAATAGATCCGGTATTCGTAGAGGGGTTTGCAATAATGTAATCAGTCGGTGCAGAGATATAATATGCAGCACTGGCTGCAAGGTCTCCCATAGATACAACAACAGGAATTCCTTTTGCCTGAGCTTTCTTAATTTCTTCTACAATTTCTTGGGCTGCTGCTGGAGATCCTCCAGGACTATCAATTCTAAGCACAATTGCCTTGACTCCATTATCTGCGGCAGCCCTGTGAATATCTCCTGCAATCTCTTCTGAAGTAGCATAACCAAGTCCTTCAGCAACGTTTCCGGAAAAGATAGTACCCTGGATATAGATAACAGCTACCTTCTCTGAACTTCCCAGGCTTCCACCAACACCAAGATTGGAGGAGATTACCGCAAGACTCACAAATATGATAGTAACGAGAGCCAGTACGACCAGCAGGTAGGGCATCCATCTATGCTTTTTTTTCTGTGGATACGGATTGGTATTCATGCTTAAACTCTTGTTTTTAATTTCTTTATTTTCAGAGATCTCAACGTGGGTCCCATGATCAGCCATTTTTTCCGGACCATCAGGGGCAGAGCTGTCAAAGGAGTTATCACTCGTACCGTAAATCCCATTATCAGGGACAGAGTAATCTCTTCCATTGTGAGGACTGCTTTGTAAGTTGTTATCTCCAGATAGATCTTTTGAGT
>Ga0268359_11652_pt1 | contig 20220 bp, 23 predicted proteins | sample BioMet11_FD_194416 | JGI IMG/M metagenome (GOLD analysis project Ga0268359, IMG submission 194416) | Sewage microbial communities from Oakland, California, United States - Biofuel 11 (PacBio Assembly) | ecosystem: Engineered > Wastewater > Sewage > Unclassified | place: USA: California | collected...
ACTATCTCTATGAGATATACTGCCAGTTCCTTCGGTTCCTGCCAGATCCAGACTTTATGGATCAGACAATTCCTGTATCCCTCACACGTAAATGTGATCGGATTCATCTTCAGCAGCATTCTGCCGACATGATTAGTTATTTTATTCACCGGCCACATAATGCCCGAAAGCCAGAACAGCGCCGTAGTAAACGATTTGACCAGATTCGCAAAATCCTGGCTTATCGCCGCCAGCACCGATCCGAACAATGTCCAGCCCACGCAGAAACAGGAACATCAGCAGCATATATATCGGAAGCTGCAGATAGTACAGAGTGAACGGCTCTCCGAAAAGAAAGTATATCACTATTACTATTGCAAACAGCAGCAGATGTATCACAAATTTCGACATTCCCACAAACGTCGGTATAGTCGACACAGGGAATTTCATCTTCGTTATAAGATGCTTATAACGTCTCATGCACGTTGTGCCCTGCGTAAGCATTTCCTGTATATAAAACCACGGTACCATGCCCGCGATCAGCCACAGGAAAAACGGAAATCCGTAAATATCACCTCTGTGTCTCAATCCTATTGAAAACGCGAACCAGTAAACGAATATCGTAACCGACGGCTTGATTATAGCCCATGCCCAGCCAAGCGCCGCACCGCTGTATGTTTTGATAAGATCCGACTTGGCAAGCTTGAATATCTGATGCCGCCATTCAACATGATCTTTTACAAGGTTCTTTAACTCCATTATATCCTTCTCATTTTTTTTAAGCATGTCGGCCCCGATTGGTCAACCTACTGATAATACCACTTTCATTTTTCTATTTCAACAATCAATCCAAAACGTTCTCAGACGTTATTGTATCACTGTCGATCTCATATTTGCCGGACTTCTCAGACACAGCCTGGCTGATCTGCTTAACGGTATCCGAGCACTGGTAATTGTCCTGACCGAATATCTTCTTATGCAGTTCCTGCACATTAGTCTCCAGCGTGACCGGCACATCATATGATACTCCGTTGATAAGGCCCGAGAAATACTCATACGGCCATCCGCGTACATTTTCCACATCATATGAATTCAGTCCGAGAAGCATACTCATGATAGTCGAGGATGACAGACTGGTTTTCACTTCAGGCAGAGCCACATTGGCGACTTTATTGAGCTTGGACAGATTCATTGTCTTCGCTTTATTGACAGCCGCTTCTATCGTTGCTCTTATTCTCTTCGCACGGTGATTGTCGCCGTCAACGTGTCTGATCCTGCAGTAAGTAACGGTCTGTACTCCGTTCAGCGTCTGATATCCGGCGTGTGTTATCTGCTTTGTGCTGCCGTTCAGGCTCTTGTTCGTATCAGCGATATAACGGTTCATTTCCGCGATATTGTCTTCCGTAACATTCAGTCTGAGCCCGCCCATAGCATCGACAGTATCAGCGACCGTTCCCCAGTCCACTCTTACATAATTCGTGATATTGAGATCGAGATTCTGTTCAGCGCCCTGATCAGTCCTTTCGGTCCGTTATATGCATGAGCATGCGTAACTTTGTCAATGTTCAGCGTATTATTCTCATCAAGCTGCAGATATGAATCTCTCAGTATCGTGAATATCTTGATCTTGTTCGTTTTGTTATTGATGCTGGCTATTACTATCGCATCGGATCTGCAGTGCTCTATGTCCTCTCCTTTGCGGTCGTCTATTCCGCAAAGTACAATATTGGTATAATCCTTGAGTCCTTCTTTGGCCTCGTCGCTTATGCAGAGATCCGACGTATCCAGTGAAGTATCATGATTGAGCGTATCCAGCTTGTTCATCACGACACCATATGCAAGACCTGCGCCGCTGCCTGCCAGGACCAGAAGACATATAACAACGATAGCGATCGTCTTCTTTATGTTCCTTTTGTGTCCGCCGCCGTCTCCGTTCATGCGGCCGCTGCGTCCTCTGCCGTTCTTTTTCTTTTTCTTCTGCCTGTGCTGTTTTGATCCATCACTTTCGGCATCAGCTGCCGCCGGGACATCCGAAGAACCGCCACCGTCTCCGCTGCCGCCCGCTTCTGCTTCAGGCATTTCTTTGCCTGATCTGCCGCCGTCAGGCAGACCGCTGCCGGTCATGTACGCAGCTTCTGTTTCATTTGCAATTTCCCTGCTTACCTCATCATCCGTATAGTACGTTTTATCCGAACGCATATTTTACTCCCCCATAAGACTAAGGAATTCACCGGTACGTTTTGCGATGTCATCACTGTGGAAAACAGATGAACCGGCGACAGCAATATCTGTGCCTGCATCCAGTACACGGCCGACGTTATCTGTACTGATACCGCCATCCATTTCGATCTTGAAATAACGATCCATCTCATCTCTCATTAAAGACAGTGCTTTTGTTTTCTTCAGCGTACTTTCTATAAAACTCTGTCCTCCGAATCCCGGGTTCACCGACATTACCAGGATCATATCGACCTCGTCCAGTATGCACTCCAGTGTGCTGACCGGCGTGGCCGGATTGACCGCGACACCGGCTTTAATGCCGAGGCTTTTGATATGCTTCACCGTTCTGTCCAGGTGTGTACATGCTTCCTGATGTACTGTAATATATTCTGTGCTGTCTGTGGCGAATTCCTCCAGGAACAGATCCGGATTTTTCTATCATCAGATGCACATCAAAAGGAAGATTCGTCTTCCCCAAAAGGCTTTTCAGCACTACTGCGCCGTAACTTATGTTAGGGACGAAATGTCCGTCCATTACATCAAAATGTATTATTTGTGCGCCGCCCTTTTCTATCGCCGCTACTTCTTCTCCCAGTCTGGAAAAATCAGCTGACAATATCGATGGTGCAAGTTCCTTCATTTTTTCTCCTTCTGTTATCAGTACTTGTTCTTTTCTTCTATATCCTTATACTGTGCCGTATATGAGTCATATCGCGAACGGCTGATTTTTCCTGCCTCGACAGCCGCTGTTACCGCACAGTCGGGTTCCTTAAGATGCCTGCAGTTATCGTACCGGCATTTCCCGATAAACGGTCTCATCTCCGGAAACAAGAAATGCAGTTCCTCAAGTCCGGCATCCGATGTATCGAATGAGGTGAATCCCGGTGTGTCATAAACCATTCCTCCGAAATCCATATCGAATATCTCCACATGCCTCGTAGTATGTCTGCCGCGCTTTGTTTTACTGCTCACACTTCCGGTCTCCGCTTCTATCGACGGCTGCAGTCTGTTCAGCAGAGTCGATTTCCCCGCTCCTGACGGGCCTGCAAAAGCAGACTTTTTCCCTTTAAGATGCTTCTTCAGATCTTCGATGCCTTCACCCGTTTTTCCGCTCGCAAGGACCAGAGGATAAATCCTTTCATATATTTCCCTGAGGCCGCCGACGATTTGCGGATCGGCGATATCGATCTTATTGATGCAGACCATTATTTCGACAGACGATTTTTCCGCCGCCACCAGCAGTTTGTCTATTACAGCAGTGTTCGGCTTAGGTCTCGCCGCCGCTGCAACAACCACCATCATATCTATATTTGAAACGGGAGGTCTGAGGAACTCGTTTTTACGTGGATAGATCCTGTCCACAACAGCATCGCCGTCGTCCTGGACCTCAATATCCACATTGTCTCCGATCATCGGCGTCACTCCCATATCCCGGAAGATCCCGCGCGCACGGCACTGATATATCTGTTCCGCGGTCTTCACATAATAAAAGCCGCCTATTCCTTTTACAATCAGTCCCTGTATCAACTTATAGTCCCCGAATCAAAGTCCACCGACTTTTTCATTACTGTACTGTCGTCGAAAATCACAGTTATTGTACCTGTGCCTGTGCCTTTGACCTTCAGAGTTTCGCCTTCGTCGCTTTTCTTTCTCTGCGCATTGGAAACGACATTTCTCGTGCCGTTGTCATCCGAAACAGTTACTGTCATATAGAACACTTCCTGATCGGCATCGCTGTAGTCGATATAAAGACTTACGCTCGACGAGCTTCCTGTGCTCACAGTAATGTCAATTGTCGAGTTCTGCGTCAGAGTAGAGCCGGCAGGATACTGCTGTGCCATGACCGTCCCTTTGCTGTAATTCGAGCTGGATGCGTGCGATACCGTTCCGACTTTGAAGCCCGCTTGTTTGATTGCGGCTTCGGCCGCTGACTGCGACAGGCCTGTCACGTCAGGGACCTTTGCTTCCTTATCGCCCTTGCCGTCGGACAGAACTATGTCTATTTCCGAACCCGGCTTGGTCTCCTCGCCTGCGCCCGGAGTCTGTTCGATAACAGTATCTTTATCTTCACCGCTCGTCTTATATGTTTCGTTCCCAACTTTAAATCCGTACTTTGTCAGCAGTTTTTCCGCTTCGCTTTTACTCTTTCCCACCAGATTAGGAACAGTTCCTTCTTCTCCGCCCTTGCTGATCGTTACGGATATCGTCTTGCCCTGCCTGACCTTGTCGCCGGCCGGAGGATCCTGCTCGCAGATCTCATCTATCGCATAATCGTCGCTGTACTTGTAATCAGACGCTTCGACTTTAAGATCATACTTGCTGCACTTGGCCTCAGCCTGCTCTATAGTCAGTCCGGTCAGGTCAGGTGCGGTAATGATTTTTCCTCCGATGATCCCGAACGCATACAAAAGTCCGAGCACTCCGACCAGAGCAGCTGCACAGCCGATAATGATCCATTTCTTTTTGCTGCCGCTGCCTGACTTTTTCTTCTTTTCGGTCTATCTTCTTCATAATCGTCATCGTAGTCATCTTCATCATCGTAAACGCGTCTTCTCTGAGGCTGCGCTGCAGCAGCTGCCGCAGCGGCTCCCGTTCCGGCGCCTACCATTCTTGTTACGAATTCGATATCATTGAGAGCTTCTATCATTTCTTCGGCAGTTTCATATCTGTTGGCCTGATACTTATCCGTCGCCTTTAGAACAACCTTCTCCAGCTGAGGCGGTATGTTGGCCACAAGCTGTGAAGGCGGAGTTATTTCATTATTAATATGCATGAGCGCGACCGATACCGGATTGTCCGCGTCAAACGGCACTTCCCCCGTCAGCATCTCATACATTACTATACCGAGCGAATAGATGTCCGACCTCGCGTCGACATGAGCGCCCCTCGCCTGTTCAGGTGAAAAGTAATGCACGGAGCCCATCACCTGCTGATTAGTACCGTCTACTATTGTTGTCGTACTGACAGCTTTGGCAATACCGAAATCCGCGATCTTGGCAATGCCGTCCGAACTGATAAGAATGTTGTGCGGCTTGACATCTCTGTGAATGATCCCGTGCTTATGTGCAGCGCCGAGCCCGGCGGCCACCTGTTTGCTTATTTCTATAACACGCCTGTAATCTAGCGGCGCATCTTCCTGTATTATCTGACTCAGAGGTTTGCCCTCTACGAGCTCCATAACTATATAATTAATGTTGCCTTCTTTACCGACATCATAAATATTTACGATATTCGGATGCGACAGGCTCGCTGCAGCATGCGATTCCTTTTTGAAATTCTCTATGAATTTCGCGTCGTTCGAATACTCCGGCTTCAGAATCTTGACAGCGATGAATCTGTTCAAAAGCCTGTCTCTGGATTTATAGACGACCGCCATGCCGCCGTCACCTATTTTCTGCAGCAGTTCGTATCTGCCGGCTATGACTTTACTGCTCATCCTGTCTCCTTTCTTTTATCTTCAGGCATACCACCGTGACATTATCCTTGCCGCCTGCTTCGTTGGCAGCGTCTATAAGGCTGTCCGCAAGTTCGTCCATGCTTCCGGCAGAATCCATTATTGCATTGATTTTTTCATCATCCAGTTCTCCGTAGAGCCCGTCCGTGCACAGAAGGATAATATCGCCCTCTTCAACGCCCGTGTTGTAGAAGTCTGCTTCTACATCGGCCTCCGCGCCCATCGCTCTTGTAATAACATTGCCTTTTGTATGGCCCTTGGCCTCATCTCTCGAGATAACGCCGAGTTTAACAAGACTGTTCACATATGTGTGGTCTTCCGTGATCTGAAACAGCTCGCTGCCTCTTCTGATGTATGCTCTGCTGTCGCCTACGTTGACAACATATGCCGTGAGATCCCTGATATAGCACATGACAAATGTAGTCGCCATGCCTTTTTTCCGGGTATCATTCCGTCCCAGCAAAAATACATCGGAGTTTATCCTCGCGACACATTCTTTCAGATATGCGCCGAGTTCATTGTCATCCCCGCAGTCTGATATCGGATGATTTTCAAGATACTGCGCCAGATCTCTGACCGCAGTACTGCTTGCAACTTCTCCGGCATTGTTGCCGCCGACTCCGTCGGCGACGCCAAATACATTCTGCTCCGGTATAGTGATTAAAGAATCTTCGTTATTTTGACGAAGCCTGCCTTTATCGCTTTTCTGCCCTACTTCTATCATATTTTCCCTTTACTCGTCGGCTTCGTTCCAATCGTCGATGAGGTTCTGTGTTCTTCTGAGCTTACAGATGAAAAATCCGTCAGTGCCGTTTACATTCGGAAGCAGCTGCATCGTTTCCTCTGATTTGAAAGTCTTGTTCTTTCTGAGGAAATCGCTGACCACCCTTTCATTCTCATATGTGTTTATTGTACATGTGCAGTAAACAAGAAGGCCGCCCGGCTTAACATACTGCGATGATGCAGAAAGAATAGCGAGCTGTTTCCTCGGCAGTCCGCCGAGCATGTCGTTATTCTTCTTGTATTTTATCTCCGGCTTTCTTCTGATAACGCCAAGTCCGGAACAAGGTGCGTCCACAAGAACTGCATTTGCTTTCATGATCATCGAACTGTCCACCTTTGTTGCATCCCAGGTCTTCGGCTGAACGATATTCACACCGAGACGCTGCGCTTCGGTCATGACTGTCTCAACTTTTCTCTTATAGATATCCGACGCAATGACAAGGCCTTTGTTGTTCATTCTCTCTGCGATCGCCAGCGCCTTGCCGCCGACTCCCGAGCAGACATCCATTACTACATCACCGTGCTTCGGGTCCATCATCTGGGCAACGATCTGAGATGCCTCGTCCTGTATGGAAAACAGGCCGTTTTTATACAGCTTGCCGCCTGTGAGATTTCCACCCGAAACATACAGGGCGTTCTTGCTGTATTTGCCTTCTCTGACTTTGAAGCCTCTTTCTTCGAGACTGTGTATCAGGTCCGGTTTCATAACCTTGAGCCAGTTGAGTCTGATGCATGTTTCCGGAGTATCGTTTCCGGCCTTGAGCAGTTCTTCGACGAAATCCACATCATAACTCTCGAGCCACAGCTGGATTATCCATGGTTCGTATGAATATTTCACAGACAGATAACGAACTTCGTCGTCTGCTCTGTCCCGGCAATTTGATCGTATATTTTTCGTTTATATATCCTCTGAGAACGCCGTTGATAAATCCTTCGCGTCCCTTCGCGAAACGCTTGGCCAGCACAACACTTTCGTTGACAGCAGCATATTCGGGCACTGAATTCATCTTTGCCAGCTGATAGATGCCCATTCTCAGGATAGTCAGATCTCTGGTATTGAGTTTTGCAACATCCTTCGGGAATCAGATGATCGATGACATAGTCGAGAAGCATCTTGTTCTCAAGGACACCATAGACAAGCTCACGGACGAATCCTTCGTTCGTCGGCCTGGAAATAATGATGTGATGGTTCAACGCAAGATTAGAATACGATTTCTTGTTTTCAACATCCATGAGTACGTAGTAAGCTGTTTTTTCTGTTGACGTCCATTAATTGTTCCCCCTTATTAGTAGCAGTCTGATCAGATTCGTGACAGCCATGGCGAGCGCCGCCACATATGTCATCGCTGCAGCGCGCAATACAGATTCCGCGCCGCCGATCTCTTCTTCGTAAATAATATTGTTCTGTACGAGTTCTCCTATTGCTCTTCTGCTTGCATTTATTTCTACAGGCAGCGTGACCAGGTGGAAAATCACCACCGCAATGAACGCGTATATTCCTATATTGAAAACCAGGTTTCCTTCTGTATACATCCCGGCATTGATAACTATTATACCTATTATCATAAGCGGTATCGCCGCATGTGATATGAAAGACACCGGCACTGCTATAAAATCCCTGATGCGCAGCAGCGCGTACCCTTCCGCTTCCTGTATCGCGTGTCCGCACTCGTGAGCGGCCACTGCGACAGAAGATATCGATGAATCACCGTACACTTCCGGAGACAGCGAAAGCGAATCTTTTCTCGGATCATAATGATCCGTAAGTCTTCCTCTCGTCATTCCTATCGGCACACTGTTCAGACCGTGCGAATCAAGTATTATCCTCGCAGCCTGCTGCCCCGAAATGCCGCTGCGGCACCTCACTGAGGCATATCTGGCATACTGGGTACTGACCTTTCTCTGCGCCGCGATCGTAAAAATGAACGCTGCGGCGAGAAGCATATAACTCAGGCTCCAGTACATTCCGCCTATATACATTCCCATATATTGTAAATCCTCCAAGCCACCTTTAATTTTACCCTAAAACTGTAAATAATTCAACGCTGTGACCTTTGAGATACTCACGGACTTCCATGCGCTTCTTTCCCGGCACTTGAATGACCTTCAGCAGCAATGTCGATCCTCCAGCTGCAACAGCGATCCCGCCGCTGCCGGCTGCGGTCACAGTACCCGGCGCATATCCGTTTTGCTTCATCCAGCGGTTCCGCCTCCCATATTTTCAGAGTCTCTCCCCCCAGATATGTGAACGCTCCCGGCCACGGATCGTATCCTCTTATCATGCAGTCGATCTCGTGCGGCGATTTATGGAAATCTATCAGACCGTCTTTTTTCCCGATCATTCCTGTGAACGTGGCCAGGCTGTCGTCCTGCTCCTGCGCAGTAATACTTCCGTCTGCTATACCGGGGATAGTCTTAACAAGAAGGTCCGCCCCCATCACCGACAGTTCTTCCGTGAGCTCCGGGCAGTGTCTGCGCCCGATCACCGTCTCCGCCGAGGCATATACGCCTCCTGTATCGAGTCCTTCATCCATTCGCATGATGCTGACGCCTGTCTTTTCTTCTCCCGTCACGATCGACATCGGTATCGGCGATGCTCCTCTCAGCTTCGGCAGCAGCGACGCGTGAACATTGACGCAGCCGTGTTCCGGGACCTCGAGCAGCTCTTTCGGTAGTATTCTTCCATAGGCGGCCACAATGATCATATCAGGCCTGCAGGCCTGAATTGTTTCCAGAAATTCAGCGTTTCCCTTTACTTTCACCGGCTGCAGCACTTCGATCCCGAACCCGGCTGCCGTTTCTTTAACAGGCGGCGCCTGGACTTTATGCCCTCTGCCGCTCGCTTTGTCCGGCTGACAGACTGCATATCTGATTTCATGCCCGGCTTCGTACAGCGCCTTTAAAATATTTGCCGCAAACTGCGGAGTCCCCATAAAAACGATTTTCATATGATATTATGCCTCCGGGTCTTCATAATCTTCAGGCCTGTCCTCCGGTCTGTGAATATCTGTCGCCTTGGAAGTATAAAGAACTCCGTCCAGATGATCGATCTCATGACAGGCCGCGACAGCCGGGAATCCCTCCAGCGTGAATTCGACTTCTTCACCTTTTCTGTCCTGAGCTTTTATTACTACTTTTTCCGGCCTTGTTACACATCCTACATATCCCGGGACCGAAAGACATCCCTCATAGCCTTCCTGCTCGCCTTCGGTACTGACTATCACCGGATTTACCATCTCGTAATAATCATCATCAAAGGGTCCGATAACGCATACCCTCTTCAGCATGCCCACCTGCGGCGCAGCCAGGCCGATGCCCTGATTGTGGATCATTGTTTCTTTCATATCCTTGAGCAGCTCCGCCAGTTTTCTGTCAAATTTTTCTACCGGTCTGCATTTTTTTGTAAGTATTTCGTCGCCTTCATAAACTATATGTCTCAGTGCCATGATTTGATTTAACTCCTCCCCATGCTGTATGGATTTACATCCACAGCAGCTATACATTTTTTCTGTTTGCACACTTTGGCGTTTTTTTTCTTTTCCTCGTACTTCAGGACTTCAAGCGCCTCCATATATTTCATTCTCCTGCCCTTAGGACATTTGATCAATATATACCTTTTATATCCTTCTTTTTCCGGCACGGTCACCATCGGCTGCGGTGCCGATATACCGAGCGGGCCGAGCATATCCGACAATCTCACGCGCCACATGTCCGCGCATACCGACACCTCTTCTTCGGATGCACCCGATATCACGAGCTGCAGAAGGTCTCCGAACGGAGGATACCCCAGCAGCTTCCTCACCATTACTTCTTTCTGAAAAAAGCCTTCATAATCGTGAGCCGCCGCGCACTGCACCGCATAGCTTTCCGGAGTATATGTCTGTATTATGACACGCCCCCGGACATCGCCGCGTCCTGATCTTCCCGCCGCCTGTGTGATCAGCTGAAAACATCTCTCCGGCGATCTGTAGTCCGGTATGTTCAGGGTGACATCTGCCGATATTATACCGACGAGTCCGACATTTCGGAAGTCGAGCCCTTTGGCCACGACCTGAGTGCCGGTCAGCACATCGATCTTTCCTTTACCGAAATCATCCAGTATTTTTGTCATCCGGCCTTTTTTCTTCATTATATCCATATCGAGCCTGGCTGCAGTGATCCCTGCGAACATGCTGCTCACAGTCTCATCCACACGTTCAGTCCCGATGCCGAAGTAACGTATATATCTGCTTCCGCACTCCGGACATATCATCGGTATTTCTTCTTCATGCCCGCAGTAATGGCAAATGCCCTTTCCGCGGTCTTTGTGGTATGTCAGCGATATCCCGCAGTCGGGACACTTAACTACGTATCCGCAGTTTCTGCACGATACAAAGGTCGAATATCCTCTTCGGTTGAGAAAAAGTATCGCCTGCTTTCCTTCGCCCAGAGTCCTTCCGAGTTCGTCGACGAGCTTTCTGCTGAAGATCGAAGTATTGCCTTCTCTCAGTTCATCCCTCATGTCAACAGTCTCGATCTCCGGAAGAGGAGTTTTGTTGTAACGCTCCCTGAGTTCCAGTCTCTCGTATATCCCGTCAATGCTTCTCTGATAAGTGGCGACCGAAGGCGTGGCGCTCCCGAGCACCAGTGTGCCGCCGAACTGCTTCAGCCTCTTGATCGCGACTTCCACCGTATCGTATTTCGGAGTCATGTCCGATTTATATGTTGATTCGTGTTCTTCGTCGAGCACGATGATCCCTATATTTTCAAACGGGGCGAATACTGCCGATCGCGCGCCGATGACGATCTTCACTTCGCCGTTTCTTATGCGCATCCACTCGTCATAGCGTTCGCGCTTTGTCAGCCTGCTGTGGAGCACCGCGATCGTATCGCGCCCGAACCTGCCGATGAACCTGTCGATTATCTGCTTGGTCAGTGATATCTCGGGAACGAGCATTACTGCATTCGACCCCTTTTCAAGACACATTGCGATCGCACGCATATATACTTCTGTCTTGCCGCTTCCCGTTACGCCGTGAAGGAGAAAAAGGCCTCCTTTTCCGCTGATGGATTTCTCCAGCTTCTGCAGCGCCGCTTTCTGCTCGCCCGTGAGCCCGGCGATCTCCTGTTTTTCGCCTTCCGCATCTTTGTAAGGCTTGGCCTCTTTCCCGCGCTTCGACTTGTCGCCCGCCGGGATGAACAGTGAAACAGCATCGATGTATCTGCACATGTAACGCTTTTTCATCCACATGCAGGTCTCTATTATTTCTTCGGTCAGCGAAATATCCTCGTCGATACGCGTTATGTATTTCAGACTGCGCATTTCTTCTTCCGGCCTGTCGCTCACACGGAACACGTATGCTTCTTTTTCTTTGTCCCCGCGCCCGAAAGGTACATAAACCTTCCGCCCTGGTTTCAGATCGCCGCATTCGCAGCCGTAAGTGAAAAACCGGTCTGTGCTGTCAGTCTTGTTGTTGATTATGACATCTGCGTATTTCAATTTTACCTCTTTACAGAAGATGTATGCCGGCTGCGCCGCATTCTTTTATCATGTCTTCCGGCCATACAGAAGTCTGTACTTCTCCGATATGCGCCTTCCGCAGGAAATACATACAGAGTCTGCTCTGTCCGATACCGCCGCCGACTGTGTATGGAAGCTCTCTGTTAATGATCGCCTTGTGGAACGCAAGTTCGGCTCTCTGTTCCTCTCCCGCTTCTTTCAGCTGACGCACCATGGCGTCCTCATCAACTCTGATGCCCATCGAGGATATCTCGAAAGATCTTCCGAGTATGTCATCCCAGAGCAGAATATCGCCGTTGAGCGTCCAGTCATCATAGTCAGGAGCTCTTCCGTCGTGTTTTTCGCCGGATCTCATTTTTCCGCCTATTTGTTTGATAAATACGGCTCTCTTTTCTTCCGTGATCAGATCTTCCCTTTCGACAGGCGTCTTGTCCGGATACATATCCTCGAGCTCCTGCGATGTGACGAAAAATATTTCATTAGGAAGGTCTGTCTTGATCTCAGGGTAATGCCTGTTCACAAAATCATTAAGGTTCCTGAGAGCAAGATAGATTTTGCCAACGATCGCTTCGAGATATTCATCGTTTCTCTGTTCTTTCTTAATGACTTTTTCCCAGTCCCACTGATCCACATAAATCGAATGCAGATTGTCGAGTTCCTCGTCTCTTCTGATCGCGTTCATATCGGTATATATGCCGTGTCCCGGTGTTATCCCGTATTTTCCGAGTGCCATTCTCTTCCATTTTGCCAGCGACTGGACGATTTCCACTTCGTGTTCGTCCATATCCTTGATGGTAAATTTTACAGCTCTTTCCACGCCGTTCAGATTGTCGTTCAGTCCGCTCTCGGGAGTGACGAACAGCGGTGCCGAGACACGCCTCAGGCTCAGTCCGTATGCGAGTTCAGACTGAAAGAAATCCTTTATTTTCTTGATGGCTCTCTGTGTTTCCATATAGTCCAGTGAAGACGAGTAGTCTTCCGGAATCAGTAATTGTGACATTTTTTGCCTCCGATAATATAATGTTATTATTTCTCCGGTCTGCGTTTTGAATATTCACAGCCGCAATAATCCTGTCTGTAAAGCCCGTATTTTTTCGAAAGGTCTATGCTCCTTTTGAAACCGTTTTTCTTCTTGAAGTCCTGATCAAGGAAGCCTACTCCGTACTTTTCAGCCATACGGCGTCCTATGCTGCTGACCGCCGCATACGATTTGTGGGGGCTGACTGTAAGTGTAGTGCCGAACATGTCGAAATTAAGCATCGCGGCAGTCAGCGCCGTTTTCTCCAGCCGGAGAATGAAGCACTCCTGACATCTTCTGCCGCCTTCAGGTTCATCCGCGTATTTCGCGCACGCTTTATAGAATTTCGCCGGTTCATATGCGCCTTCCCTGAATCTGACGGAATATGGTATTGACGGGTCATCATTGAACTTCCTGATAAACTTCAGCTGATTCTCGAGTCTTTTCCGGTATTCTTCCTCGTCAGTGATGTTCGGATTGTAAAAGAAGACGGTTATATCGTAATCAGGCGCAAGTCTCTCTATAACAGCAGTGCTGCACGGTCCGCAGCAGCTGTTCAGCAGAAGAGACGGCTTTCCGAGTTTCGTTTCCCGTCCGTTCATACATGTTATATCGTTTTCATCCGCGCGCTTTCTTTCACATATGTCCGAAAGCGGTCCGGCTTCCTTTCTGTCAGCCATTTTCCGATACCTCCCGAAGAAATATTTCTTCACATCATTGAAAAAATATTATATCATAAACAAAGGTAGTTGACTATAATCAATGTGTCATTTTTAGCTGTCTGTGAATCGAGGCAAGTATTGAAAACCAGCGCATCAACATGATAGGTCCATATCTTCAGAACAAATTCGGCGGCAAAACCGTCAAGCTGGCGCTTGACGGAGGTTTCACCTGCCCGAACCGCGACGGTTCCAAAGGCACCGGAGGGTGTATTTTCTGTTCCGGCGAGGGCTCCGGCGAACTCGCGAGCGATATTCCTTCCCAGATAACACTTCTTTCTAAAAAATGGCCGTCAGCAGACAAGTACATCGCGTATTTTCAGAGCCATACGAACACATATGCGCCGGTCAGCGTACTGCGTGAAAAGTTTTACGGAGCTCTCGAATATCCCGGCGTAGTCGGACTTGCAGCAGCCACCCGCCCGGACTGTCTGAATGACGACGTGCTCGATCTTCTTTCAGAACTAAATAAAAAAACATTTCTCTGGGTCGAACTGGGCCTTCAGAGTATTTTCGACGACACTGCGCGCCTGATCAACAGATGCTGCCCTCTGTCAGTTTATGACAACGCCGTCCTGAAGCTGAATCAGCGCGGCATACGTATCGTCACCCACCTGATACTCGGGCTTCCCGGCGAAACGAAATACGACATGGAACGTTCCGTGCGGTATGTGACTACGCCGAACAACGAACTGTCCGCCCTGCGCGGAAAAGGCAGTCTCCTCTCCGAGCCGCCTGTTTTCGGACTCAAGCTGCACCTTATGAATGTCGTAAAGGACACCCGCCTGGCAGAAATGTTTCCGGGGTACGAACCTTTCGGATCGATTGAAGAATATGTCGGCCTCGTCTGCGATCTGCTTGAGATAATTCCTTATGATGTCACCATACACCGGCTCACCGGTGACGTGCCGCGGTCATTACTGCTCACCCCGGAATGGAGTTACCGAAAAAGGACTATCCTCAACGGGATAGCCCATGAAATGGCTGCACGCGATACTGTGCAGGGATGTGCGCTCGGGCAGTAATATCAAAGTTTATCAGGTCCGAGTCTTCCGTCGTTGTAATGTTTTCTGCACAGCGACACGTACATGTCTGTTCCTCCGACCAGCACCTGGTCTCCCTCGTGCATGATCTTGCCGTTCTGCACTCTTGCCACCATCGTAGCTTTCTTTCCGCACCAGCATATAGTTTTGATTTCTTCGATCTTGTCTGCATATACAAGGCAGTAATACGATCCCTCGAACAGTTCATTGCGAAAGTCGTTCTTCAAACCGTACGCCATAACGGGAACGTCAAGGCTGTCCACTATTTCTGCCAGTTCGAGTATGTGATGTTTTTTCAGAAACTGACATTCATCGACCAGGACACATGCTATTTCATGCTTGCGCTGTTCGCGGATGAAAATCTCCAGTATGTTCGTTTCGTCGCCGATGGGGATCGCATCTCTCTTCAGCCCGACTCTCGAGCTGATAGTACCGACACCGTCACGTGTGTCTATGGCCGGAATAAACGCCAGCACACGCTTTCCGCGCTCTTCATAATTATGCGCTACTTTAATGAGTTCTATTGATTTTCCGGCATTCATTGTACTGTATTTATAAAAAAACTGTGCCATTTTTTTCTCCTTGAAATTTACTTTCGGACCGGGTGATTTTCCGGACCGCCTATACAGAATAACACATTACTGCCGATTCTGCCATATGCACCAGATGGTAAGCGTGATAATAATAACCGACCCTCCGACAAGCGCGTTCGGGCCCGGTCTTTCTCCGTAAAAAATCAGCACCCATACAGGATTCAGCAGCGGTTCTATCATGCCTATCAGAGAGCATGTAAGTGCGGTCAGCGACTTCTGACATATCAGATATGCGATATACGGGAGCCCCAGCTGGAATATCCCCATCGCCAGCATCATCAGCACCTCTGTGCCGGTAGTATGAAATGCCCCGAAGCAGAGCCCTGCCGGAAATGCCAGCATAGTGAGCGCCTGTCCCAGCACTACCCCTGTAAGCTGAGCATCCGGATCCGTCCTGCACACTCTGTTGTTGAGTATGTACAGCAGTGCGAGCGCAATACCGGCGATCAGCGCAAACAGATTGCCCAGCATTCCTTTTACAGTCAGTTTATCAAAGAAAAAAAACATTATCCCCAAAGTCGAAACAGCAACAACAGTTATATCGACTTTAGTGAATTTTTCATGCAGGAATATCGCCGATATAACAACGACCCACACAGGAGCCAGATATTGTATGACGATCGCATTGGCAGCGGTAGTCATCTTTGTCGCCACTACATATGCAACGTAAGTAGTGAAAACTGCAGCGGCTATTCCGAAGGTGTATTTATTGATCTTTATGTGATGGCCGCTTTTCAAAAGGTATGTGAGCAGCACCAGCGACGCCGGCAGTCCTCTTGCCCCCGCAATGAAGAGCGGATTCCATGACACCAGTTTGATAATGACCCCGCCTGTGCTCCACATGACTGCACAGCATACCATGACGAGCATCATCTTTGTATTATTTGTATTATTTGTATTCTCCATATCCCGTATTATTCTCCACCGAAATATAATATCATTTTTTTCTGCAAAAAAAAAGCAGGGATCCGGCGATGAGTACGGTTCCCTGCAAATTAGTTCATTTTTATTTTATCTGTTTCGGTATGCTTGCCGAAACACTTGATAATTTTTCTCCCGGTCCGGTTTTTATCGCACTCATGGCGACCGGCCCCGGTATCACCGCATGATCTTCAAGCATAAAATGCGCTGTCATTTCTATGCAGTCGCGCGCCATCTCCAGCGCTTCCTCTTCCGTGCCGCCTTTGACATTTACATCAAACAAAGGCACAAATGCATTTACGGCTCCGTCCTCCGGTCTGAGGACTACGGCATATTCCACGTTTATATATGTAGTCATAAAACTGCTCCTTTCATTACCCGCTGTTTTGAGTGTATCGTATATACCCGCTTTGATATATCATATCACATATTTTTTAACAGCACCGCCCCGCAAGTCAAAACCTTATACCGCCGTAAATTGCCCTCGATTATACTTTCCCGGTATCCTTCCGGTAAAAGATCCACTGGACTTGACTGGCTTGACTTGATTTTACCTGACTTTTACCGGATTTAAAAAATGGGTGGGGAACGGTAAACCGGTTCCTTTCCCGCGGCACCCGGCTGACTGGCATAATCGAGTAGGGGCTAACGAGTAGCCCCTCTCACACCACTAAGCATGCCGTTCGGCACTCGGCGGTTCAATTCAAATAATAATCTAAACAACTGACAAGTCCTCGTTTTGCGAGGATTTGTTTACTAATAAGATGCAGTCCTGTGGTCTTTGCGACTGCCTGGTAGTGGTCTGCAAATCCTGCAGATTGTCTGGCCATCCATTCGGGTGCCCCAAGTTTGCGCAGTCCCCACATCCTTTTCCGACTTGTTTTCCACTGTTTCCATATGACAATTCTCATTCTTGTACGCAGATGTTCGTCTATCTTTGTCATATTCCTTTTCATCTTTCCGATTCTAAAGTAGTTGATCCAGCCTCGGATCACCCAGTTTAGTCTTTGGATTCTGATGTCCATGCTGACTGACCAGGAGCGCTTTGTCAGCTGCTTGAGTTTCCTTTTGAATTTCTCCAAAGAATCCTTATGCGGTCTGCATTCCCACTTATCCCCCATCTTGACAAATCCGAATCCGAGGTACTTAAGGTTCGTGGGTTTCGTGACATTTGTTTTAGTCATGTTTACCTTTAATCCTAATTTTCTTTCTATCCATTTCGTTACCGTGTGCATTACTCTGTTTGCAGCGGCACTGCTTCCTACTGCTATTACGCAGTCGTCTGCATATCTCACGAAATGCAGTCCTCTTGATTCAAGTTCCTTGTCCAGTTCATTGAGCATTATGTTGCTCAGTATAGGTGATAAGTTTCCGCCTTGTGGCGTTCCCAGTACAGTGTCTTCATATTTGCCTTCCACCATAACTCCTGCTTTTAGATATTTAGCTATAAGAGATTCTGTGTCCGGGTCGTTTATGATTTTGTGTACCAGTGTCATCAGCTTGTCCTGATTTACATTGTCAAAGAACTTCTCCAAATCGATGTCCACTATGTATGTGTAGCCGTCGTTGAGGTATTCAAGCATTTTAATAACCGCCTGCTGTGCTCTTCTTCCCGGCCTGAATCCATAGCTGTATTCGCTGAAGTGCGGCTCTGCTATAGGTGTTATCACCTGCACTACCGCCTGTTCAATGATTCTGTCCATCACAGTTGGAATCCCAAGTTTTCGCACTCCCCCATCCGGCTTTGGTATTTCTACCCTTAGTACCGGCTGAGGTCTGTACTTTCTCTTTTGGATTTTCTCTCTGATACTTTTCCAGTTCTGTTTGATGTAGTCATAAACTTCGTCTACACTTACATCATCGATTCCGCTTGCTCCTTTATTGGCTTTCACCTTTTTGTAGGCAAGGTTCATGTTTTCTCTGGATAGTATCTGTTCCAGTAGTTTAGACATTTGTCTCTTTTCCTTTCTTTGCTTCCCTGCATATCAGTCCTATCTCCTTTGAAGGCTTTCGCTCGGTTACGTCTTTGCTGCTTTGCTTTCTCGTCGGACCTATGCATTTACAGTTACAAGTCAAATCGACTTCTCGAATTGTTCAGCCCTTCGCTCCATTTCCATTACAGAAACTTCCTCACTACTATGGCTTCTGCTGACTTCTCATAGTTCGTTGTTACTACAGATTTCTCCGTCTATGAGACCTCACGGGATAAATCATCAGTCTTTCCTCGTTTACCTTCCTGTTTTACCTGTACGGGTTACGATTGCCTTCTGGACTTAACGACTTTCGGCTCGCTTGTCCGCCGTACAAGCCTTAGTAACAGGTTTCTGTCCGTAAGGCCACGATTTCGCTATCGCTTCTTCTCGCCCGCACCTCACGGTACGAACCTTGCGAGTCGCTATGGGGTTCGTCGGCAACTACGCCCCTTGTGGACTTTCACCACAGACTGACGGCATGCCCGTCATACCGAAAAGAGGCTGCGCATCATTTGCTCAATGCAGCAGCCTCTAACGTTTGTGTGTTATTGAGAGGATGAGATATTTGTTTTAACGATGTCAATATACAACATCTTTCTTAAAACAAACTGAAACCGGAAAACTTTTGCCGATTATTATTTTACACAGTTAAATACATCATCCGCAAATCCGTTTGCGCGCAGACATGCACATGCCTCATCTGCCGCTGCGGTCCCGATTCTGACAGAGATGCCGCACCCGGCTGATATCTCGCGCGGAGTTGGTATGACCGCAATATCGAACCGTCCTTCAAGAACAGTCTGCGCCTTTATCGCCCAGTGCGTACTTATGAAAGTTATTACTGCATACCCGTCTTTACGATCACCCATGAAACGCTTCCTTCTTTATACAGTTACAACTTTCGAGGCCCTGAACATGCGCCCGGCGATCTCGTACATATTGCTGATCTCACCGATTTTGAGCTCATCCTTAAGGCCGTAATAATCAAGACATGTGCCGCATACCAGTATCTCGACGCCCTTGTCCCTGAGGACTTTGAGGTGCTCTATCACCTGCTCGTCCTTCGTCGGCAGATTGACGCCGCCGTTCATGAACAGGATGCTGGCGGGAAGATCTTCTTCCTGTGACAGTGTATAGAAAAACATCTTCGCGAGGTTCGAGCCCAGCTCCTGAGCGCCTTCGCCCACATGGTCCTTGCCCATAAAGACTACCCATGAGCCGTTTCCGACACCGGCAGCGACATTTTCTATTCCTCGTCCTGCATTATCTCGCAGGCGCCTGCACCGCCCGAAATAAAGCTGACTGTTATCAGTTCTCCGGACTTTGCCGACTGCACGGAATAGCCCTTGCTCGATGCGAGCTTGGTGAGATTCTGCACAGCGATATCATTATCGACGATGATGTCGAAATCAGCATGATTGGCTTCTATCTCCTTCTTCGCGATTATTACCGGTATCGGACATTCCTTGCCTGCTGCATCTAAAACTTTTCTCATTTCAATCCCCCTATTTTACTATTAAATAATTGTCACTCTTTGCTGTCACACGGCCTATAATACCGCATCTGGTGGAAAGTTCCGCCTTGAGCTCCCGCATAAGTCCGTCGGCATCCTCTTCCGAGACGCTGATCAGAAGCCCGCCGGAAGTCTGCGGATCAAATATCAGATCCTCGTTGAAATCCGCTGCGAACCTGCTGTCCGGCCCGAAGAAATCTTTGTTTCTGTATGTTCCCTGCGGCACTATTCCTTCTTCCGCCAGCTCTGCCGCGCCCTCTATTACAGGAACGCTGCCGCTTTCGATCTCTATCGTCAGTGAACTGGCTTTGGCCATTTCTATCGCATGTCCGCCCAGGCTGAATCCCGTGACATCCGTGCAGCCGTGCACCCCGCGGAATTTGCCCATTGCTTCACACGCCGCCTTGTTCAGCGACGTCATGGAACCGACCGCCTCTTTGGCGGAGCCTTCTCCGGCTATGCCTCCCTTCAGCGCAGATATATTATGCCTGTCCCGATCGGCTT
>Ga0268359_13097_pt1 | contig 20212 bp, 21 predicted proteins | sample BioMet11_FD_194416 | JGI IMG/M metagenome (GOLD analysis project Ga0268359, IMG submission 194416) | Sewage microbial communities from Oakland, California, United States - Biofuel 11 (PacBio Assembly) | ecosystem: Engineered > Wastewater > Sewage > Unclassified | place: USA: California | collected...
AGTGCTCGCCGTCGGAGCGGACGAGCATCTCGTTGGCGAGACGGCCGGAGTAGTCGTAGTCATGGTCGCCGGGAAGGAACTGGTTACCGGTGTAGTAGCACCACATCTCTCCATCCCGGACCACGGCAGACCCAGAGTACGATCCATTTCTATCAAGCTCGCAGTCGGGCATGATTGGGGTGCCCATCCAACGCCAGGTGACGAGGTCGTCGCTCGCCCAGTGCGCCCAGCCGTGGCCGGGATTCGGCCAGAGGCGATGATGCTGGTGGAAGAAGTGGTAGGTCCCGCTGAGCTGGCAAAGACCGTTGGGGTCCGTCATGTCACCCGTGGCGACCTGCAGGTGATAGTTTAGGCGCCAGTTGTGCTTCTTGTCGAACGAATCGCGCATCGTCATGTGGGCGGGCCTCCAAGGCGTCGCAGACTGATAAGAAAGACGGCGGCCGCTTGCGCGACCGCCAAAACCGTCGCCTCTGGCGAGGGGGATACGATAGGCGCCTACTCGATGCTGATGAGCTTATCACCCGCAGCGACCGTGGCATTCGTGGTTGACGCAATCTTGGTGTAGGCATCGGTGTTGGTGACGATTACCATCGTGGTCGTGGAGAGCCTGGCCTTCTCGATCTGCCCAAGGTCAACGTCCATGAGAAGCTGACCTACGCTGACCTTGTCGCCCACCGCGACGTATGCGGCGAAGGGCTCGCCCTCGAGTTTGACGGTGTCGATGCCGATGTGGAGAAGAAGCTCGCAGCCGTTGTCAGTGAGCAGGCCGATGGCATGGCCGGTTTCGGCGAGAACGGTGATGGTGCCGTTGGCGGGGGAGAACACCTTGCCATCGATGGGCCTGATGGCGCAGCCGTCGCCCATGACCTTGGTGGCGAACAGCGGGTCCTCGACGCCTTCCATCGGGATGACCTCGCCGGCCATGGGGGCGACGATGGTCTCGCCCTTCACGGCGGCGGCAGTGACGGCGGCGTCGCCAGCGGCACTGGTGGCAGTCTCTGCGAGGACGGTGTTCTGGTCGGCTGCGGCCTGGGCGCCAGAGGCGATGGCGGCGACTGCGTCGGGGGTGGCGACGGGCTTGGGATCCTTGTACATGGTCCAGGTGATGCCGAAGGCGATGGATGCGGCAACGAGAATGCAGATGGCGTACTGAAGGGTGTTCCCGGTGGTGATCAGGAAGCCGAAGATGCCGGTGATGCCGTAGGCAATGGATACGACGCCGAGGATGGAGACGAGCGCACCGCCGACCGCCGCGCCGATCATTGCGGCGATGAAGGGCTTCATGTTGGGCAGGTTGACGCCGTAGATGGCGGGCTCAGTGATGCCGAGCCAGCCGGAGATGCCGGACGGGAGCGCGAGTTCCTTCGTTCTCATGGACTTTGTCTTTACGAAGACGGCGAGGCAGGCTGCTCCCTGGGCGACGTTGCAGCAGGAGATGATCGGGTTGAAGCCATCCACGCCGGTGTTGGCGAGGAGGGTCGCCTCGAGGGCGTTGAACATGTGGTGCACGCCGAGGACGACGGTCACAGGGTAGATGGCACCGACGAGCGCGCCGCCAAGGCCGAACGGAATGGCGAGGAGGAACTGGAAGCCCAGCATGACAAGGTTCTCGAACCAAGCGAAGACGGGGCCGATGACGGTGAGCGTGAGGGTGCCGGTGACAAGTACGGTTACGAGCGGGGTGACAAAGAGGTCAAGCATGTCAGGTACGTGCCTGTGCAGCCACTTCTCGATCATGCACATGATGAGCACGGCAATGACGACGGGAATGACGTGGCCCTGGTAGCCCTGGAGCGTGACGTTGTAGAAACCGAAGAGCTGAACCTGGGGAATGCCTCCAGCGGAGATGATCGCGCTGGTCGTGGCAGAGGTGGCATTGACGACGGAGCCGGTGACCGAGGACAGCCAGTCAGCCGCACTCTGAGTGCCGACGACCTGGTACGCCGAGTTGCCGTAGGACTCTACGGCACCGGGGATGGCCCAGGCGTTGATGAGCGCGGTATGGTTCATGATCATGCCGATGACGCCGCCGAGAAACTCGTTTCCACCGAAGACGCGTGCGGCAGAGAAGCCGATGAGAATCTGTAGGAAAACGAAGGAGGCGTTGGAGAACGTGTGAATGAGGATGTACCAGGAGTTGGTGTCGAGCGCACCTCCTGCGGCGTTGTTGATGCCCTCGGTGAGGCCCATGAGCAGGCCGGAGGCGACGATGGCGGGGATGATGGGCACGAAGACGTCGCCGAGCGCCTTGATGGCGCGCTGGAACGGGTTGGCCTTCGCTGCCGCTGCCGCCTTGGTCTCGTCCTTGGTGCTAGCGGAGATGCCTGCGAGGGCGATGAACTCGTCGAAGACCTTGTTGACGGTACCCGTACCATAGATGACTTGCAGCTGACCGGAGGCCTGGAAGCTACCCTTCGCCCCCACGGCGTCGTCCACCTTGGCCTTGTCAACCTTGGAGTCGTCGGCGACGACGAGACGCAGACGGGTGGCGCAGTGTGCAGCGGAGACGATGTTCCCAGGGCCGCCGACGGCCTCGAGAATCTCCCTGGCAGCTTGCTTGTGGTCGAGTGCCATGTGTTCCTCTCTTTCTTTCCTAGAAGCGTTGTTGAGTGGAGTCGACCCGGCGTGGTGCCCTGCAGTGCCCACGAATGTATGAGGACTATGTGGAATCCTTCTCATATTTGCTATGGTATAGTCATGCCGTGGCAGTTGCGAAATGCGTGCGGCAGCGCATCCGTGAACGGACGTATTTCTCCGTGAATGGTTGTTAGCGGGTAGACTCGCGACGACGTATCTCATAGCCCATCTTGAGCTCGCGAGGCACGGAGTCAAGGTTGATCATCGCGTCCACGAGCATGCTCGCCGCTTCGCGGCCGCTCGTCTCGTAGAAGTGATGCACCGTAGTGAGACTGGGGAAGGCGATGGACGAGATGACCGAGTCACCTACACCGGTCACCTGGATCTCCTCCGGTACCCTATGGCCGAACTCGCGAAGGCAGGTGATGGCGCCGAAGGCGATGATGTCGGTAGCGCACACGATGGCGTCGACGTTAGGTACGGTTTGAATGAGCTGCTCGGTGCAGGAGTAGCCTGCATCGACGCTGAAGTCTCCCACCATGACGGCGCTGGGCGCAGGCTCGATGCCGACATCGCGGCAGGCATCCAAGAAGCCCTTGCGTCGCATTTTACCAGCGGATATGTCGTTCTCAAGCACACCCACGTAGGCGGGGCAGCTACTCGTGTGGAGCACCTGCCGGGTCAGATCATAGACGGCGCGGTAGTCGTCCTGGAATACGCACGAGTGTCCCGCGAGCTCTTGCCCGAGAACCACCACGGGCACATCGAGACCCCTCATCGCACGTCGGTGAGCAAGCGTGAAGACGGTTGCGATGAGAATGACGCCATCCACCTTGTTGCGCTCGGAGAACATGTTGAGGTACTCGACCTCGAGCTTCTCATCGTTGTTGGTGTTGCCGAGGATGGTCTGGTAGCCCTTGTGCACGAGGACCTTGGTGATCCCGTTGACCATGCGGTTCACCGACTCCGAGTTGAGCCTGGGGATGATGACACCTACCAGGTGCGTCTTGCCCGTGCGCAACGACTGGGCATGCTGTGAGGGTACATATCCCGTCTCGTCGATGACGCGGCCTATGAGCTCGCGTTTCTCCTGGGAGACGTAGCCATCGTTGAGGTAGCGCGATACCGTTGCCCTGGATACGCCGGCGCGACGTGCAATCTCATTGATGTCCATGCCAAACCCCCGTGCCATGATGTGGGAACGCTTTCACATTAGCATCATGCGATGACGCGTGCATCCGACATCTGGGAAGGAGGTGCGCCGACATTTCATTGGTGCCGCTGTCGATGATATACGACGAAGGCGTGTCCTGGGGACACTTCCAAGCTTCGGCACAGCAATTTGTTGCATTGGAAGGGCGAGTGCTCAAGCGCACATCGTCTTGGTTATGCCATCTGGTTCGGATGCTGGCCCAAAAACGAGACGTACAACATATCCAAACTCCTGGACCACGCTCGTTGGATGAGATGGACCATCTCGCCTTTTGTTGAACTAGTTTTTGCACGAGCTACGTGCAAGAAACCAAGCGCAGCCAATTGCACGTCATCGTGCATCCCACTATGTCTGATGCGCAAAAACCTGTGCATGTCACTACTTAGCATGCAACGTTTCTCACGGCTGTGAACGGTTTAATTATCGCGGTGAACGTTTATATTACGTGCGTAGATACGAGCATTCAAAATTGTGCATTGGAAGCATATCATATAAAATAATATTCTAATAATCTGTCCTGTGAATCAAATCGCACCATGTAGAAGATCGAGGAGGATGTCGTTATGAAAAGAGAATTGTGTAATTCGATGAGGCAGTACATGTACTTGCACGTATGGCAGAACCTGCTTTGCACCAAGTTGGTAATTCTCGGCAACGAAACAGCTCGCAAGAATAGGAGTCGAAGGAGCGAGATGCTCGAGAAGACATACGAGATGGGAGGACTTTCATGGTGACGACATTGCTCAAGAGTCGGCAGACCTCCATTCTCAGGGACCTTTCGAAAAGTGTGGGTGGCATTCCTCTCGCGACGATCATGGAGCGATATCACGTCTCGCGCCGTACGGTCTACTACGATGTAACGAAAATTGATGAATGGCTTTCCGAGAGGGATAACGGTCGCGTACATTTCGAGGGTCAGGTCGTGATTGCCGACGGGGTGCGTTGGGACAAAGTGGGCAAAAGTCCATCGACCCGCGGTCATCGTTACTTCTCTGTAGAGGAACGCCAGGCGATGGTTCTCCTCTATATTGCGCTTTCGCCGGAGCAGGTTACCATCAACTGGCTTATGGGCACCTTTGAGGTGAGTCGCAATACCGTAATCGCTGACATTCGTGCCCTCAAGTCCGAGGCGAAGGCGCTCGGTCTTGAAATCGGGAGCACCAACAGTGCCGGATATACCATGGGGGGAGAAGAGATCGCCCTCCGTCGGTTCGTGTGGACCGAACTCCAACGTCTCAACGATACCGATTGTGTTGATACCTTGCATAGGTTTCTGCAGTCGACCCTAACCGAGATGACGGGCAACGACATAGACTACTTCGAGCTATGCCGTAGTTTGATAAAGCAGTACGAAACGGACCTCCAGACCAGGTGCTTCCTAGAGAGCGGTGGGCTTGAGGGCGTGATGATCCAGGTCTCATGGTTGCGAGGACTCTTGGGGCACTGGGTCATGATGGGTCGCGAAGAGCAGGTGACCCTCATGGGTACCGTCTCGTATCGCTCCGTGCAGAACAGCGTAGAGAAGCTCAAGAACGCCGGCATCATCCTTCCATCGGAAGAGATGCTCTATATCACATCTCTCTTGCTGGGCATCAAGACCACCAGTTTCGCCATGCAACGCGAGGAGGATTAGTATGTCTCTGACCTCGCGGAGAGTCTCATCGTGGACTTCGAGCGCGTTGCGTGCCTTACTTTCGTAAACAAGGGCATCGTGCGAGAGCAGCTTACGCATCACATCCGTCCCCTCTACTACCGCCAGAAGTATGGCATCCCGGTCCACAACCCACTCGCGACCGATGTCCAGAAGATGTATCCCATGACGTACGAATTCACGCGACGTGCTGCAATAATGGCGGGCATGCCCTCCCTCTCCACTGACGAGCTCGGATATCTCACCATCTACCTCTCCGCCGATCTCGACAACAGGATGCTTGAGGAGGGGGATACGAGCGCCTCCAAGGTTCTTATGGTTGATGCGGCAAACATGAGTATGGCGACGCTCGTGCGCGAGCAGCTTGTGGACGCCTGTGGAATTCAGTTTGAGTTCGACTATACCGAGCCAAGCAAACTCCATCGTTGGGATCTGGATGGCTACGCTCTCGTGCTTGCGCTCACACCTCTGCCTGTCGAGATGCACTCCGATAACATGGTCGAGGTCGCGCCGTTTCTGTCAGAGGAAAACAAGCAGCAAATCTATCACATCCTTCGCAACAACCGTATCATCTCTCGTTACAACGGGCTCATCGAGGGCATTGTCGGAATCGTCGAGAAAGCGCTTCCCGAAGCCGATCGAAGCATCCTCCATACCGACAGAATCCACTTCGAGCTCTTTCGCTTCTTCGACGATCGTGACCGCGGACTCTCGGATACAGGGTCCAGCCAGTGCCAGGATGCTCACATAGAAGGTACGTACGTAACCGTTCCTGCCGGATTGACCTGGCAGCAGATGACGCTTGCGGGTGCGGAGGCACTCCAGGGTGGCGTGGGCACGAGCAGGTTCGCCGAACGAATGAAGAACATCGTATCGGGACCCCGCTTTCTTTATTACCGAATGAACGACTCGCCCGATGTCGTCATCGTTCGCTGTCCCATGCAGGGAGATGACAACGCCCATGTCGCCGCTCAGATTGTCGTGAGTCCGGATGGGGTCGAGTTCCCCGATGGGTTGCTGACCAAGGTCGTCGTATGTATCGCCACCATCAATCGTTACTCGCACTGGGGGACCCTCTTCAATGTCTATCGGTATCTCTCAGATCTCGAGCACGTCTGCCAGATAAAGGCGGAGTGCAGTGCCGATCCCATGGGCGACGAAAAACAGAGAAGAGAGCCAAACCATGGCTAGGAGACGCACCGGCAAGCTTGTCTATAACGGTCGCAGAGGCCTTCCCGAGGATACACATTGCTTCTGGTGCGGGAGTGACGATGCCAATCCCGACTATATCGTCAATCCGGGTGGTGAGCCACTTATTGCCTGCTGTTGCAAGGAGCATTTTGACAAGGCAAATGAATTCGTGCGGCGTGACAACAAGATTCGTCCAGTATTTTATGTAATTCTCTTTATATTCGTAGCAATTGACATGGTCTTGATTGGCTTTGGCATGACATCCAAGTGGGCCTATCTGCCACTTCTCGGAATTGCCGTCACGATATTCGCATGGCCATCCGTGTTTACGCACTACCAGTTCTACTGCCGCTTTGGTTTGGTCAAGACCAAACGGGTTATCAGGGTTATTTCCCTTGCGTTAGCCGTGCTCTCGATTGCCGCGACCATGAGCGTCTGGTGATCTACGGAGCAACGAGGGCGTTGGACGACAAGGGGGAGTCCTGGAAGCACCGAACAAGCTTTGGAAGGAAATGAACTACGTGGAAAAGTTACTCGATGAGAGGCTGGTGTTGCTTGACGCTAACGTCGAGACGTCAGAGGAGGCCATCAGGCTCATGGCAACAAGGTTGGAAGAGCTCGGATTTGTTAACCCTGGCTACGCGCAGATGGTCATCGACCGCGAGAAGACATTTCCTACCGGCCTTCCTGGCAAGACCATGTGCATCGCCATTCCGCACACTGACCCAACGCTTGTTAACACTGCGGCTATTGGCGTAATCGTTCCTAGGAGGCCTGTAAAGTTCGACATGATGGGAGAGCCTGGCTCTGCGCTTGACGTGAGCCTCATCATGCCCCTCGTCATTAAGGATCCAAAAAGTCAGATCAATCTGCTCAAGGCGATGATGCGCGTTATCCAGGACGGCGATTTGCTCGTTCAGATTCGTGACTCGAGGGACCCAAAGGAGATCATCGAACTCCTGCATGAGCTCGAGGAGGCGATGTAGCGCCTTCTTGAGTGCATGGACGTCCCGGACCGGACATTTGCATTGTCCATTCAAGCGCACTAGAGAAAGGAACAAGCATGAGACCCGTTCGCATTCTCTGCGTCTGCGGTTCTGGCACTGCCACTTCGGCAATGCTTGCGGCCAAGCTCGAAGACGTGCTCGAGGAGCACGGCTACTACCTTGACTCCGATGAGACCAACCCTCCCGGAGTTGCTATCGCCATGACCATCAATGACTGGGACATGATTGCTTACACCAGCCCGATCGAGGACGCGCCTGACATTCCGCTGCTCAATGCAACTGGCTTTCTTGTGGGAATCAACGAGGACGAGTTCATCGAGCAGCTCATGGAGGAAGTCGGAAAGCTCGACCTCGAGGATTAGCTCCATTTCCCTACCAACTGTTTGCTGAAATGAGGGGGATTATTCCATGGATGGGTTCTTCGCAATACTGAAGCAGATATTTGATGCCTTTGGGAATTACATCACCGTTCCCATTATCATCTACATCATCTGCCGCATTTTTAAGACACCTCGCAAGCGCGCCTTCCAATCCGCGGTCCTCGTGGGGGTCGGCCTCAAGGGTATGGCATTCATCACATCTGCCTTTGGGGCGGTCCTTTCCCCACTTGTTCAGCAGATGGTTGACGTTTCGGGTCTCAACAAGCCTGCGCTTGATATCGGTTGGCAGGCAGTTGCCGCGGTGGCCTATTCCACCAACATCGGCATGGCGTTCATCGGCGTAGGTCTGCTTTTCCAAATCGTCTGGTGGCTTTGCAAGGCGACCGACATCTTCATGCCCTCCGATCTTTGGAACAACTACTCCATCTCCGTCTGGGGTTCGATGTTTTTCCTGCTTACCGGCAATATGGTCATAGCGTTCGTACTTATGATCTTCATCAACATGGTTACGCTGCTCATTGCCGAGGCCATGCAAAAGCGTTGGTCTACATACTTCAATTACCCATCCTGTGCGATGACGGCGCCTCACCACAACGGCGATGCCCCCATGTATTTCGTGCTCAACATCCTCTTCACCAAGATGGGTCTCGATAAGATCAAGGCGGATCCGAAGTCCATTCGCAAGAAGATCGGCTTCATGGGCGAGCCCATGTATATCGGTCTGGCAGTCGGTCTTATCCTCGGGGTCGTGGGCAACATCACGCTGCTTAACACTATCGCGGGCTGGGGTTCTGTCGCAAATGTCGCGGTAACCTGCTCGGCGGTCATGGCCATCTTCCCGCGCATCGCCGGAATGTTCGCGGCTGGCTTTGGTGCGCTTACGGAGTACTCGCGCAAGACACTTGCAAGCTCCAAGTATGGTCAGGGTCGCGAGTTCATCGTCGCAGTCAACGACGCGCTTGGTTACGGCGAGGCCGCAACCCTCACCACTGGCCTTCTCGTTATCCCGTTCGCCATCCTCATCGGCTTCATCCTGCCTGGTAACCTCGTCATTCCGCTGATGGTTCTCCCGTCCCTTCCGTATATGGTTGAGATTCCCGTTTCTCTCTCCAACGGAAACGTCGTCAAGTCATGGCTCATGGCCATCATCGTCTTTTGCGCCAAGATGCTCATGGCCTCCTATTGGGCCGAGACGTTCACTCGGGTTGCAGGCGAAGTCGGCTTCGAAGCGGCAACCGAAGCCATTGCCGGCGGGACCTTCGTCATCGGATTCATCATGTCCAATTGCACCGCTGGTCTGATCACGATGGCTTTCCTCACCATGAATCCAGTCATCATCCTCATCACCGTTGCGATCTATGTTGTGTTCTTTGTCGGCTTTAAGAAGAACAAGGTCAGGTTCCAGGACTATCTCGAGTTCCTTGCGACCGGCAAGAGGCCTGATCACGGTGAGGCCAAGGTCGCTGCCGCATAATACGCCCTCATCTAGCGTGCGCCATTTCGGTGGCGGGATGCTTTCCCGCGTCCTGCCGCCCCTACTTCCAAACCACCGAAGGGAAGATTTGCTCATGAAGATCCTGGTCATTGGTGACGTCGTCGTCCCTGTGGAGCTTCTCGTCGAGGCAGCCCAGAGTCTCGTGCCCGATGCCGAAGTGATTACGTCGTACTGGGATACCGGCAAGCGCGAGGAGTTCAATCGCCACTCTCAGAACATCGAGAAAAACGGTCCGACCGCAAAGAGGATTCCCGAGGATGCCTTCGAGAAGATCGTCGAGGCGGACATCCTTCTCGTTCACTTCTGCCCGGTCTCCGAGGACCTCATTGCTGCGGGTGAAAATCTCAAGCTCATAGGTACCTGTCGCGGCGGATTGGAGCATGTCGATGTGGCGGCCGCCTCCAAGAGGAACATCCCCGTCATCCACTGCATCCGTAACGCAGAGTGCACTTCAGACTTTGCGGTAGGCCTCATGTTTGCCGAGACACGAAACATCGCTCGTTCGCATGCCGAGCTCATGAAGGGTAACTGGTGCAAGAAGTATCCAAACTCAAGCTATACGACCTCTATGTGCGAGATGACGCTCGGCCTCATGGGCCTAGGCAACATCGGTAAGCTCGTGGCCAAGAAATGTCTGGGTATCGGGATGAAGCGCGTCATCGCTTTTGATCCCTATGTCAGCCAAGAACAGCTCGACGCTGCAGGCATCGATGTAACGCTCGTGGATGAGGACACGCTCTTCTCAAAGGCCGATATCGTGAGCCTTCATATGCGGCTAACCCCCGAGACGGCCAATGGCGTGAGCACGCATCAGCTTGGTCTCATGAAACCGACGGCCTATCTCATCAACACATCACGGGCGGGTGTGCTTGACAAGGACGCGCTCGTCAAGGCACTCCAGGAGCACTCCATCGGAGGTTGTGCCCTCAACGTTTTCTGGGAGGAGCCAATTCCCGAGGACGACCCGATTCTCAAGCTCGACAACGTGACCATCACGCCTCATACCGCGGGAAACGTTGTGGATGCCCTGCCAAAGAGTCCACTCCTCCTCGCAAAGAAGATCCGTGAGTTCTGGGATACCGGTACGAGCGACATGGTCGTCAACCTGAGGAACATCGAACTCTGATGGCAGGTGGGCCAGAGCTCGCCGGCATGTCACGCAAGTAATTCGAATCCCCATAGATGGGGAAGATTGGAGACCATCGTGTTGATGGAGGAAGCTCGGCAGCAGATCGTTGAGTACGGCAAGAGCATGAGTGCCGCGGGACTCTCCGTAGGCACATCAGGCAACATCTCGGTATTTGACCATGAAACTGGATACATGGCGATCAGCCCTTCGGGACTGGGCTACTTTGACACGACCCCCGAGGACGTAGTTGTCATGGATCTCGAGAGCAATATCATCGACGGGAAGCGCAAGCCCAGCTCAGAGCATGGACTGCATACCATCTTCTATAGAAATCGTCCCGCCGCTGGTGCCGTCGTGCACACGCACTCGCCTTACTGCACGACCCTTGCCTGCATGGGCGAGACCCTCAAGGCGGTTCACTATGTGATAATGGGCACCAATACCGAGGAGGTGCCCCTCACCCCATATGTGACCTTCGGTACTCCTGAGCTTGCGGAGGCGGTGGGCGAGACCCTCAGGGCCCATCCCGAAAGTCGTGCCACGCTCCTTGCCAACCATGGCATCGTCGTTTGCCAAGCGACCCTTCCCAAGGCCTTTGGCTTGGCCGTGAACTGCGAGTTTGTCGCACAGGTCCAGTGGCAGTGCATGTGCGCGGGCAAGACGAACCTCATCTCCCACGAGGAGATGCAGAAGGCATTCGAGCGGTCCAAGACCTATGGGCAAGTGCCTGACAAGAAGTAACAGGTGAAATCCTCTGTCGGGCGGGCTTGTCTCGCCCGGCCCTGCATCCGGGAGGTATGGAGGAGGGTGGTGTATCTATGCTCCAGGCGGTTCTCTACAACCAACGCGACCTCAGGGTAATCGAGGTGCCCATTCCTGGGATCGATGACGATGAGATTCTTGTCAAGAACGTGGTGTCAACGACATGCGGGACGGATGTCAAAGCCTACAAACGCGGATATCCGCTGCTTAAGCCGCCTCATCCCTTTGGACACGAGTACTCCGGGGTGGTTTTTCGAGTCGGCAGGGACGTGAGGGGCTTCCATGAGGGTGACCGTGTGGCCGTGCACAACACCGCACCATGTGGCCGCTGCTACTGGTGTAAGCACGGGCAGCCTTCCATGTGCGAGGACATGCTCTTCAACCGTGGGTCCTATGCCGAGTACGTACGCGTTCCCGGTCGAATCGTGAGCCAGAACATGTTCGTCATGCCCGACGACATGACGCATAAGACCGCAAGTCTCATGGAGCCGCTCTCGTGTGCAGTCTACGGAATAAGGAACTGCCCCATCGAGCAGGGAGACTCGGTGGTGGTGAACGGAGCGGGTCCCATCGGGCTCATGTTTGCACGCCTTGCCGTGTTGCGTGGCGCGCAGGTTCTCGTGACGGATGTGGCCGAGAACAGACTTGAGGTCGCAAGGCGTCTCGGCGTGTGGCGGACGCTTTGCCTTGCGGATGTGGACGATGCGGTGGGAGCCGTGCGTGAGCTCACCGAAGAACATCGTGGTGCCGACGTGGTCATCGAAGCGACGGGCCTCATCGATGTCTGGAAAACGAGTTGTCGCATGGCGCGAAAAGGTGGTTTCATATTGCTCTTCGGCGGTGCGCAGCCAGGGTCCGTCCTCGAGGTCGATGCGACCCTCCTGCACTATTCGCAGCTTACCATCAAGGGTGTCTTTCACACCACGCCGTTGTGTGTCTCGGAGGCGTTCAAGCTCCTCGAAATGGGTGTCATCCACCAAGACGACTTCGTTCAGCACGAATACCGGCTACCTGATCTCGGGCAGGCGCTCCTCGAGCACGCGTCTGGGAATGTCATCAAGAACTGCATTGTATACAACGACTAGGGGCACTTGTCCCAAGGGAGGTGGAGCACTATCATGCGCCAGATCAAGCTGGGTGCTGACAAGATGTATTTCGGTGAGGGTGCCGTCAATTGTCTTGGCGACCTCGATGGTGAGAAGAGACGCGCCTACATCGTCATGAGTGGGACGATTCAAGAGGAGCTCGGTCAGCTCAAGACGGTGACCGACGTTCTCGAATCCGCTGGCTTCACGTGGAAGGCAAATACCGATGTCGAGCCTGAACCCTGCTGGGGATCCATTCAGAGGGGCGTCGAGGAGATGAGGGGATTCGAGCCTGATTGGGTTATCGGTTTTGGTGGCGGATCTGCCATGGATGCGGCCAAGGCGATGTGGGTCTTCTATGAGAACCCGCAGTATAAGAGTCTTGAAGAGGTCATGCCGCCAGCTCCGCTAACCCTGCGTAACAAGGCTCGTGTATGTTGTATCACCACTAGCGCTGGTACGGGCTCCGAGTGCACGAGAGCTGCTCTCATAAAGGACCCCATCCAGAAACGCAAGTACTCCGTACGCGAGTACACGGGGAAGCTCATCCCTGACGTGGCCATCCTTGACCCCGTCTTCTCGGAGACGATGCCGCGAAAAGGGACCGTGAGTTGCGGAATGGATGCGCTTACGCATGCAATCGAGTCGTATGTGACTCCGCTTGCCAATCCGTTTTCGGATGCGCTTGCCATTGGTGCTTGGATATACGGCTATAAGAGCCTGCCTATATGCGCGGATAATCCGAAGGACCTAAACGCCCGAGGAGACATGCTCGCATCGAGCTGTCTCGCCGGCATTGCGTTCTCCAACTGTGCCCTGGGAATCTGTCATGGCGTGGCCCATACCTTCGGTGCCACCTATGGCATCCCTCACGGTCTGGCAAACGCCGTTGTCCTGCCCTATAGCATTGCGTTCAACTCAGAGCATGACGAACGTTCCAAAGAGCGCTACTCGCAACTTGCCTACTTCGTAGGAAAGGACAACCTGGAACAGGTAATTCTTGATCTGCGCTCTCGGCTCGGTGTGCCTGCGACCATGCGCGAGCTCGTGCCCGATGGCACGGAGTTTGAGGCAAGTTTTGACGGACTTGTCCAGAAGGTCATCGCCGACGTTGCCACGCCGGCCAATCCCGTAAAGATCGACGAGGAATATGCAGCCGAGATGCTCCGTCGTACGTACTATGGCATGACGGAACGGCGAATGTGAGCTTGGCATGCAGAGGAGAGTGGATGCGCCCGGTTGCCCTCCACGTTTCGAGGAAGCCAATGACTACATTCTGACAATTGAACGGGGAGGCATCACACGATGAAGATCACGAGCGTAGAAATCATCAAGGCGTTCAAAGAGCCATCCATGGCAGCGGAAATTGCCGTGGGTAACGTCCCTTGGCATCCGGTGTTCGTCCGGATCAATACTGACGAGGGCATTTCGGGTCTTGGCGAGGTGGGCGTGGCCTATGGCAACGCCCAAACCGCTGGCTTTGGCATGGCTGTCGACTTCGCAAAGTGCATCATCGGGCTCGATCCCATGAACAACGAGCAGATCTGGGACAAACTGCATCGACTCACGTTCTGGGGCATGGGCAACGGCGGCGTCATCATGGCCGGCATCTCGGGCATTGACATCGCGCTCTGGGACATTCGTGGAAAGGCTCTCAACACACCCGTCTACCAGCTGCTGGGAGGCAAGACCAATGGCAGGCTCCGCGCGTACGCCTCACAGCTGCAGTTTGACTGGGGGAAGGTCTCGCATTCGCTGTCCAGACCTGAAGAGTATGCAGAGGCCATGCGCAAGGCCATGGCCGAGGGATTCGATGCCATCAAGGTCGATCCCATTGGCTTTGACAGGAATGGCGTATGGATGGGTCGCTCCAGCCGTGGCATCCTCCAACGCGACCAGATGCAGCTTGCCGTCGACCGCGTATCCGCCATGCGCGACGCGGGTCCCGACGTAGACATCATCATCGAACTTCATGCGCTTACCGATGCGACGACTTCGGTGCAGCTCGGACGAGAGCTGCAGAAGCTTGGATGCTTCTACTACGAGGAGCCAACGCAGCCTCTCAACGCAAAGCTCTTTCGTGAGATACATGACAAGGTCGATATCCCCATTGCCACGGGAGAGCGTGTTTACACACGTTGGGGTTATCGCCCCTTCTTCGAAGACCATTCCATCAACATCATCCAACCAGATCTCTTGCAATGTCGGCGGCATCACCGAGGGGAAGAAGATCTGTGACTATGCACACGTCTACGACATCGGCGTCCAGGTTCACTGCTGTGGTGGTCCCGTCTCTGCCGCCGCGGCGCTTCAGCTTGAAGCGGTCATCCCCAACTTCGTGATCCATGAGCTGCATGCCAGCGCACTGATTGATGACAACATCAGGCTTTGCAAGTATGACTACGTGGCGAAGGACGGCTACTTCGAGACCCCCGATCGTCCGGGGATCGGTCAGGAACTCACCGACTTCGCACTCCGGAACGCAGAGATAGTTACCGTGAAGTAGGTCATCGTTTGGACTGCAACATTCGTTTTTTGCACAGGTGGCCCAAGCTATCCTTGGGCCACCCCGCCAGAGACAATGCAGCCGCAAGACCCAGTGATATCCAAGAAAGATTGCAGGCGTGGTCCAAGGGGTTTTCCAGGTGACCATCCATCGGTAAGCGCTCTCCGTCTTGGTTATGCCATCTGGCTCGGATGCTGGCCCAAAAACGAGACGTACAACATATCCAAACTCACGGCCCACGCTTGTTGTCCCTGGGCCTGCGGTATCACGCCGAGCATATCGCCACGGGGACCCCGGCTGCTGTCGGGGTCCCCGCCTTGTTACCGCTTGTCTGTTGAATCCCTGGGAGCACCATCTCGCTTGGGGAGACGGCCGGTTCGTCTGAGGGCGTCTCGCAAGATCCACTCAACCTGGCCGTTGGCGCTTCGCATCTCGTCGACCGACCACTTCTCGATGGCATCCCAGACATCCGGGTCTATCCGTAGCGGGTATTGCTTGCGCGCAGCCATGATGACTTCCTACTGGTAGAGGGAACCGGCGTTGAGCACAGGCTGGGCGTCGGACTCGCCGCAGAGCACCACCATGAGGTTGGATGCCATCGCAGCCTTGCGCTCTTCGTCAAACTCGACGACGCCGTCATCGGAGAGCTGCTTGAGTGCCATGTCGACCATGCTCACGGCACCCTCCACGATCTTCTTGCGGGCCGCGATGACCGCTTCGGCCTGCTGGCGGCGCAGCATCGCCTGTGCGATCTCGGGCGCGTAGGCAAGGTGGGTGAGTCGGGCGTCATCGACAAGGACGCCGGCGGGGGAGAGCCTGTGCTGGAGTTCGGCGCGCAGTGCGTCGGAGACCTCCTCGATGTTGGAGCGCAGCGTGATGGAGACGTTGCTCGTGTCGTCATCCTCCATGTGGTCGTAGGCGTAGATGCTGGCGACGTGGCGAAGGGCGGTCTCGGTCTGCATGCTCACGTAGCTCTCGTAGTCATCCACGTCGAAGACGGCCTTGGCGGTGTCGCCCACGCGCCATACCACGACGGTCGCGATCTCTATGGGGTTGCCCATCTTGTCGTTGACCTTCAGCCGGTCACCGTTGAGCGTGCGGGCGCGCGTGGAGATCTTGGAGCCGCGTGTGTGGCCCTTGAAGTTTGCGCTCTTGGTGCTCTTCTCGTCGGACTCCATGTTTGCACTCACGCTGTCCGACGTGAGTCCAAGGCTGCGCGAGTAGAAGGGGTTGGCCCAACGCAGGCCCTCGTCGCGGACGGTGCCCACGTACTTGCCGAAGAGCACGCAGACGCGCACCTGGCCGGGCTGCAGCGTGAAGAAGCCGTTGGAGAAGATCACGCCGATGGCCAGGACGAACCAGCATGCGATTATCTGAAAGACGGCGAAGGCGGGCGCGGGCATACCCGCGTCGTCTGCGGCGGACAGCGCCACGATGGACGTGATGAACATGAGGACAAATACGACATACAGTGCGATGGTGACGAAGAACATGACCCAACCGCTTGCAGCATGGGCCTTCTTCTCGACGCTCATGGTCGATCCTTTCCGTGCGAGGGTCTATCCTCCCCTATGGAGGCGCTGCCCTCGATGCTGGTACCATTGTGATATCACTTTGAGTTCTAGTCAATATCTAATACGAGAAAACTCGGACGGACCGCGCCCGCACCTGCGCTACGACAGACAGTCGAAGTTGACGGGACGGTCGAAGAGCTCGCGAACCTGCTCGAGGTCATGGGACTGGCCGAGGGCCCACATGGTCTTGGCAACGAGTGCCTCGGTGGTCATGTCGCGGCCCCTGAGAACCCCCGGATGTTGGACGTAGGGGCGTCCGACCTCGTAGACGCCAAGGTCGAGGCCCTCTTCGGGCACTTGGGTGGTCATGACCACGGTACGTCCCGAATCAGCCCACCCGAGCACGGATTCTCGCAGGGACTCGGGAATCCCCCCGATCCCGAAGGTCTCGAGGATGAGCGCGTCACAGGAGTCGCGAAGGAGGTCGAAGGTGGTGGGGGAGAGCGAGGGCGTGAGCTTCATGACCACCACGCGCTCGTCGAGCGTCTCGTAGGAGCACATCTCGGTTGGCCCGGGCGCGGCCATGCCACCGGGACGCACGATGCGGTCGTTGCGAATCACGGCGAGGTCGGGATAGTTCACGCTGGCAAACGCGTTGAAGCTCATGGTGCGCTGCTTGCGGGCGCGCGTGCCGGCGATGACGTGCCCATCGAAGACCAGGCACACGTCGCGACTCGTCTCGTCGCAGGCATAGAGGACGGCCTGGTAGAGGTTGAGCTTGGCATCGGTGAAGGGGTTCGCCATGGGCTGCTGCGATCCCGTGAGCACGATGGGCTTCCTGCTGCCCTGGACGAGGTACGAGAGCGCGGCGGCCGTGTACGCCATGGTGTCGGTGCCGTGCAGCACCACGAAGCCGTCATAGCAATCGTAGGAATCCGTGATGCACCGGGCTATCCTGAGCCATCCGTCGGGGTGCATGTTGGTGCTGTCGATGTTCATCGGCTGCACCACGTCGAAGTCGCAGACCTCGGCGAGCTGGGGCACGCGCGCCGCGAGCTCCTCGCCTGTCATCGCGGGTGCGAGGCCGTTCTCCTCTGGCAGGGACGCTATGGTTCCGCCCGTCGCAATAAGCAGGACTCGCCTCATCGTCCGCTCCCTCCGCTTGGACGTCGAGAAACGCGCAGGGGTTGCCGTGCTCCCCGACGAGCGCCGCGACGTCGTCGGCGGCGACGAAGACCGTGGCCGTGTTGACGAGCGGGTGGGCGCAGATCACCTGATGGCGAAGGCTCTCGTCGAAGACCATCGCGACCGTTCGTGACTCGTCGTTGAGCACGGCGAAGGGTGTCACGCTGCCACGACCGATGCCGAGCATCCGCTCGAGGGCGTCTGCGTTCGCAAACGAGAGCCGGCGGCTATCGAGACGGTCCTGCAGCATGCGAAGGTCGATCTGCGCGTCGTCCGGTGCGGTCACGAGCCAGAAGTGGCGGCCCTTGTCGTCACGGAGGAAGAGGTTCTTGCATGGGACCGCCCCGTATGTCTCGCCTGCCGCGCTGATACCAGCCTCGTGCGCGGCTTCGACGGTGAGCACGGGGCCATGATGCAGCACGTGATGCTCGACGCCGTGGGCGTCGAGCAGTGCATAGATGTCGGCTTCGGTGAGCATGGGCCTCCGTTCGCGTTGGTCACACCATCGTAGCCGATGGCCCACCTGGCAAAGGCCCAGTTCGGCTAGAGCGCGCAACTCCAGCGGACGTTCTCGTCATCGACGCTCTGCACGTTGAAGGAATCCTCGACGAACTGGAGCCGCTCGCAGCGACGATCGCGTACCACATGGGCGGGCACGCCTGCCACGGTGGTGTCGTGTGGCACCTCATGTACCACCACGGCGCCTGCGGCGATTCTGGAGTTGTCACCAATGTGAATGTCGCCGAGAACGGTCGCGTTGGCGCCCACCATCACGTTGTTGCCGAGGGTGGGGTGGCGCTTCCCGCCGTGCTTGCCGGTCATTCCGAGCGTGACGCCCTGATAGATGAGGCAATCGTCGCCGATGATGGCCGTTCCTCCGATGACCACGCCGATGCCATGGTCGATCGTGAACCGGCGACCGATCTGTGCGGAGGGAAAGATGTCGGCGCCAAGCCTGCGTCGCGTGCGCTTGGCGAGAAGGAGCGAGAGGCCCCGCATGCCGTGCAGGTAGAGCCAGCGGTGCCAGCGATACGACCACACGATGCGCGTGCCGGTGGAGTAGAGGCAGATGTCCCTGAGCGACTCCGCCGCCGGGTCGCGGTCAAGGGCAGCCTGCGCGTCCTCGCGCATGAGGGCGAGAAGCGAGGGGTTGTTGTCAGACGTGCGGCCCATCAGAGGTCCATGGAGAGGTAGCGCTCACCCGTGTCGGGGAGGATGGCGACGATGGTCTTGCCCGCGCTCTCGGGATGCTCGGCCACCTGGATCGCAGCGGCCACGGCGGCACCGGACGAGATGCCTACGAGCAGCCCCCTCTCGGAGGCAAGACGCCTCTTCGTCGCGATGGCATCCTCCGAGGTTATGGGCATGATCTCGTCGACGACGGACCGGTCGAAGGTGTCAGGCACAAAGCCGGCACCGATGCCCTGGATCCTATGGCTGCCCGAGGGTTTTCCCGCAAGCACCTGTGACTCCGCGGGCTCCACGGCGATGCCGAGGACGGTCGGCTTCTGCTCCTTCAGGTATCTCGCCGAGCCGGAGATGGTCCCCACCGGTTCCCACACCTGCCACCAGCACGTCAACGGTTGCCGTCGGTGTCGCGCCAGATTTCGGGTCCGGTGGTCTCGTAGTGGGCGCGCGGGTTGGCGGGGTTCACGAACTGGCCCGCCACGATGGAGCCGGGGGTTGCGTCACGGAGTTCGTTCGCCTTGGCGACGGCACCCTTCATGCCCTCCGCGCCAGGGGTGAGCACAATCTCGGCACCATAGGCGGCGGCGAGCTTGCGGCGCTCGACTGACATGGTCTCGGGCATGACGAGAACCATCTTGTAGCCGCGTTCGGCTGCGAGCATGGCGAGACCTACGCCCGTGTTTCCGCTCGTGGGTTCGATGACGGTACCGCCCGGTTGGAGCGAGCCGTCCTTCTCGGCGGCGTCGAGCATGTACTTGGCCACGCGGTCCTTTACGGAACCGCCAGGGTTGGTGGCCTCGTACTTGCGAGGATGGTCGCGTTGCCGCTGGCGAGGGTAGTGAGGTCCACGAGGGGCGTGGATCCGATGAGCCCTTTCGGTCTTGTCTGCAAACTTCATGGTGTCTCTCCCTGCCTGGATGCGAGGGGTGACCGCTTCGGTCTGTCTCGCGGTGACAAGAGCGTGCCACTTAAACACACCAGCAGACAAGTAGGAATAAGCATTTCGTAACAAATTCCCATTTGATTGGTAGGAATTTTGGTCCCATCGCGTACGCCGAAAGCGACAAATCACGCATGGGTAACGTCACTTCCACGGTATTATTTTACAACGGTGCCGAAACGAGCCGACCCATGCGTTGCCGAGTCGGTGGGCAAGGCGTGCCACGCACCATGGTTTCGCAGGGGGCTTCGCCCCATTGCATAGAGGAGGGTTCTATGGCAACAGTGCTCGACAACATCAAGGCAAAGGCAATTTCCGTCGCCGTCAACAAGGCTTTTGACATGCTCTACGACGACTTCGACGGAAACCTGCCCAAGGTCGAGTCCATG
>Ga0268359_13060_pt1 | contig 20177 bp, 17 predicted proteins | sample BioMet11_FD_194416 | JGI IMG/M metagenome (GOLD analysis project Ga0268359, IMG submission 194416) | Sewage microbial communities from Oakland, California, United States - Biofuel 11 (PacBio Assembly) | ecosystem: Engineered > Wastewater > Sewage > Unclassified | place: USA: California | collected...
CAGAGATTACCTGCCACTATTTCTGTGGTATTTAACGAAGGTATAGGGATCTCAAGGGTTTTTAGATAGGTAGAAGGCTGAGCGAGTGCGGGCACACCTACCTGGCTCGTATTCGCAAGCAATGCACCTCTTCCGTTGCGAGTGTGAAAGTAGAGAGTCACATATTCGGGAAGTGCAACCGACTCATTGCATCGAAGGAAGAACTGTCGTTGGGAAATCATATACTTTGGATATTCTGACCTGCGCGGAACCATTGCAACCTGGCCAACGTTTCCCGCGTGGGTGAATATAACATCACCAGGAAATACCAGAGAGTTTTTTAGTTTGGCAGCGTGCTCTTCCGTGATGAAGTTGAAGTTGCATTCTCTAACAGTGAAACCTTTTAAGTGCGCACCGCTGATAATTGGCACTCCGCTGCTAACAAATGAGGACACCTTTATGTTGGAACCGAAAGGCCCCATTGCTACTCGTTGAGCAATTTCTGTGATTGTCATTCTTCGCCAATTAGATTCCAAACCCAATCGCCTCCAGGTTTTTGCGAATCTCTGCCTGCAGACGGTTCGACTCGTCGAAGGATTTGCCAAGTTCGGAGGTCAGCCTTGCCATCTTTTCTTCGAAGGGCTCGTCATCCTCTTCTTGGTCTGCGATTCCCACATAGCGACCTGGAGTCAGGACATATCCCTGCTTCGCGATGCCTTCCGTGGTGATGACAGCGCAGAAGCCCTTCTCGTCCTCGAGAGTCCCATCCCTGAAGGTGTCGAAGGTCTTAGAGATTCTTCCTATGTCCTCCTCTGGACGGAGGGTCCTCTGCGAGCGCGAAATCATCGTTCCGAGTTCACGCGCGTCAACGAAGAGGGTCTTGCCGGCTTGGTCCTTGTGCTTGTTGAGAAACCAGAGACACACGGGTATCTGCGTGGAAAAGAAGAGCTGTGTCGGCATGGCTACGATGCCTTCCACCAGGTCGGCATCCACGATGTTCTTTCTGATGTCGCCTTCGCCGTTCGTCTGTGATGAGAGGGAGCCGTTGGCGAGGACCATGCCTATCCTGCCATGTTGCGACAGATGGTGAATCATATGCTGCATCCAGGCGAAGTTGGCGTTACTCTCTGGTGGGATGCCGAACTCCCAGCGGGGTCATCCTTGAGCTTGTCGCCACCCCAGTCGGAGAGGTTGAAGGGCGGGTTTGCGAGGATGTAATCGAACCGTTCCGTCTTGTGGAGATCGTTAAAGAAGGTGTCCGCATTGGAGGGTCCGAGGTCGGCGTCTATTCCCCGAATCGCCAGGTTCATCGTCGCCATCTTCCAGGTCGTGGGGTTCGACTCCTGGCCATAGATCGAGATGTCGCTAATCTTGCCTTGGTGGGCCCTTACGAACTCCGCCGACTGGACAAACATGCCGCCGCTTCCGCAGCACGGGTCATAGACGCGACCCTCATATGGCTCTATTACGCTGACGAGGGTCTGGACGACGCTCCTGGGCGTGTAGAACTCCCCGGCGTTCTTGCCCTCCTGCGAGGCGAACTGGGCAAGACAGTACTCGTAGGTCCTCCCGAGTAGGTCGTGGGAGTCTCCTTGTTCTGCCATCTTCACGTTCGTGAAGAGGTCCACGACCTCGCCGAGACGTCGCTTATCGAGCTCGGGACGGGCGAAGTCCTTTGGAAGGACACCTTTGAGCTTCTTGTTCTCCTGCTCGATGAGACGCATGGCATTGTCAATGGCGGTACCCACTTCGGACGTGTGAGCGGCTTTGGCGATGACCGACCAGCGAGCGTCTGTCGGGACCCAGAAGATGTCATCAGACGCATACTCGTCCTTGTCCTCCTCGAAGCCCTCTCCCTCTCTCACAAGCGCCTCGTGCTTGATGTCGAAGCTATCGGAGATGTACTTGAGAAAGATGAGGCCCAGCACGACGTTCTTGTACTCGGAGGCATCGATGTTGCCCCGTAGCTTGCAAGCTGCATCCCAGATCTGTGCCTCAAAGCCGAGGGCCTTCGTGCTGCTCTTTTTTGCCATATCTCCTACTTCTCTTCGCTGTAGTCAACCCAGAGCTCGCACTGGCGCATGACGGTGTCGAGGGCCTCAGGAATCTCGTCGGGCGGGTACTTGTACTTCTTCAGGAGGCGTTTCACGGCGCGGCGCATCCTTGCGCGTGCATCCTCCTTCTTCTGCCAGTCGATAGTGCGATTCTCCCGCAGCGTCCTGGCAAGTTCGCGGGTGATGGCGACAAGCTGATCGTTCTCGTAGAAGTCGCGGATGGCCTCCGGCTTGGTGATGGCATCGTAGAACGCGAGCTCCTCATCGTCGAGACCTAGTTCCTTACCCTCGTCGCGTTCGGCCATCATGGCCTTGGCCATCTTGACGAGTTCCTCGATTACCTCCGCGTTCGTGAGCATTCCGTTGAGGTAGGAGTTTACCGAGCCTTGCAACATGTCCGAGAACTTCTGGGCCTTTACCACACTCTTCCTCTGGTAGGACCTCACTTGGTCTTCGATGAGCTTCTTGAGCATTTCATAGGCGAGGTTCTTCTGCTTCATGTTTGCCACCTCGTCGAGGAACGACTCGTCGAAGAGGGATATCTCCATCTCGGACTTTTCAAAGAGGTTGATGACTCCCTCGGTGTGCACCCCTTGCTCGATGATGGCAGAGATGCGTTTGTTGACGCTGTCGAGCGTGAGGGTGGAACTGGTAGGGTTGGAGATGACGGTCTTCAGGACCTGGGCCCTGAGGACGTCGACGTAGGCGGCTTCGAGGCGTAGCTCATCAGCGATCATGCTCTTGCACAGCCCGAACGACTGCATCATCTGCTTGGCCGTGGTGAGGAACTTGCCTCTTGACTTCCTCCTCTCTGGGGCGAGGAGGAAGTCGGTGCCGTCGGCGATGGTGTTCGCCATCTCCTCTGCCGACTTGGTGCGAATTCGGTCCTTATAAGAGAAGCCGTGAAGAAAGTCACGGCATGCATCGAGCTTATCAAGGAAGAGGGGATAGGCGGTCTTGGCGATGTTCATGTCACCAAACTTGTCCCGATCGCGCCTGGTATAGTCATGCATGGCCCGTTTGAGGGCGTTGGCGATGCCGATGTAGTCGACGACAAGGCCACCCTCCTTGCCCTTGTAGACGCGGTTAACGCGGGCGATGGCCTGCATGAGGTTGTGGCCCTTCATGGGCTTGTATATGTACATCGTCGAGAGGGATGGGACGTCGAACCCCGTGAGCCACATGTCTACGACAATCGCAATCTTGAAGGGATCTGCATCGTCCTTGAACTGCTTGGCAAGCTCGTACTTGTGTGCCTTGTTTCCGATGATCCTTTTCCAGTCCTCGGGATCCTGGTTGCCTGATGTCATGACGACGTGGACCTTGTCCTTCCAGGAAGGACGGAGCTCAAGGAATTTCTCATACATCTTCATCGCGGTTGGCCTAGAGTAGGCGACCACGAGTGCCTTGCCGGTCTGCTCGTCGGCGCGGTTTTGCTCATAGTGGGATATGATGTCGCGGCAGAGAGAATCGATCGTCTCAGGGGCTCCCAGTACGCTGTCGAGATTCGCGAGGTCATGCTTGCTCCGCTCGATGGCGAGTTCGTCCGTACCGTCTGCAATGGCTTCGTATTCGTTGTCAATTCGCTCGAGAACGTCCTCGTCAAGTTTGAGGGCGACCACTCGGCTCTCATAGTAGACTGGACGTGTAGCGTCGTCCTCGACCGACTGTGTCATGTCGTACACGTCGACGTAGTCACCGAAGATCTCGCGGGTGCTCCGGTCCTCGGTCTCAATTGGCGTGCCTGTAAAACCGATGTAGGAGGCGTTCGGGAGTGCTTGTCGAACCTTGAGGGCATCTCCAACCGTGCGCGTGCCGTTGGCGTGCAGAGTCACGGAAAGCCCGTACTGCCCACGGTGGGCCTCGTCGACCATGACGAGGATGTCATGCCTGTCAGAGAGAGCAGCATCGCCCTCGCTGAACTTCTGGAGTGTTGTGAAGACGATACCGTTCGCCTCGCGATTTGCAAGAAGCGAGATAAGATCCTCGCGACTTTCGGCCTGCTGGGGCGTCTGGCGGAGGAAGTCACTGCACTTTGAGAACTGGTCGAAGAGCTGATTGTCGAGGTCGTTCCGGTCGGTCACGACGACGATGGTGGGGCTGTCGATGTGCTGCCGAAGCAAGTGGGCGAAGAAGACCATCGAAAGCGACTTCCCGCTGCCCTGCGTGTGCCAGAAGACGCCAGCCTTGCCGTTGCTGGCCATCGCGTGGACGGTACTGTCGATTGCTCGGTGAACGCCGAAGTATTGATGGTACGCCGCGAGGATCTTGGCAGTCGACTCGTGCGACTTTGAGAAGCAGGTAAAGTTTTCCACGATGTCGAGGAGACGCTCCTTGGCAAGCATGCCATCGAGCATAGTTATCCACTTGCCTGACTTCGATGGGTCAATCTTCGAGTAGTCGCCGTCGGCAGTCTTCCACTGCACGAAGCGGTCCTCGTCGGCGGTGATGGAGCCCACGCGGGTGTCGGCCAGATCGCTCATGACGCAGAAGGCGTTGTAGGAGAAGAGTGTTGGGATGGCACTCATGTAATTGCGAAGTTGGAGATAGGCGTCGGATGAGCTGACATTGTCTCTCGATGGCGACTTCAGCTCAAAGATTACGAGTGGCATTCCGTTGACGAAGGCTATGATGTCGGCCCTTTTCTCGTCGTACTCGATGTAGGTCCACTGGTTGACAACGTGGAAGGCGTTGTTCTCTGGCCGCTCGTAGTCGAGGAGTCGGACAACATCGCTTCTCGTCTCGCTGCCGTCGTAGAAGGAGACCTCCACGCCTGACTGCAGATAGTCAGAGAAGGTCTCGTTCCGCGTCACGAGGTCGATGCCCTCGATGTTCCCGACCTTTCGTATTGCCTCGTCGATGGCGGGCGCGGGGAGGCCGAAATTGATCCTTCTGATGCTCTCGCGGAAGATTCCAGGCAGGAAGGCATCTTCATATCGAGTGCTGCTTCGGGCAATGTCTGGACCATAGAGATGGGTGTAGCCGAGATTCTCGAGATGCTCGATGATTGCATGTTCGTAGAAGTCCTCGCTCATCGCCGCGATGGCGTATGGCCTGCTGCCCATTCTCAGCTCCCTAATGCCGACAGTCTGCATTGTAAGACACATGTGCCGTTGGCCTTTCGGTGAGGGCATGGGCAGCTCATACATTACCTCATGAGACAAGCAAAAACATCTAACATACCAAAGGAGGCCATAGAGAACCTCAGCAGCAACGCAGTCATCGCATAGGGGGCCAAATGTCCAGGGGAATCGTCTACATTCTCACCAATCCCTGCCTTGACGGTTGGGTGAAGATCGGCATGAGTGCGAGGAACGACGTGGACAAGAGGGTTGCCGAGTTGAACGCCCCTCCCAACATGCCCCTGTCATTCCGGGCCTATGCGGTCTATCACGTCGAGAATCCGCGCGAGGTGGAAAGCGACATCCATGAGCTCATCGACATGGTCGACGGCTCGTTGCATGCCCGCGAGACCATGTCAAGCGGGCGCGTCCGCCAACGCGAGTTCTTCCGCATCTCCCCGGAGAAGGCATATTCCATCTTCAAGAAGGTAGCGAAGTTCCGAGGTGATCTCGACCAGCTCGAGTTCCTCTCCACCACGAAGGACCAGCAGGAGGAGGAGGAGATAGCCCCGACTAGGCGCAAACCGTTCTCGTTTGGCATGCTCGGCATTCCCGTTGGTGCCGAGCTTTCATTTATCAAGGACGATTCCGTGATCTGTAAGGTCCTCGATGAAAAGAATCACGTCGAGTACAACGGAGAACGAACTACCCTCTCGTCAATCGTGGAGAGCATCCTCGGCGGGTCATATCAAGGGCCATATTTCTTTACCTTCGACGGGGAGACCCTTACGGATAGGAGAGCTCGTCTTGAGGCCGAACAGGCCGTGGAAGATGACTGAGATCACTGTCCCATTTTGCCCTCCCGATGCGACCTCGTGAGATGTGATTATGCGGCATCAATAGACGATCTCGTTTCCTGCGATCGTTTGCCCTAGGAAGTGAACATGAGCGCGAAAACTAAGACGCAGAACCCAAGCTCATCACCATCGTGGACACGGACAAGCCTTGCCATACCTCGTTGTTCCTCTGTCCGTGACACTGTCGCTTGGAATCCGGATTCGTTACGTTCGTCGTGTTTTTTTGAAGCCCGTAGCCAGCGGATAGGGGTGCGGAGTAACATTCATTTCTAGTAAGCCCGCCCGGCCTCTGCTCGAGGTTTTTTACTCAGCATGCACACTGGCGGGTTTTTGCTGTTTTGGGACGGGAGCAGATTTGAGATATGAGAAGCCCTTCAAGACTTTTGACCAGCAAGCCGAGATTATTATCGGACGTGGTATGTCCGCCGATAGGGACGTCCTCATCTTGCATCTTGCAGATGTTGGATATTATCGTTTGAGTGGCTATTGGTACATCTTCAGAAAACCCAACGAGGAGCGCTTCCAAGAAGGAACAACCTTCGAGCGAGTTTGGGGCCTCTACGTCTTCGATCGTCAGTTTAGGCTCGTGGTGCTTGACGCCGTGGAGCGCGTGGAGATTTTCGTTCGTACGCAGCTCGCGTACCTGCTTGCCGAGGAGACAGGACCCTTTGGCTTTGAGAAATCCAGCAACCTTCCGCGAATGAATGGGCTGAAATACGGTCCCTTCATTGATCGGTGCCATACGGCGTACCAACGCTCGCGTGAGCCCTTTGCCCTGCACTTCAAGGAAACCTACGGGGACGTGCACGATCTTCCTCCCTACTGGATGCTTGTCAACCTTATGGATTTCGGCATGGTGGTAACCCTGTACAAGGGAGCATCGGTGGCTGTCCGTCAGACAATTGCGGACGAACTCGACGTTTCGACAAGGGTTTTGGATTCTTGGCTCGTTGCCATTAACACGGTGAGAAACATTTGTGCTCACCACGGCCGCCTATGGAATAGAGTTACCGGCACCCCACCAGCAATTCCTAAAGATACGACCTGGCACGAGCCTTATGAGGTAAGTGGCAAGCATGTCTTTGGAACGCTTACGATACTTAGCTACCTTTTGCAGAAGGTTGCACCTGACACCTTATGGAGAGGAAGGTTGTTTGACCTTCTCGGCAATCTGTCCGACCGCGACATGAAGAGAATGGGTTTCGCGGAGGGATGGCAAACGTGTCCCATGTGGGCACCGTGGATTCCCGGGCAAGCCGATGGAGAGGAGCGAGGCGTCTGATGTGTTCCGTCAAGCCTTCCTGAGCCGTCGACGTCATCTTTTTCTGAGCCGCAGCGTCACGACATCTGCGCCGCCTTCTTATCCTGTTGCACGAGCACATGGCGTACGCCCCAGGACTCGCCGCGGAACTGCACGAGCCTGCCGTGGTGCACGATGCGGTCGATCACCGCTGCGGTCATCTGGTCGTCACCGAAGACGGTCCCCATCTCGAGAACTCGCTCATGCTGGGCAAGTCAGGGCAATAGGGAGGGCGGCGCGTCCATGCGCGGAGCCGAAGGATCTTCGTGACGGAATCCGAAAGGAAGTCACCCCCTCCCGAAGATAGGGCTTGCGCAAACACAGGTATGGCCTCCTCCCTTATGCCTGCAGGGTGGTGCGAGGATATCTTGCCCTCGACACGCTTTCCTGCGGCATCGTCGTTTTTGGCCCGATGATAGAACACGTCTCTAGACGGATAACCGAATCTACGTGCGGCTTCGGCGACCGATTCGCACTCACCCAACATCTCAAGAGCTATCTTCTTCTGTTCTCCCGTATAGTGAGGCATCCAGACTCCCATCTGGACCAATCCCAGTCCAACTTTGTCCGGGTCCCTCGATCGCATCGCGGGCCGTCAGATGAGCTCCCGCACGATGCTGGCCAGCTTTTCGATCCCGCTCGCGAATTCACTGGAAGACGCATAGGAATAGGAGAGTCGGAGAGAATTGGTCGCTTTGAACCCATAGATGTCACCGGGATTGAGCAGGATACCGGCGGCGAGGGCCTTCGAGAACAGTTCCGCCGTGGGAACCGGGTGTCGGAAGGTCGTCCAGATGAAGAAGCCGCCGGTCGGTCTGCGCCAGGTTGCCAGATCGGCGAAATGATACTCGAGCGCAGAGAGCGCGGCGCGTCTTCGTGTGCGCAGCTCGGCGAGAAGGTCTTGCAGGTAGCGGTCGTAGTCACCAGAGGAAATGAGCTGGGTCAGCGCCACCTGAGATACCGAGCTCGCTCCATAGTCACTCTGCATCTTCGCATCACCCAGCCGTTCGACCACAGCGCGCGATGCAATCATCCATCCCACGCGAAGCCCCGCCGCGAAGGACTTCGACGCCGTCCCCAGATAGATGACCGAACCTCTCTCATCACGTGCTTTCAGGGGAGCGGGCGGCGTGTCATCCAGACAGAGTTCGCCATAGGCATCGTCTTCGATGACGGGAACGCCGCGCCTTTGGCACAGTCCCATGATCTCCTCGCGTCGCTGCTCGCTCATGGTCACTCCGGTCGGGTTGTGGTTTGTCGGAATCGTATAGAGTGCGCGTGGCGTTCGCGTCCGTTCGGGCAAGGCGCGCTCCAAGGCCTGCACGCTCATGCCCTCAGCATCCATGTCCACACCGGCCAGGGTCATGCCAGCTGAGGGGAATACCTGAAGCGAGCGTGCATAGGTCGGCTCTTCCACCAGCATGAGCGTACCCGGTTCGAGCAGACAGGCAGCGATCAGCTGCAGGCCTTGCAGTGAACCGGAGGTGATCAGTATCTCTGACGGGCTAGCGCTGATGCCGCGCCGCATAAGACGTTCGGCCAGCTTCGCGCGCAGTTCCGGTGATCCCAACGGTTCGAGATACCCGAAGGACTGGGGGTCATCAGCGGCATTGACGAGGGCATGCCGCCAGGCGTCATGCGGGAAGAAACGAGGATCGACCTCTGAGGTTCCCAGTCGTATGACGCCTTCGTCAAACTCATGGATGTTGATCGCCTGCACGATCGAGGTGCTCGCCTGCAGGGCACCTGCCGTGATTCGTTCGCGCCAGGTTCCGCGGCCGGGAAGGAGAAGCGACCAGGTGTCATCGGCAATGACGGTTCCGGCGGATCCTCGGCCCTCGACTACGCCGAGTGCGGCGAGTTCCTCCATCGCTGCGACCACCGTGCTGCGATTCACGTTGAACAGCTTTGCCAGGTCGCGCTGAGGAGGTAGCCGTGTTCCAACGGGTAGGTTCCCCGCAGTGATCATTTCCTTTATCCGGGTGACGATCTGTTCGTGAAGCGGACAAGTGGAGTGACGATCAGGTTTCCAGGACTCGTCAAACGCGATCCTCTTCGGCATAGGGTAGGTCTCCTTGGTTGGTTCAAGTCGGTTGATTTTGGCTGGTCTGTGAATCCAAGATGATACGTATCATATGCACCGTTGGTTCTCATGACAAGAAAGGTTTGGTGGGTTTCATGCCGTTTTCGGTTCTGCTTCAAGGTCTCACGATGGGCTTTGCCTATATCGCGCCTATCGGTATGCAGAACCTCTTTGTCATTGATTCGGCTTCAACACGTCGACGTACTGGAGCATTGCTCGCAGTCATCTCGGTCACCGTGTTCGACTTGTCGCTCTCGCTGGCATGTTTCTTCGGCATCGGTCTTGCAATGTCGTCGATTCCCTGGCTCGGGCGTGCCATCCAGCTGGTCGGTGGCGTGTTGGTCATCGCCATCGGCATCGGGCTCGTGATACCGAAGCGAAAAGGGGATCCAGATGCAGTTCAACATAGTCGGATTGGCGACGGGGTCCTCAAAACCGTTGCCACCGCTTTCATCGTCACCTGGTGTAATCCACAGGCGATCATCGACGGAACCATGTTGCTCGGCGCATCTCGGATGACGTTTGGAGACAACGGCGTGGTCTTCATGTCAGGTGTCTGCATGGCTTCGCTCATATGGTTTCCCTCGCTTGCCCTTGTGGTGTCGATGCTTGGCAAGCGGCTCAACGCGCGTGTGCTGCGCATCATCAATTTGGTCTGCGGTCTTGTGGTGATTGCCTACGGGGTAAGGCTGCTCATCGCGTTCTTCTTCGCGGCGTGACAGGGGAGGTTGCCTGGTCGTCTTGACAGATCAGGCAGTCTGTTCGGCACTTTTCCGGACTAGGGCGATGAGGTCGTCAAAGGCCCCGATCGTGCTCCATGCGTATGGCGTGTCTAGTCTCGTCCGAAGGCGATGCCTGCCATTCCGGCCGCGATCAGGACGGCTGCAATAGCTGCTGATATTGTTGCCGAACCAAGGGTTGGCGTCGCCGCAACGGTTCCTACGAGCAGGAGCAGCGAGGCCTCAAACCATATCTTGCGGTATATGAACGGCACTATGACCACGGCCAGTCCACCGCAGACGACGGTGCCGACGTCGATAAGAAGGGAGAGCACAATACCTGTCCCCACGTTCCCGAAGGCGCCGAGCGTGAGCACGCAGCCGACGGTCGACCCTACACACGCAACGGCAAGCGTGGGCAGTGAGTCAATTGCCAGGAGCGTCAGGGGGCCGAACGGAAGGTTTGACCGGAGCATCCGGTTTCCTTCGTCGTCATCAAAGACCCTGCTCATCTCGTGCGGCTTCCCTGAGCTTCTTATGATGAGGAGCATCCATGGCAGGAGGAGCAGGGAGGGCCCAAACCCTAGGACGAACGGCATGCCGGCAGGTACGATGATTGCCGACCACACGAGCACGTCGCCAAGTCCCTCAAAGCGTCGAATGGCCGAGAGCGTCGTATGAGAGAGCAGGGCACCGCGTCCCATGCCAATGCGGAGGGAGGTGAGAGGACCCCTTCTTTCGTTCTTCCTACGGCGAATGATCTGGGTATAGGTGCGCGGAGAGACGAGCGCGATCGACCGTATCGCCATCGTCTCTGCGTAGACCTCGCTCTCGTCGATCATGGACACGATGCTTGTGAGGGGTGCGATGAGAACGATCGCAACCCATTCGGCAGCGATTCCGCACCCAAGAACAATCGCGGCCGGCAACTCGAGCCTGCAAGCCGCTGCCATCAGCTCGCCTTTTGGGGAAGTCACGACAACGGCGAGCGGGATGAAGGCGCTGCCGATTGCCATTGCCAGAAGCAGGCACGATACCGACAAAGCGAGGGCCTTCGGCCGAATCGTAGGGGAGACGCGCGAGAGACCGATCACCCATGGCAGGAGACGTCCCGCCATCATTGCAAGCGCACATGTGGCGATGATGGGAACCGCCGACTCGGTCGGGTTCAGGCCTCCGACAACGAGTATCCCGACGAGGGCACCTACGACGCCATAGCCGAGAGCCCCTCGTGCCGCGTCGAGGAAGATGGCGGTGCGGACGCACTCGCGGTCAGAGCCAAGATAGGCGATGTCTTGTTCGGTCATCTTGTAAGGCGAGGTCAGCAGCGCACGAATGCTAGGGACGAGACAGATGACAGCCGGAACAAGCGGGAGCGTTGCAAGCAACAGACCGGCCGTGTCAGGGGAGAGCAACGTAAGGCCTCGTGCGGTGAAGCCCATGAGGGCGTTCCATGACAGGAAAGCCCACACCACGATGATGACGGCGATGTACAGGAGATACATCCTGTCTGTGAGGCTCGTCGACTCGTCGAGGTCCGTGCCGGCCACATTGAGGAACCTGTTGGTTCTTGTCCTGAGATGTCGGACGCGTAACCAGAGGACCTCACGAGTTCCCCAACTCATGGCATCATCTCCGCGGTGCTTTTCTTGACATCGAGGACCTTGTCCTCCAATTCGAGCTGCATGGTCGCAGCAAGCTCCGGAGGGACTTGGTGACAGCTCAGGAGCACCGCCGAGCCTGATGCTGCGAGCAATTCGATCTCGTGGCTGAGCAGGACCGCAGAGGTATGGTCGATTGGCCCATAGGGCTCATCCATGAGCAGCAAGGCCGGGGCGAGCGAGAGGGCAAGGACGATGGCGAGCTTGTAACGCATGCCTCTCGAGAAGGAGGACGGGTACGCGTCGAGCGACTCGGCCAGGTGAAAACGGTCGGCAAGCTCCAGGGCGTGGGCCTCCCTGTCGCTCAGACCGTTCGCGCGGAGCAGGAACAAGATGTGTTCGCGAGCCGTCAGGTCCTCGTAGAAGGGAGGCGTATCGCTCACGAAGAAGACGTCCGAGCCCTCGCGACGTGTTGACCTTGCCAGGTCGCGTCCACACACCGCCACCGTGCCCTCGTTCGGGCGGGACCATCCCGCAAGACATCTGAGCAGCGTCGTTTTTCCCGCGCCGTTCACGCCCCAGAGCAGAGCGATGTCTCCGGGCGAGAGCGAGAGGGACACGTCATGCCAGATGGTTCTTCTTGCATATGAGAAGGAGAGGTTCTTCGCCTCAAGAATCGTGCCCATGACCACCCTTCCGAAAAGATGTCGCAATGGCGTTTCAATCACGACGTCTGGGATGCCGTGGTGTTTGAAGTTCGATTTCCCATGATACACAGCCTGAATTGTGAACGCACAATCAGCCCTGGTCTCCGCTTGGGCGAGTTTGAGGTTTGGCTCGACACTGAGGCCAGCACGTGCGAGATGGGGGAGACCGAATCCCTCAATGGCATGGCCGTCCACGGGTGAGAGTATTTAATGGCTGACTGTAGATTTGCTTGTATCGCTGTGCCTACAAGGGTCATATCAAGCCGGCTTTTACTAGAAGCGGAAAAAGTCACCAAAACAATTCGGAAAAAGCCATACAATATATTCGGAAAAAGTCTTAATAGGTGTCTTCATTTGGAAGAGGGACGCCATGCCATTAACTGGTCTTGCCCCTGAAGGATACATGCCGCGCATTGCGGATTCTCAGATTGAAAAATACCTCTCCGTCTTTGGAGCTGTCGAGGTCGCTGGCACCAAGTGGTGCGGAAAGACCTGGACGTCGTTGGCGCACGGGGAAAGCATCAGCTATATCGACGACGACTTCGACATCGCCAAGGCAGACCCCTCCCTCATAACTCTCGGCAGTCAGCCCCATGTCATCGACGAATGGCAGCTTGTGCCATCTATACGCGATGTTGTCAGGAGAAGGATTGACCAGAAGCGTGGCGTGCGTGGTGGGTGGATTCTCACGGGATCTTCCTCTCCTATTGATCAAAAGAGAGAAGATGCTCCAAAGCACAGCGGGGCTGGCCGCATCGGCAGGGTCAGGATGTACCCCATGTCCTTGGCGGAATCGGGGGACTCTGCATGCACGGTCTCTCTCGGAGGCATCTTCGAAGGCCACTTTGCTCCTGGCATGTTGGGTGACGATTCGAAAAATGCGACCGCACTTGCAGAGCTTGCGTGCAGAGGGGGTTGGCCGGAGGCTGTCGGGATGGACTGTACCTCTGCTCAACTTATTGCGAAGGAGTACCTCAAGGCCCTGCTCGAAGAGGCCGAGAAGCGCGGATTGCGTGGCGATACCGTATCGAGGCTCCTGTCGTCCATTTCGAGGACGCTCGGTCAAGCGGCAACGCAGAAGACGCTCATCGAAGATGTGACGGGCGAACGCCAAAATGCGCTCTCCTCATACCAGAAGACGACGCTAGGAGAGCAGCTTGCTTTCCTCAAGTCAATCTACCTACTGGAAGAGATACCTGGTTGGGTGCCTCCCTCCCGATCTCCCAAGAGGCTCTCCATAAAGCCCAAGCGCTATCTGGCCGATCCGTCATTGGCCATAGCCCAGTTGGGGATGGGTGTAGGGGCACTCCTGAAGGATTGGCAGACGTTCGGCCTTGTGTTTGAGAACCTGTGCATACGCGACATTCTGGTCTATGCATCAGCGCTACCCAACGTGGGTGTGGAGCCGGTGAGGTATTATCGCGATGATTCCGGGCTGGAGACCGATGTCATAATCGAGCTTGCTGATAGGAGATGGGCGGCGATTGAGATTAAGGTAAGCGAAGACAAGATCGCCGAAGGCGTGGAGAACCTGAGGCGTCTCCGGAAGAAGCTCTGCGAGAACCCAAGGGCAAAGACGAATCCCCCCGAATTCATGGCCGTCGTCGTTGGGCTCTCTGCTTACGCTCGAGAGGTGGATGAGGGCATCTACGTGATACCAATCAGGTCGCTTTGCCCATGAGCCGCTCGTCGGTGACCTCGTGGCTTCTGGCGCATTCGTGCATGATAACCTACGTGGCCGTGTGCGTGACGGGTGCGGTCCTCGCTGTCCAGGGCACCATCGAGTTCGGCGTGATAGTTGCGTTCATGATCTATGTGCGTCTGTTCACCCAGCCGCTCCAGAACATCTCGCAGGCCGCCACGAGCGTGCAGAACATGGCCGCCGCATGCGAGCGCGTCTTCGAGTTTCTCGCCGAAGACGAGGTGGCTGACGAGTCGGGCAAGACAGACCGCATCCATGACCTGCAAGGACGCGTCACGTTTCACCATGTGAACTTCGGATATGAGCCGGGGCGCACCATCATCAACGACTTCACCGCTACGGCCCAGCCTGGTCAGAAGGTGGCCATCGTGGGACCAACGGGCGCGGGCAAGACCACGATCGTGAATCTTCTCGAGCGCTTCTATGAGGTCGACGGAGGACGCATCACGCTCAACGGGAGATCTACGCTCGGGGTCCCGCGCAAAAACGTACGCGAGCAGTTCGGCATGGTGCTCCAAGACACGTGGATATTCGAGGGAGCGCTTCGCGAGAACTTCTTGTTCGGCATGGTTGATGTCACTGAAGGCCAGGTCGTCGACATCATAGGGAAATGCTATTTCCCGCGCTGGGACATCATGCCAAACCCGGCGATGTCGACGAATCCAATCCTATGATATATACGAGCGGCGACTGGGTTCTCGTAGTAGAGACAAACGTATTCCAATCCATGAGCGAAGCAGTCCTGGCAAAGTGCAGTAACAACTGCGGTTGCTAACCCCTGCCCTCGCTCTGACGGAAGAGTTGCCACGCCAGTCAGCATCGCACCGACAGACGTCGCTGCCGAAGTTGCCGCAGTCGATATGAGCACTTTGTTCCGGAATACTCCAAAGACTTCGCATCCCGCCTTTTCCGAGGCCTCTTTGCGCTCCCGCGCTTCCCTGCACTCACGAGGGATTTCGTAGTGCTGGGAAGACTCGTCTATCCGTGAGAGCAAATCGAACAAATCATCGTACTGTCTTGAGGACAGGCGTTTTATGGCAACGTTCTCTGCAAGGTTCACCGTGATGTCGTTGACGCGATGGCATGTGGCAAGACGACAGGGGGATAGCGACATCTCTGGGAAAAATGGATTGAGACTAACGGCAATGTCGAGACGCGCATTGATGTGACGCGGCGTGCCGTCATCGGCGGCCCCGCGTATGTACTCTGAGATTTCTGCCGAGTCGTACTGCTGACAACGGCTATAGACCACGAAGTTGTTGAAGAGGCCCAGTACGATTGCCTCCCAACCATCCTCAGGTCCGAATGCCGCAACGGTCACCGGGTATTCGATTCCATGCGCCTCGATATCCCCAAGAATGTACAGGTTCACCTCTGGTTCGAAAGAAATGTAGCTAAGGATCCGACCCCTGTCCTTTTCGCTGCACAGACGATGCATGAACTGGTTCCTCATCATTTAGTAATTATTATTGGTTGTGATATGAATGACCGACCGAGAATACATACAGTATATCTACAGGCCGGTAGTTTAATCCGATACGTATGGCAAAAAAGAATCCGTGACGTGCTCGCGACGAGCCATCGCCGCATTCAAAGCTTGAGAGGAGCGTTGGGGACGTTCACGTCGTCCCGTTTGGTGAGCTAAACGCAAACGGATTTCGTTAGAGAGCCATCCAGAACTGTCACACCAGGATCTGTCGCACCAGTTGTCTCAGTGGATGGGATTACCAGGTGTTGGTCGGAGCAACGCATTGGGGCATCTTTTGATATCACCTCTAGAAATCGAAGAAAGGCCAGAAGGGTATTGCGGGCAGGATGCATGCCCCGACTGTGGGGGAAAGGTGTTTTGTGATGCCTCCTAACAGTTCAAATCTCAAATGGTTCAGGACGGCGTACTTGTTGAACAGTACGGCGTTGGTGATGCCGGTCCTTCCGTTTTGGTGGACGGAGCAGCTTGGAATTCCGATGAATGCCTACCTGGGCGTTCTGGCCATTGCGTCGACATGTGCTTTGCTGCTCGATTTTCCATTGTCGGTATTAGCGGACAATATCGGAGCCAAATACACCTTCGGTGCTGGACTTTTGCTCTTCTCGCTCTCTTTCGTCCTCGTGTCGGGTGGAAATGGTGTTCAATCCTTCTATCTATATGCGCTTACAAATGCCTTTGCAGAAGGTCTGATGTCCGGCTCAAACAATGCCTCTCCTTCGTGAGATTGTCGGGGAGAGTGGATATAGGGCCGAGCTCTACCGGTTGAACAGATGGTATTACCTTGCGACAAGCGCTTTGTTCTTCGTGGGTGTGGCATCTTATCTCATTAACCCTCGTGCCCTGTTCGCTGTTCAGGCTCTGCTGCTTTTGGCATCTTCGGTATGCATTTTTAGCGTGAGGACGTCATCGAGGCGGACGAAGGGCATGGGAAAGAAAGGTGTCGAGAGGCCAAGCTTTGGGAAGTTGCGCAATTGTGATCAAGGCACGCTTCGCTTTTTGGCGGGGGCATTGGCGCTCTGTTTGCTTCTTGGCTACTTCAATGGTTTGATGCAGTTTCAAAACAGGACGATTCAGTTGATGTCTGGCCGCTTTTCCATACTTGGGGGAAATGCCCTATGGACAGCAGCGGTCTTTCTGTTTGTTGGTAACGTTGTTACTTCCCTTGGCGTAGGCAAGCAGATAGAGACACGGCTGCGTCAGAAGTCAACGTTGCTGATTACGACGCTATTTCTATTAGCTGCCGCTGGGGCGAGTGCGCTGATATCTGGCAACGCGTTCTGGGGCGTCCTCGTGGGCTATTTGCTCATTTGCATATTGAAGGGTGCATATCGAGCCGAATACTCGGACATGGCGATCCGTTCCGTTCCCTTTCCGCACTGGACGGCGCGATGGGTAAGCCTGGTGAGCACCATTGCCAGTCTAGTCGGGTCCGGGATGAACCTGCTTGTGAGTGCTCTGGTGAATTCAGACATGGCTGGCGTGCAACTCTGTTGGACCGTGATGGCCCTGGTGCTGCTTGTGGTCGCAAACCTATTGATTTTTTGTCTCGCAGGGCGCGTATCTACCGTATGTAAAGCAGAGTATGAGTGGGAAGAAATCGATTATACGGTTCTTTTACAATGCGCATGAACCTCCGGCGCTTGGACAGATGTATCCAAATGAGCACTACAAAAGGGCGATCGAGGAACGCTACTCCTCGATTGTGCCCCAGAGCGGTCTCAGGGCTGTTCCGATGGCTCACCTGGGAGCGCTGCCCGCAACGAGGAACGCTCGTGATTTTGAAGTGGACTTTCGATACATTGATGTGCCGTCTCTTTGTGAGGTTTCTGCAGATGCGCGATGGAGTTGGCTAGAAGGATCCGGCTTGTTGCGCGATCTAAAAGCAAGAAGTGCAGTGACGTCGAAACGACAAAAAGGTGGTGCAGAGACATCCGCTACAGATAATCTGCTTGCTGCGTCACAGACGGTTTGTACATGTGATGCATGCTGCCATGGGAATCTGGATCCGGGTAACGTCCTTGTCACTGATGACGGCTATCTGCTGGTTGGCTGGGATTTGGCCCGTATAGCCCCTCGTGTCTATGACGAGTTTTCCATTGTCTTTCATCCTGATATTCCGACCAGCATCGAAAACAGGCTTGTACAATTTGAGGATCTAGTGGCGAGGCATGATGATTCCTGTCCGCTACGTTCGGCGGACTCCGTAGATGTGGCCTACATGCTGCTGGAGGCAAAAATCAAGGACTGTGCGTCGTGGGGGGATTCTCCTGAGGCGAACAGACTGGTGGCGTCCTATTCTGACATGCTCGCTGAGCTGAAAGGATACAGGGCGTCGACAATGGCTGAGAACTGACTCCTTAGCAACGGTCGAACTCTGGCCTCTGTTCACTTTCCTTCTGGGGTTGCCCAGCCCTAGCTTGAACGGTACTTGTGGCGCGTGGCGGCAGGCTGTCCTGTGGATGGTACCATCGAAGAGGCAATCGGAATTTGCATTCTCGCATAGGCAAGGTGGCCATCATCGCAGCCGCAGACGAAAGGACGATCCGTGTGCACCAGCATTGTCTCGAATGGGAAGAAGACCATCGTCGGCTGGAACCTCGACATCCTCGACATGGAACACAAGGTCGTGGCCGAGGGCGAGAGGGTCTTCATCGCGATAGACGATGCGACCGAGGGCTGGCTGCCCCTGTTCGGCGCGAACGCGCGCGGTGACTTCGTGGCCATGCCGACCTGCTGGCCGTTCGACAGCCGGAGCGACCCGACGGACGTCCGAGCGCCCCAACATCATCAAGCTGGACATCGACCTGCTGCTCGGCAAGAGGACCTTGGGAGAGGTCAGGCAGATCGTCGAGGACGGACCCGTCTCCAGCGTTCCCGGGGTGACCTTCCAGTCCCAGCTCTCCGACGAACAGGGAAACGTCCTTCAGATCGTTCCCGGCCAGGGATACCGTTACCTTGCGCGCCCGCCGTACTCGGTCATGACGAACTTCTCGCCGTTCAAGGGGGACAGCGAGAAGCATCCCTGGATGGGGTGGGATCGGTACAACACTGCCGTCGGGATGCTTGAGGCGTCGGGTGACGGCTTCGATGTCGCGGAGTGCTTCGAGCTTCTGAGGGCGACATCGCAGACCGTGTGTCCGACCGTCGTGTCGATGGTCTTCGACGTCTCCGCACGTACGGTCCACTGGTGCGAGGACAGAAACTGGGACAAGGTCGAGAGCAGGACGATGGTATCGTCTCGTTAAGACGGCAGAATCGGGGAGCTCATGGCGATACGTACCATGACAGGTCGATGACTACGAAGATGTCCACGCCCTGTTGGTTAACACCCCGGGGATGGGTCTGAACGACGTCGATGACTCTCGGGAGGGCATTACAAGGTACCTGTCGCGCAATCCGACATCCTGCTTCGTGGCCACCGACGAGGGCCGCATAGTTGGTGTGATACTGAGCGGCCATGATGGGCGGCGTGGATACATCGGGCATACGGCCGTTGCGACCTCGGCCAGACGCAGGGGCATAGGCACCGCCTTGGTGGATGCCGCCCTCGAGGCCCTGCGCATGGAGGGGATAAGCAAGGTCGTCCTCGTCGTCTTTGACAGGAACGAGACGGGGAACCGCTTCTGGGAGCACCGCGGGTTCACCCGGCGTACCGACCTTGTCCTATCGGAACAGGGCGCTCGTCGAGCTGAGAAGGTTCGACACATAACCTGACGGTCGGCTCCGAGTTCATGACCCTTGTCACGCCCCACGCTCGAAAGGTCTGCTTTTCCCGACGAACGGTTTTGGGAATCCCAAATTCAACGTCATCTACCTGCAGCGTTCCGTTAGGCGGAACATCGGTTCCATCTCATGAGACCGCAGGACAAAACCTGTCGTGGTACCCCTCTACCATACCCTTAGCAGGAGTATGTCACCCCTGGTTTCATGAGGAGGAGATGCCATGTTCAAGGCAAGCGTAGGTGCTAGCAGCCAGACTGACCCTAGGAAAGCCGTGGCAGAGGTCGTAGGGAAGATGCGGCAGGCCGACGAGGACCTTGCAAGCTCGGCGGTGGTCTTCGCCTTCTCAAGCTGTGCGTATTCCCACAAGGACATGCTCGGTGAGTTTGCCGCCGAGCTTCCTGGCGTTTCCCGTCATAGGCAACACCTCGCATACGGGAGTCATCACATCCGACGGTTTTGTCGGCTGGAGCCGGCTTCCTTGGCGCGATGGCCATCCACGACCCTGACCCTTGCTGTCGGGGTGGCTTCGGTCGCCAAGACGGATGCCAGCCAGAACGCCGTCGAGCTGGGCGAGAAGGTCGCCCATCTTGCCATGGCTCACGCAAAGAGAAGAGAGGCGCCAGCCTACTACTTCATGGCGGCCTCTCCCGCCGAGGAGGAGTACTACGTCAAGGGCATAACCCGGGTGATTGGGCGCGTGCCGTTTTTTGGTGGCAGCGCCGCAGATGATGCCATAGCGGGAGACTGGAATCTCTACACGTCTGACGAGGTCTTTCCCGACGGCGTCGCGGTCGTCTTCTTCTATACCGACAAGCCCATGGTTGATGTCTACACCCGCCTATCGCGAGACGGGCGACGTGGGCATCGTCACCAAGGTCATCGGCGACCGGACCCTTGCCGA
>Ga0268359_11678_pt1 | contig 20167 bp, 22 predicted proteins | sample BioMet11_FD_194416 | JGI IMG/M metagenome (GOLD analysis project Ga0268359, IMG submission 194416) | Sewage microbial communities from Oakland, California, United States - Biofuel 11 (PacBio Assembly) | ecosystem: Engineered > Wastewater > Sewage > Unclassified | place: USA: California | collected...
TGGCGACCCGCGCGGCGGTCATGACGGCAATGACGGTGTGCGCCAGCGCCGTCAGGGGCAGGCCCACGCGGCAGATCACGGCGCGGCCCCACAGCAGCATCATGCAGCCGCGCACAGGGGGATGAAAAGAAGAGCTGTCAGCATGCGCGCGTCCTAATCTCTGAGGCTGCGGAACCGGGCCACGTCAATGGAAGCAAAAGAGTCGCTGATGTGGTTGATGGCTATGCCCATGACAAATACCGCCACAAAAACGTCCAGCAGCAGGGCCAGTTCAAACCACACCGTACCAGTAGTCATCAGCGGCACGCCCAGCAAAAAGATGCCGTTTTCCGCCACCAGATAGCCAATGACCTGAGTGATGGCCTTGATGCGGCCCACAATGAGGATCAGCCCGCAAAACAGCGTGGCCAGCCCCGTGGGCAGCAGCAACGGCGGAAACAGCCCCAGCGGCATGACCAGTTTGCCGTCCAGCCAGATGGAGAACACCAGTCCGGCCATACCGGCCAGCACGCCCAGGCCCACGCGGCGGGCGGGGCAGACGAGCGCGTCGGCGGGCAGCCTTTTTTGCGTGCGCCACAGCATGCCGGGCAGCAGAGCTCCCTTGATCAGCAACACCGCGCCTGCCAGCAGGGCATGCTCAAGACTCACCAGCAGAGCCGCCAGCAGCAGCCCCTGCAGGGCCGTGAGCCTGGTCATGCCGGGTACGCGGCGCGTGCCCAGCAGAAAAAAATTGCTCAGCACAAGCAAAAAAAGGCAGGATTGCAAGAGCGTGGTCATGGCTACCTCGCCTGGGTAAGAATAAGCGCCAGCGTGCCCATGGCCCCCGCCGCGCCAAGCAGATACGGAACCCGCTCCATGCGCAGCCGCGCCATGACCGATTCCACAATGCCCACAACAACTGCCAGCAGCAGCACAATGCCCACGCGCAAGCCCATCTGCTGCCACAGGGGCAGGGCGGGCGTAAGCAGGCCCGCAATCAGCGCCGCGAAAAACCAGAGCTTGAGGGCCCCGCCATACAGTATCATGGCCAGATTGGGGCCGGAGTGGTCAAGCACCATGACTTCATGTATCATGGTCAGTTCAAGGTGCGTGTTGGGGTCGTCCACCGGGATGCGGCAGTTTTCCACCAGCAGCAGCATAAAAAATATCACGGGCAGCAACAGCAGTTCGCCTCTGCCGGTCAGCCACGCCCCGGCGGTCTGCCCGCTGAACAGGGTTGAAAGGCTGAAGGCCGTATCCGCGCTGTGCCCAAGCCCCAGGCACAGACTGGTGAGCACCATGAGCGCAAGAAAAAACACCGGTTCCGCAAGGGCGGAGAACGTGGCCTCGCGGCTTGCGCCCATGCCTTCAAAGGCCGAGCCGGTATCCAGCGCGCCAAGCATGACGGCAAAGCGCCCCATGCCAAGCAGGTAGGCCGCCAGCACAAAGTCGCCCGCAAAGGCCAGCGGCGAAGCCGCGCCGCCAAGGGGCAACAGGGCCAGGGCGCACAGCGTGCCCGCCAGGGCTATGGAAGGCGCGGCCGCAAACGTCCATGTGGAGGTGCGGCTGATAACCTCGCCCTTGCGCAGCAGTTTGGCGATGTCGTAGTAGGTCTGCAGCACGGGCTTGCCGTGCCTGCCCGCGTATTTGGCCTTGACCCGGTTGATGATGCCAGGCAGCAGCGGGGCCAGAACCAGCGCCAGGGCAAACTGCGTCAGATACACTGCAAGGTTGGCGTTCATGAGCGCAGCCCCCACACCAGCAGCCCCACCACGGTGGCCAGAATATAAAGGATGTACAGGTGGATTTTGCCGTGCTGGATCACCTTGCAGGCATTGCAGATGCTCTCCACCGCCGAAAACAGCGGGGTAAACAGGCCGCTGCGCAGGCGGTCGGGCGCGGTGACGCTCAGCTCGCCGTGCTTGGGAAAAATTCCGTCATCCATATGCAGCTGGGTTTTGAGACCCATGGCCGGAGCAAATATCTTTGCCGTGGGTTCCGAAAAACCAGCGTCCGTGTACTGGATACGCGCTGAACCTGCCTGAAAGCCGCACCCCCAGGTGGGCATGGCTTCGACGGCGCGTTTTTTGAGCAGGCATTTGCGGACAAGCAGAAATATCAGCGCCAGGGCAAGCCCCGCGCCGCCGATCACGGCTGCCGCGCCAAGGCTTGCGTGGGCCCTGGCCAGCCCGTTCAGCCCGGCCTGCTGCAGGTGCGGGGGCAAGGGCAGCGCGCTGTGCGCGGCCCCGGCGGCCAGATCAAAAAAACACGGCGCGGCCAGACCGCCAGCCAGACAGACGGCGGCGGGCAGGGCAAGGGGCCAGAGCGTGCGCCACGAAAGGGGGTGAACATTGGCGGCCATTTCTGAACGGGGTTCGCCCAAAAAGGCGATGCCGTATGCCTTGGCGTACAGGGCCGCCGCAAGGCCGCTGATGCAGGCAAGGCCCGCCAGCGCCAGCAGCAGCCCCACCTGACGCTCCACGCCGGACAGGGCGGGGCCGTCCAGCAGCGAAAGCCCCAGCACCAGCTCGCCCGCAAATCCGTTAAAACGGCGGCAGGCAGGCTATGGCCGCTGCGCCTATGGCAAAGGCCGCGCCCAGCAGGGGCAGGCGTTTTTGCAGGCCGCCCAGATGCTGCATGCGCACGGTGCCCGTGGCGTGCAGTACTTCGCCCGCGCACAAAAACAGCAGTCCTTTGAATGCGGAGTGGTTGAGCATGTGCAAAAGCGCGCCTGAAAATCCCAGCACGGCAATCCAGGCGTTGCCGCAGCTTTGACCGATGAGCCCCGCGCCCAGACCCATGACCATCAGGCCCATGTTTTCTATGCTGGAATAGGCGAGCAGACGTTTGAGGTTGCTCTGGGCCGTGGCTTTTAAAATGCCCATCAGGGCGGTGCCAAGCCCCAGAAGCAGCAGGGCCCAACCCCACCATTCAGGCGTTGCGCCCGCAGGAGCCAGCATGCCCACGCTGCGGAGTATTCCGTAAAAACCGGCGTTGATCATCGCGCCCGACAGCAGGGCAGAGATGTGGCTGGGCGCGGCGGGGTGCGCCTCGGGCAGCCAGATGTGCAGGGGCGCCAGCCCGGCTTTGGCCCCAAAACCAAGTACAGCCAGCACAAACAGGGTGGTGAGCAGGCCGGGGCCAGAGTATGCCGATGTCTGTTCCATGGCGCGGGCCAGCGCCGCGCCGCCCTGCAGGGCCTCAAGCGAGGTGTCGCCCGTGATCTGCCACAGCAGGGTAAAAAAGGCCATCAGGGCCACAGCGCCAAGGTGGGCGGCCACCAGGTAGACCCACGAAGCGTCGCGCACCTTGCTGTCGCCGTCGTTAAAATCAATGAGAAAGAACGGCGCGAGCGACATGATCTCCCACGCCAGCATGAACAGCACGGCGTCGCGGGCGGTCATCACCAGGGCAAGGCCAATGAGCAGCATATGAAAAAAGAACCAGTGCGCGGCAAGGTTGTGGCGCTCCGGTTCTTCATGCCGCAGGGCAATGCCCCCGGCGGCGGCGCAGGTCAGGCCCAGGCCAAAGACGGGCAGCAGAAACAGGCGGCTCAGGGCATCCATGCCCAGTGCGCACGTCCCCACGGGCAGCGCCAGCGGCAGCTGCAGGCTTTCGTGCCCGGCCCAGGGGCCGGAGGCGACGGCGTACAGGCCTGCAGCGCAGCCAGCAAGGCGCCCAGAACACCAACCACGCTGGCCGTGCGTCCGGTGGCCTTTGAGGGCGGGCGCACAGCCAGAAGAGCGCACAGAACGGCAGACGCCGCCAGTATGCCGATGGCAGTGATAAACAAAAACATGGCTGCCGGAAAACCTACGCCATGCCGTTTTTCAGCTGCGTGTCAAAGTAGGCGATGGTTTTGGCCAGGCCTTCTGCAAGCGCGACCTTTGGTTCCCAGCCCAGCTTTTCGCGGGCCAGGGTGATGTCGGGCTTGCGCTGCTTGGGGTCGTCGCCGGGCAGCGGTTCGTAAGTGATCTCTGATTTGCTGCCGGTCATTTCCACAACTTTTTCGGCCAGCTCACGGATGGTGAATTCGCCGGGGTTGCCCATGTTCATGGGACCGATAAAGTCAATGGGCGAGGCCATGAAGCGGATCATGCACTCCACCAGATCGTCCACATAGCAGAACGAGCGGGTCTGCGAGCCGTCGCCGTAGATGGTGATTGGCTCGCCCTTGAGCGCCTGAATGATAAAGTTGGACACAACGCGGCCATCGTTGGGATGCATCTTGGGCCCGTATGTGTTGAAGATGCGGCCCACCTTGATGGGCAGGTCGCCCTGACGCCAGTAGGCAAAAAACAGCGCCTCGGCGCAGCGTTTGCCTTCGTCGTAGCAGGAGCGGATGCCGTTGGGGTTCACATGACCCCAGTAGCTTTCGGGCTGCGGATGAATGTCGGGGTCGCCGTACACTTCGCTGGTGGAGGCCTGATATATGCGCGCGCCGAGCCTTTTGGCCAGGCCCAGCATGTTGATGGCGCCGTGCACGCAGGTCTTGATGGTCTGCACCGGGTCGTGCTGGTAATGTATGGGCGAGGCCGGGCAGGCCAGATTGTAGATTTCATCCACCTCTACATAGAGGGGAAAGGTCACGTCGTGGCGGATCAGCTCAAACCTGCGGTTGTCCATGAGCGCTTCCACGTTGGCGCGGGCGCTGGAAAAGAAATTGTCCACGCAGAGCACTTCGTGCCCTTCGTTGAGCAGGCGTTCGCACAGGTGTGAACCCAAAAAACCGGAACCGCCAGTGACCAGAATGCGTTTGCGGAGATGCATGATTCCCCCGGAAAAAATTATAAGAAGCCAGTATAAAACCGGCAAATCCCGTAAAGCATAGCCCCATTGTCCGGGCTTTGCAATGGTGACCCCGCGCAGCGAACATCCGGGGCCTCAAGTTGTCTCTTGCATTACAGCAGTGCCGATTGCTATGTATCGGCCGCGAGGTAAATCATGTCAAAAAAATCTGTGGACCGCATTGATCCTCTCACCCTGGCTTTGCCCCTTGCAGGGGTGGACAGCCACGCCCATCTGGACGGGCAGGAATTTGATGCGGACAGAGACGCCGTGCTGGAGAGGGCCCATGCGGCGGGCGTGGCGCAGGTTGGCAACGTCTTTTTGGGGCCGGACGAATACCATGCGGGACGGGGGCTGTTTGAGGCCCGCCCCGAGGTGTTTTTTCTCATGGGTATACACCCCTGCGACGGGCAAAAGTGCACGCAGCAACGTCTTGAGGCCATGCGGGCCGCTTTTGCCGCCGACGCGCGGCTTAAGGCAGTGGGCGAAATCGGCCTCGATTTTTATTGGCCCGACTGCCCCAGAGAAATACAGTATGAGGCCCTGCGCACGCAGCTGGCGCTCGCCCGCGCTGTGGAGCGCCCGGTGGTCATCCACTGCCGCGAGGCCGAGGAGGAAACCCTCATGACCCTTGAGGCCGAGGGCTTTGCCGGGTATCCGCTGCTGTGGCACTGTTTTGGTCAGGGACCGGATACCGCCCGCCGCATCCTGCGCAACGGCTGGCATATTTCCATTCCCGGCCCGGTTACCTACAAGGCCAACGACGCCCTGCGCGAGGCTGTGGCGCTGATACCCGCCGACCGCCTGCTGCTTGAAACAGACGCTCCCTACCTTGCGCCGATGCCCTGGCGCGGCAAGCGCAACGAGCCAGCCTTTACCGTATTTACCGTGCGGGCCATGGCCGAAGCGCGGGGAGAAAACGCCGCAGACCTCTGGCGCACCTGCGGCGACAACGCCCGCCGGTTTTTCGGGCTGACAGCGGCTGTCTGAGCGGGTTTACGGCGATTGGCAGGCTGTCTGGGCAGGGTCTGTTCTTGTGTCCACATGCCGGAAGTGATACCATGCTCAAAGCCACTCGGAACGGTGGCCGAGAGCTTTTTTACAGATATTCCCCCTGGCGGTCCGTGTCCGTCCGCTTTGCCGCAGCGCCTTGCAGCGGCGGGGCCGTCCCGGTGCGTCCTCTATAGTGTCCAGCGCAAGCTGTTTACCTAACTTCAAGGAGATTCCATGTCGGATCTGCGTACACCCCTCACTGCCTGGCACGAGGCGCACGGCGCAAAAATGGCCCCTTTTGCCGGGTGGCTCATGCCCATCCAGTATGAGGGCATTATTGTAGAACATCAGCATACCCGGCAGCATGCGGGGCTTTTTGACATCTGCCACATGGGCGAATTTCTTATCGCGGGCCCCGGCGCGGACGAAGCCCTGAGCAAGGCCGTCAGCCACAACCTGCAGACCCTCGCACCCGGCAAGTGCCGCTACGGCTTTTTGCTTAACGAAAAGGGCGGCGTGCTGGACGACGGCATCATCTACCGCTTCGGCCCCGACTCCTTCATGGCTGTAGTCAACGCGGCCTGCGCCGCCAACGACTTTGCCGTGCTGCGCTCGCGCCTGCCCGAAAGCGTCAAGATGACCGACATCTCGGCCGATACGGGCAAGATTGACCTGCAAGGGCCGGAATCGCTGGATGTGCTTGAAAAACTGCTGGGCCAGAACTTTCACGATCTCGGCTACTTCGGCTTTCGCGAAACCACCTGGCAGGGCTCGCCCCTGCTTGTAAGCCGCACCGGCTACACCGGCGAGCTGGGTTACGAACTGTACATCGCCTCGTCTGAAACCGAGGCTTTCTGGAATGCCCTGCTGGCCGACGAACGCGTAAAGCCCGTGGGCCTGGGCGCGCGCGACACCCTGCGCCTTGAGGCCGGTCTGCCCCTGTACGGCCATGATCTGGACGAAAATCACAGCCCTGCCGAAGCCGGCATGGGACGCATGATGACCAGCACCGCCGACTATGTGGGCCGCGAAGGCGCGCAGAAGATCGCCAGCGTGCTGGTGCCCCTGCGCATTGACGGCCGCCGCGCCGCCCGCCACGGCGACGTTGTGGCCGCCGCCGACGGCACGGAAGTAGGCCATGTTACCAGCGGTTCGTTTGCGCCCTCGCTGGGCTATGTCATTGCCTTTGCCTGGGTGGACGCCGCCCATGCCGGGGCGGAAAATTTTGTCGTACGCGCCGCCAGAACGGAGCTGCCCGCCACGCGGGTTGAAGCGCCGTTTTATACCCAGGGCTACTGCGCGCAAAAAGCTTGCCTGATACGGTCGTCGCTCTGTGCGGGTCACCATCCGCAGCTGGCTGGCGTAATTTTTATAACGATTGAACCCAATTTTTTCAGGAGTTTGCACATGGCTACCAATCCTGCCGATATTCTGTACAGCACCAGCCACGAATGGGCCCGCATCGAAGGTGATGAAGCCGTCATCGGCATTACCAGCTTTGCCCAGGAATCCCTCGGCGACATCACCTATGTGGAACTGCCCCCCGTGGGCGACCAGCTTTCTGAAGACAAGGAATTTGGCTCGGTGGAATCGGTCAAGGCGGCCAGCGACCTGATCTCGCCCGTGGCTGGCGAGGTGGTGGCCGTGAACGAAGCCCTGGAAAACACCCCCGAGCTCTGCAACAGCGATCCCTTTGGCGAGGGCTGGATTGTGCGCGTCAAACTGACCCACAAGCCTGGCGGCCTGATGGATGCGGCGGCTTACGAGGCGCATTGCGCCACCGAAAAACATTAGACAGGGCAGCGCGGACTTCCGGCCTTTTTGTGCCCTGCCTGTGTCTGGCTTGTTTGGTGCGGCGCTCATGTATGTTTGTATACACTTCGCGCCGCCCGAACGCGCCATCCTTGGCAGGAAACAAAAATTTCCGGAACTCCGCGTCACCCATGTATGATTTCTTTCGGGCTGACTGCGCGGCTGCTACATTCTGCACGGCAAACACAGTCTGAAATTTTTTTTTCGCCCCGGCTGGAGCAGCGTCGTACAACGACGGGCTCCAGCCGGAGTCCCTTTCACAGCGGCTGCCGTCGCTCAAGCGATATAACGCGTCCGGCGGCAAGGAGCTAATATGCCATACATTCCTCATACGCCGGAAGAGTTGCATGAAATGCTCTCCGTGGTTGGCGTGCGCTGTCTGGATGAGCTTTTTTCCGACATTCCATCCAGCATGCGCCCCAAAAGCTTTGATTTGCCCAAGGGGCAGAGCGAGGCCGCCGTCTGCGGGCATTTTGAAGAACTGGCAGCCAAAAACTGCCCCGGCCACGTGTCTTTTTTGGGCGCGGGTTTTTACAACCACGACATACCCAAGGCTGTGGACGCCCTCTCTGGCCGCAGCGAATTTTATACCGCCTACACCCCCTATCAGGCCGAGTGCTCGCAGGGCACGCTGCAGGCCATCTTTGAGTTTCAGACGGCCGTCAGCCGCCTGATGGAGATGGATTGCGGCAACGCCTCAGTCTATGACGGCGGCACGGCGATTTTTGAAGCCTCCATGATGGCCGCGCGCTCGACGCGGCGGCGTCTGCTGGTGGTGGACGAGGCCGTCAACCCCATCTGGCGCGGCATGCTCGCCTCGTACACCTCGAGCCTTGACCTGGAAATAAGGACAGTACCCCAGCACAACGGCTGCAGCGACATGGACGCCCTCATGGCCGCCGTCGACAACACCTGCGCCGCCGTTATTGTGCAGAATCCCAACTTTTTCGGCGCGGTGGCCGACTACACGGCCCTTTTTGCCAAGGCCCGCTCGGTCAAGGCCTTTGGCGTCATATCCGTGTATCCGGTCATGCAGTCTGTGCTCAAAACTCCCGGCGAAATGGGCGCTGACGTCGCAGTGGCGGAAGGCCAGAGCCTGGGCATGAACCTCTCGTTCGGCGGCCCCTACCTCGGGACTCATGACCTGCCGCAAGGAGCACATCCGCCAGTTCCCCGGCCGCATTGTGGGCCGCACCACCGATGTGGACGGCAAAACCGGCTATGTGCTTACCCTTCAGGCCCGCGAGCAGCACATCCGCCGCGCCAAGGCAACCTCAAACATCTGCTCCAACCAGGCCCTCTGCGCCCTGCGCTCGCTCATCCACATGAGCCTGCTGGGCCCCGAAGGCCTCACCCGCGTGGCGGAAAACAACATGGCCCTTGCCCGCTACGCCGTTGAGCGTCTTACCGCCCTCAAGGGGGTGGAGCTGCTCAACAGCGCCCCCTACGGGTCGGAAGTAGCCCTGCGCCTGCCCGTAAACGCTGCTGGCGTGGTCAAGGCCATGACGCCCAAGGGCGTTGTGCCCGGCTATCCGCTTGGTCGGCATTATCCCGGCATGGAAAACGTGCTGCTGCTCTCGTGCACCGAGGCCAACAGCCGCAGTCAGATAGACAAGCTGGCCGAAATCATGGGAGGTCTGCTGTGAAAACCATTTTCGCCAAATCCGTACCCGGGCGTACTGCGTACTGCCTGAACAGCGAGGCCCCCAAGGCTTCGGCCATGCTGCCCGCAGAGCTTCTGCGTAAAAGCCCCCCCCGTCTGCCCGAATGCTCCGAGCTTGACGTGGTGCGCCATTTTACCCAGCTCTCGCAACTCAATTACAGCGTGGACGCCAATTTTTATCCCCTTGGCTCCTGCACCATGAAGTACAACCCCAAGTTTATGGAATACGTGGCGTCGCTGCCGGGCTTTACCCGGCTGCATCCCATGATGGCCCAGCTTGAGGGCGGCGCCGATTGCGCGCAAGGCGCGTTGCAGTGCCTGTATGAAGCCGAAAACCTCCTCTGCGAACTCACCGGCATGAAGGCCTTTACCTTCCAGCCCATGGCAGGAGCCAACGGCGAATTCACCGGGGTCAAGCTCATCGCCGCCTACCATGCGGCCAAGGGCCGCCATCGCAAAAAGATGCTCATTCCCGACGCGGCCCACGGCACCAACCCCGCCTCAGCCGCTCTTGCCGGGTTTGATGCCGTCAACATCGAGTCTCGCGACGGCATGGTCGACCCCGAAGCCATTGTGGCCGCCATCGCCGAACACGGCGAAGATGTGGCGGGCCTCATGATGACCTGCCCCAACACCCTGGGCCTCATGGAAGTGCATCTGCCCCGCATCGTGGCTGAGCTGCGCAAGGTCGACGCCCTGCTGTACTACGACGGCGCCAACATGAACGCCATCATGGGCAAGATGCGTATGGGCGATGCGGGCTTTGACGTGGTGCACCTCAACGTGCACAAAACGCTGGCCACGCCTCACGGGGGCGGCGGCCCCGGCGCTGGCCCCGTGGGCGTTACCGACCGCCTGTTGCCCTTCCTGCCTGTTCCGCGCGTGGGCAAGCACCCCGACGGACGGTTTTTCCTCGACAGCAATCTGCCGCAGACCATCGGCCACATCGGTCCCTTCTACGGCAGCTTTGGCGTGGTTATCAAAGCCCTGGCCTACATGCTGCGCCTCGGCGGCGAGGGGCTTGCCCGCGCCTCCGAATACGCCGTGCTCAACGCCAACTACCTCAAGAAAAAGCTTGAGAACGTGCTCGAGATCCCCTTCAAGGACCGCTTCTGCGCGCACGAATTTGTGGCCTCAGCACCTCAGGGCCTGCGCGCCCTGGATATCGCCAAGGGCCTGCTGCAGCGCGGCATCCACGCGCCTACCATCTACTTTCCGCTCATCGTGCACGAGTGCCTTATGGCCGAACCCACCGAAACGGAAAGCAAGCAAACCCTGGACGAGTATATTGAAGCTCTGCAAGAAATTATCCTTACCGGCAAGGCCGACCCGCAGGCCCTGCAGGATATGCCCACCAATCTGCCGGTGCGCCGTCTGGATGAAACCGCCGCTGCGCGTCAGATGGTGCTGACCGAAGATATGGGGTAGAAACGGTTGGGGGCGGGGAGCTTTTTGAAAAAAGCTCCCCGCCCCCAACCACCCACCCCGCAAAAACCTTTATTACAGGCCCTGGCTGATGCCGAGGCCTGTTTTTTGTTTGCTGCTTGCGGCAAATGCGTTGGTCATCAGCAGGGTAATCTTAGGCCATCTCTTCCACCACGCCAGCAGCCAGAACATGTCCCTCCGCATCATATACTGCCGCCACCTGACCGGGAGCCGTGGGAAACTGCGGTTCATCCAGCACTATGCGCAGTCGGTCGCCTTCAACCTGCACACAGGCAGGGCAGGGGCGCTGCCTGTGACGCAGGCGCACAAGCAGCTTCGCAGGCCATAGCTGCTGGGGCAGGGCGATGTTGGCCGCTCCGGTAAGGCAGGTGCGTATGCCGAGCAAGGCGCGGGCCCCCACCACAAGCGTATTGGCTGCGCTGTCCTTGGCAAGCACAAAAAGCGGCTCCGTGTGGGCAATGCCAAGACCCTTGCGCTGCCCCTCTGTGTAACGCCACAGCCCCTTGTGCCGGGCGATTTCACGCTGGTTGCCCTGAGCGTCGCGCAGCAGCACCGGCCCGGGCCCCGGCGCTCTCGTGCCAGCCGCCTGCCAGTGCCGTTCAAGAAAAGGCCTGTACGCTTCGGCGGCGGACATCCCCGGCTGGGCTACGGGCGGGGCAAAGCAGATGTCCTGACTCTCCGACGGCAGGGGCACAATCAGCCCTGCGGCGGCCACAATGGCGCGGGTCCGCTCCTTGGTTTGTCCGTAAAGCGGAAAAATGGCCCGGGCAAGCCGCTGACGCGGTACAAGACTGAGAAAATAGCTCTGATCCTTGGCCGCGTCCGCCGCCGCTGCAAGCAGGGGCGGGTAGTTGGCGTCGCCAGCGTCTGAGGAAGCGCTCGGGGGCGCATCCGGGCCGGGAACAAGGCGGGCGTAATGCCCGGTAGCCAGCTTGGCAGCACCCAGGGCAAGAGCCGCATCAAGCAGAACGCCAAACTTGATGGCCCGGTTGCAGTAGGCGCAGGGATTGGGCGTGCGGCCTTGGGCATAGGCGGCGGCAAAGGGCGTGAGTACTTCGCGCTCAAACTCTGCGCGCAGATTGACCACATGCAGTGGTACATCCAGCTTGGCGCAGGCCTCTGCCAGGCCCGCAGGAGCATCATTGGACCCGTCGGGCAAAAAAAGACCGTGCAGGGCCAGCACGTTAAAGCCTGCCGTGCGCAGCATGACCAAGGCGCAAAGGCTGTCCACGCCGCCGCTCACGGCCACGGCTACAGTGGTTGAAGAGGGAGTGTACACGTTCATATTTGATCGGGCGGTTGTAATGGATGCCGTGTTGCGGCCGGTACGCGGGTATCGCAGTGGTGCGGAGAGAAGTCTGGCAGACAGGGAGCCTTGTGTCAAAAAGCCTCCCTGCCTGCCGCAAAAGCGGAATTACAGAATCTGGTTCAGGAACTGGCGCAGGCGGGGATGCCGGGGAGCGGTAAAGAGGGTTTCGGGCTTGCCCATCTCCACTATCTGGCCCTGGTCCATAAAGATGAGGCGGTCGGCCACCGTGCGCGCGAAGCCCATTTCGTGGGTAACGCAGACCATGGTCATGCCTTCTTCGGCCAGCTTTACCATAACGTCCAGCACTTCGCCGACCATTTCGGGGTCGAGAGCCGAGGTGGGCTCGTCAAACAGCATGATTGAAGGCTGCATGGCCAGGGCGCGGGCAATGGCCACGCGCTGTTGCTGCCCGCCCGAAAGCATGGCCGGGTAGACGTTGGCCTTGTCGCTGATGCCCACTTTTTTCAGCAGCGTGAGCGCGCGGGAGTCGGCCTCTTCACGCGAGAGCTTGCGCAGGTGGCGCGGGGCGAGGGTAAGGTTGTCCAGCACCGACTTGTGCGGAAACAGGTTGAACTGCTGAAAAACCATGCCCAGATTTTGACGCATCTCGTTGATGTTGTTCTCGTCGCTCTGGATGTCCTGCCCCTGAACAAGGATGCTGCCCTGGTCTATTTGCTCCAGCCTGTTGATGGAGCGCAGCAGCGTGGACTTGCCGGACCCGGAGGGGCCGATGATGACCACGCGTTCGCCGGGCGCAATCTCCAGGCACACGTCCTGCAGCGCAGGCAGCGAACCAAAGTACTTCCAGACGTGATTGATGGCGATAATGGGAGCGGAGCTATTTTCCGTCATAGTAGTTCAGCCTGGATTCCATGATGCTCACGGCCTTGGAGAGCACGAGGGTGATGATGAGGTAAAGAATAGCCACTATGGTGTATGTTTCAAAATACAGGTAGGTGGTTCCCACAAAGCTGCGTGCGCGCTGCATGATGTCCGGCACGGCCATGATGGACACAAGCGAGGTGTCCTTGAGCATGGCTATGCACTCGTTGCCCACAGGCGGCAGAATGGTGCGCATGGCCTGGGGCAGCACCACAAGGCGCATGGTCTGATAACGGTTGAAGCCCAGCGAGCGCGCCGCTTCCGTCTGCCCTTTGTTGATGGCGGTGATGCCTGCGCGAAAAACTTCGCCCATGTAGGCGCCGTAGCAAAAACTGATGGCCACAACCGCCGATGTTACGCCGCTGACCTGCACAAAACGCGAAAGCGCGTAGTAGATATAAAATATCTGCACAAGCAGGGGTATGCCGCGTATGATTTCCACATAGGTGGACGCCAAGAGGTTGATCAGGCGGTTGCTTGAAATCCGGCCAAGACCAGTAAGCAGGCCCAGCGGCACAGCGCAGCAGATGGAAAGCAGGGTGATTCTGAATGTGATCAGCACCCCATCCGGCAGGTAAAGCAAAATGCGCAGGTAGGGCTCGGGCCAAAGCGTACAAAGGGCAACAGGGTTCCGAGCGCACCCACCAGAGCGATCGACCAGGCATTGATCAGGCGCCATTCGCGCGGGTCGGGGATGGACGCTCCATCCGTGACCATAATGATGTTGCCTTTGCTTCCATCTTTTTTATCGTGCATCGCAGTCCTTCATGACAACGCGTTTGAGGCTGGCGGCACTGCTGGCCGGCCTTTGGGCCGGGCGTGCGCATGTCCGCCCACGGTGCGGGCAAGGCCGTTTGCGGTGCGGCTGTTGCCCTGGTTTACGCCAACGGCTTCCGGGCGGTGCGCCCGGAAGCCGTGAGCAGCAAAATGCCAAAAAACAAATTACTTGGAAGCGCCCATCCACTTTTGCAGCAGCTGAGCTTCCACGCCGGAAGCCTTGACTTCCTTGATGCCCTTGTTCAGCTTTTCCACCAGGTCCTTGCGGTCCTTGCGCACGGTAAAGCCGTAGTATTCCTTTTCGTCGGTCTTGAAAGAAATATTGAGCTTGCCGGCGGTGTCGGCCTTCTTGTTTACATAGTACAGGGCAACCGGGTCGTCGCAGATGACGGCGTCAAGGCGGCCGCCCAACATGTCCTGAATGGCCAGACCCACGTCGTCGTATTCCTTGAGGTCAACGGCAACGCCAGCCTTGCGGATGACAAAAACGCCGGTGGTGCCGATCTGGCCGCCCACCTTTTTGCCCTTGAGGTCGGCAAGGGTCTTGATGGCCTTGCCCGTGGGCAGCACAACGGCCTGGGCTACTTCATAATAAGGGTCGGAGAAGTCAAACTGCTTCTGGCGTTCTTCGGTAATGGTGGTGGCGGAGGCCACAATATCGTACTGGCCGGTGGCCACGCCGCCGAAGATGCCGTCCCAGGCGATGTTGCGCACATCGACCTCAAAACCGGCTGCCTTGGCAACGGCCTTGATGAAGTCCACATCAAACCCTTCAGGCTGTTTGTTGGCGTCCAGCATTTCCATGGGGGGCCAGGTGCAGTCTGTGGCCACAACAAATTTTTCCGCAGCCATAGCCTGGCTGCACAGCAGGGAGACGGCAACCAGGGCCAGCATCAAGCGACGAATCATGTCCACTCCTTAAAATACGGCGGGGCGCTCAGGACAATTCCCGAACGCCCCGCGAAAACGGAACGTTAGTTATTTACCAAGCCATTTTTCAGCAATCTTGCGGTCTTCGCCAGAAGCCTTCACTGCGGCAATGCCCTTGTTCAGCTTTTCCACCAGGTCCTTGCGGCCCTTGCGAACGGTGAAGCCATAGTATTCTTTTTCGTCGGCCTTGAACGAGATGTTCAGCTTGCCGGCGGTGTCAGGCTTTTTGTTGACATAGTACATGGCAACGGGGTCGTCGCAGATAACGGCGTCAAGACGGCCGCCCACGAGGTCCTGAATGGCCAGACCCACATCGTCGTATTCCTTGATGTCGGAGCCAGCATTGGCCTTGCGCATAACAAAAATACCGGTGGTGCCGATCTGGCCGCCCACCTTTTTGCCCTTGAGGTCGGCCAGGGTCTTGATGCTCTTGCCAGCGGGCAGCACCACGGCCTGAACCACTTCATAGTAAGGAGCGGAGAAATCAAACTGCTTTTCGCGTTCGGGGGTGATGGTCACCGAGGAGGCCACTATGTCGTACTGGCCGGTGGCCACGCCGCCAAAGATGCCCGTCCCACGCGATGTTGCGCACTTCTACCTCAAAACCGGCGGCTTTGCCCATGGCGCGGAGGTAGTCGGTGGAGAAGCCTTCGGGCTGCTTGTTGGCGTCAAGCATTTCCATGGGGGGCCAGGTGCAGTCGCTGGCCACAATGAACTTTTCGGCGGCAGCCGCCGGCCCGCAGAGCAGGGCGAGGGTGAGCAGGGCAAGAGTTACACGGCGAAACATAGGACCTCCTAACCAGGTTTTTATTATTCAGGCCCGCCGCTGTGCGTCATGGGGGACGCTACGCCGCACCCGCCTCCGAATTCACTGAAAACGGCGGCAGGTGCGTCGGTCCGTGATTCGCCGGAAAGCGCGGTGTGCACCAGTAGAGCGGGCTACCAACCAGAAAAGAGCGTCTCACTTTTTAGCGTCGGCGGCTCCCGGCGTCAAGCGCTTCTGGCCGTTGCAGCGACAGTTTGCAGGTATTTACCACGCATTGCCCGGCGCGGGGCCGTCCTCTTCGTCATCCACGTTGCCTTCGGGGGTGTGCGGGGCCAGCGGGGGCGTGTGCTGGGCCAGCTGGGGGCGCGCGGGGCACGGGCGGCTGGATTGCGGTAGGCATCACCGGGGGAACGGGCTGGTCGTCCACATCGTCGGCGCGTTCATCGCGCAGGGCCTGCTGCAAAAACCAGTCTTCGCGGATGCGCCACGAGGCCGCCGCCGTGTAGGCGGGCGACGAATAGCCCACCGAGAGCACCAGCGTGCGCCGGGCGTGCTCTTGCAGGCGGATAAGCAGGGGGGTGAAATCGGCGTCGCCCGGAAAGGATGATGAACTCGTCAAAATGTGTGGAATGCGAGAGGTCGTCCATGCAGTCCATAACGAGGTGGATATCGGTGCTCGTTTTGCCGCGCGTTGTCAGCGGGGGGCAGTCAACCACCTGAAAGGCGCTGCGGATAAAGGGGTTGCGGTATTCCTGATAACGCTGGGGGTTCAGATAGCACATGCGTTTGAGAATGCGGCGGCGTACGCCCTCGCCGTAAGAATGCGCAGCGCGTGGTTTTCAATCCAGCGTACCCAGCGGTACGGCACAGAGCCAAAAGCACGTGCCGCCTCAGGGTCAATTTCAAGAAAACGTGTGTAGATATTGTCAAAATCAACGTAAAGCGCACTGAAAACTTCGTCAAAACCGGTAAATCTTGCCATATGTACCTCAATGGTGAAATAATTTATCTGAAAAGTATATTTTGCCTGTTCCACTAATGCAAGGAATTTGCCGCCACTTGAATTTATGCCCGCCAACGGATACATCTTGCGCCGTGATCTACACCCAACCAGAGGCGACACGCACAGTGCAAAATATACTTGCCGAGACAAAAAATCAGTGGCAGAAGGCGCGGCAGAGTCTGCTTGAGGCGGAGCGCAATCCGTCTGGCGCGCCGTGGGACAGATGGCTGTTCTGGTCGTTCTGGCTTTCGCTGGCGACCTTTCCCGTCGGCTATGGCGCACGCGAAGTCTTGCCTGTTATCTGCTTTATATTCCTCTTATTTTACTATCGATACAACTGGTCAAAAGCGTACTGCGCAGGCTTGATGCACGCCCGCTCTTTTACTGCCTGTGGGCCATGATCGCTATTGGGGTTGTCTTTTCAGAGCATGTCTGGGTTTCTGTGCTGCACGCGGGCACAGGCCTCAACAAGGGGTTTATCCTGCCATTTATCGCCATGGAGTGCGTGCACGGCGAAAAAGACCTGCGACGCCTTGTGTGGGCCTGCGTTCTGGCCTGTTTTTGGGAGGGGCTCGACGGTCTGCATCAGGCGCTTACCGGTGCGGATTTTATCTTGGGCTACGCCTGCAACGCTGGTCGTCTCACCGGCAGCCTCGGCGACTACACGGTGGGCAATTACATAGCGCTGGCGCTGATTCCCGCTTTTGCCCTGTGGTTTGTGTTGCGCCGCGCGTTGTCCCCTCTGGTTTCGGGGCTGTTGTGTTTTGCACTGCTGTGGCCCGCATTTTTTCTGCTGATCGGGGCGGCCAGCCGCAGCGGGGCGCTGGCCGTGGCCGCGGCCGTTGGCTTGTGGATGCTGCTGCGCGGCGGGCGTGGCCGCTGGAAATTTGCCGTCATGTCGCTGGTCATCCTGCTGTGCGTGCTTGCGCTGCAGGGGCGCGCGGGGGTCGGCGCTGTGGAGCGCGATGGCCGCTGGAGCTTGTGGGATATCGCCTGGCGCGTCTTTTGCGAGCATCCCTGGCTGGGAGCTGGCGCGGGGCGCTACAATGAGGCCTTTCGCGCTTTGGGGCTCACCCCCGAAAAAGACCTTATCACCATCAGTCATCCGCACAATCTTTATCTGGATATGCTTTATGCACACGGTATTATTGGTTTTATACTGGGCATGATTTTTTTGCTGGGCTTTGTCTGGTGGGGATACCGGCGCATCCGCCCCCGCCTGCTGGCGGAGATGGCGGGCCAAAGCCCCAGTATCTACTGGCGCATGACGGCCTGGTTCTGGATCGGCTTTGGCGGCTGGCTGGTAAACGGCATATTTGGGCATGACTTTTACCGCATATGGTGGCTGGCCCTTGCCATGAGCCACCTTGGCGTCATGATCGGCGCGGTGGTAAACGGCCTTGGTGCCGCCCCGGACGATTTGGCTGCGCAGGCCCGTCGAGACGAGGCTTCCGCCGTGGAGTCTTCCACCCCGTAACCTGCCTGTCCCATAAAATAAAAAAACGGTACCACGCGCCAAGCGCACGGAACCGTTTTTTTATCTGGTCAACCAGCGGCTACTGGTCGGTAAAATCCTCGGCGCTGGCCTGCTGCCCGCCGTGGGCGCGCAACATCTCCATAGCCTGCTCCTTGGTGAGCACGCGGCCCACGCAGCGCGAATGCTGGCGCTTGTTTTCGGGGCAATAGCCCATCTGCACGCAGCTCGGGCCAGCACCGGCAAAGAGATCGGGCGCGGCCTTGCGGCAGAGGCGCAGCATCTGCCATGCCAGATGGCGTATCTCGTGCTGGGCGTTGCGGCAGCAGCGGATGGCAAACCAGTCGAGCAGGGCGTGGGCGTTCATGCCAATGATGGCCTTGAATTCCGTAGCCTGCGGCTTCAGGTAGCGCAGGTCTTCTTCGGGCAGGCCCGCATTGAGACCTGCATCGTACCACTGGCGCGAAATTTCGGCCAGGTCGTGCCCGCTCAGGTTGGCGACATGCCCGTCGGGCAGGGTTATCTGCGTGGCAAATTGCGCCACGCTGCGCGGATACACCACAGAGTAGCTGCGCTTGCCGTTCAGCTCGGCCCGGCCAGACTTGATCAGATACGAGGCCAGGCGCTTGCGCACCAGCTGGGTTTCGGTAACGCGCGAGTATCCCTCGACGCCAAAAAGAAAAAAGTCGAATTCAAGCGCCGCCCTGTGGCCGGAATCGAGAATGTTCTGCACGATCTGGCGCGAGTAGGGCGAGGCCGCAATTTCTTCGAGACTGCGCTCGCTGCGCACAAAGCGGGCGGCAATATCCGTATAGATTTTTCCGCCACCTGCCAGCAGCACTACTTTGCCGTTGCCGGTGAATTTTTCGTCAAGCATGGTACTCCGCCTAGTTTTATTGAGAGGCGACTATAGGGCAAAGCGGCTTTGCGGGCAAGGCGGGCGCAACGGGCTGGCGACCTTGCATGACTGGCTAAAATGCGCGGCCTGTGCGGGTTTTTGGCTGGCGTCTTGACATGGGACAGGCAAAGCGACAGAGTTACAGAGTTTTTTTACGCAGCAGGCAGAGCAGGCTGCGGACCCAGCAGAACCCCAGCATCACCAAGGAGATAGCATGAGCCAGCATTCCGCCCCTTACGGCAAACCCGACAGCAACGGCTTTTTTGGGGCCTACGGCGGGCAGTTTGTACCAGAACCTCTCAAGGCTCGTCTGGACGAAGTGGCCGAAGCCATGAAGGCCGCCGAGGCAGACCCCTCCTTTCAGAAAGAACTGGATTATTTGTGCTCGCACTACACGGGGCGTCCCAACCCCGTGTTCCACTGCGCCAATCTGAGTCGCAGCCTTGGCGGCGCGCAGATATGGCTCAAGCGCGAAGACCTCAACCACCTGGGCGCGCACAAGATCAACAATACCCTTGGGCAGTGCCTGCTGGCCAAGCGCATGGGCAAAAAACGCGTTATTGCCGAAACCGGCGCGGGGCAGCACGGCGTGGCCACAGCCGCCACGGCGGCCCTCATGGGGCTTGAGTGCACCATCTGCATGGGCGAGGTGGATATGGAGCGCCAGCACCTCAACGTGATCCGTATGGAGATGCTGGGCTCGCGCGTTGTGGCCGCCAAATCCGGCCAGCGCACCCTCAAGGAAGCCGTGGACGAAGCCTTGGGCATGTGGATTGATGACCCGGAGATGTTCTACGTGCTGGGTTCTGCCGTGGGGCCGCACCCCTACCCGTATATGGTGCGCGTATTTCAGTCTGTGGTGGGGCGCGAGGCCCGCGCCCAGATGCTGGCGGAAACGGGGCGTTTGCCCAGCGCCTGCTTGGCCTGCGTGGGCGGCGGCTCCAACGCCATCGGCCTGTTTGCGGGTTTTCTTGACGATGCCGACGTGCGCCTGCTGGGCGTGGAGCCCGGCGGTCGCGGCAACAGCTACGGCCAGCACGCGGCTTCGCTGTGTCTGGGCGAACCCGGCGTTATGCACGGCTTCAATTCTTACATGATCAAAGACACTGCGGGCGAGGCGGGCGAGGTGTACTCCATCTCCGCCGGGCTGGATTACCCCTCGGTGGGGCCGGAACACGCCCTGCTCAAGGATATGGGCCGCGCCGAATACGTCAGCGTGACCGACAGGGAAGCTCTGGACGCGTTTTTTGCTCTTTCGCGCCACGAGGGTATCATTCCGGCTCTGGAATCGTCGCACGCCTTGGCCCACGCCATGAAGATGGCCCCCGCCATGCCCAGGGACGCCATGCTGCTGGTGAACCTCTCTGGCCGTGGCGACAAGGACGTGGCGCAGGTTGCCGAAATGATGCAGAAAGGGCAGATATAAGGCCGCTGGCCTTGCCCGGAA
>Ga0268359_10067_pt1 | contig 20114 bp, 19 predicted proteins | sample BioMet11_FD_194416 | JGI IMG/M metagenome (GOLD analysis project Ga0268359, IMG submission 194416) | Sewage microbial communities from Oakland, California, United States - Biofuel 11 (PacBio Assembly) | ecosystem: Engineered > Wastewater > Sewage > Unclassified | place: USA: California | collected...
ACAATTTTCTGATTTAAATAGAGCGTTTCGTGTATCGAATTAAGGTAGAAGGCACTGTCTGAACAAGTGTGGAGACAGTACTTTTTTAACTTTTAATTATCCCTTTACTTTTTCTTTATAATATAAGATAATAAAGAGAGCGGGTGGAGGGAATATTTACATGAAGATAGGAGTAGAAAATGGATCAAATCGATGACAAAATTTTAACAATCCTAAAAAAGAATGGTAAGTTTCGGCGACAGAAATCAGTAAGGTTGTAGGTCTGTCTATCCCAGCTGTAGCGGAACGTATCCGTAAGATGGAACATAGCGGCATTATTGAAGGATATGGTGCAAAAATCAGTCGTAGGAAGACCGGGTATAATGTAACGGCGTTTATTATGGTAAATCTGGAACGATCGGGAGATGTTGATGAATTCCGTAAAAAAATCATTGATTTTCCGCAAGTGTTGGAGTGCCATCATGTAGTGGGTGCCTTTGATTATTTGTTAAAAGTATTGGTTCATACACCGGATGATTTGGAACACTTCCTTATGACCGAATTAATGAAATACCGACAGTAGCTTCGTCTCAAACTTTTATGTGTCTATCGACACTGAAGGAAGAATGGAATGTATGAAATTAAATCTGAATATAGCGGGATAGTACACAAAAAAACGATGTGGCAGGAATGTGGCATCGTTTTTTGATGAGAAGATGTGTTCCGTAGTATAAACCATAGGTATTGCAATTTTTTATGGACATGATACAATGAGAGGCAATTGCAATATAGATTCAGACTGTATTCTGCCTGTGCAGGCGGCAGCAATACTTGCACAGGACCGGGTAGGATTAGAGATTGCATAAGGGGGGACTGTAACGTGAAAGACTACAAACCAATTACAGAAGAGATAATAGAAAAATTACGGGCCATTGTTGGGCCATCTTATATAAAAACCGATACGGATGTATTAGCGCAGTATCAGACGGACTACGAATCGGATCCAAAGCGGTTTCATATGCCCGAAGCCGCCGTTATTCCTGCTGATGCTGAAGAAATATCCGCGATTCTTAAATTGGCTAATATATATGATTTTCCGGTTACGATACGCAGCGGCGGAACTAGTTTAGCCGATGGGGCGATTCCTGTATGCGGCGGACTGGTATTGTCTATGGAACGATTGAATACTATTTTGGAACTGAATGAAGACGGAATGTATATGGTCGTGGAAGCTGGCGTCCGTACAGTAGATCTGCAGCAGCGAGCTCGGGAGGCAGGCTTGTTATATGCCGGAGATCCCAGCAGCTCGGAAAGCTGCCTGATCGGCGGCAATTTAGCTACCAATGCCGGCGGGTTGAAGGCTGTCCGGTATGGCGTCACCCGTAATCAGGTATATGCCGTGGAAATGGTAACGCCTACGGGAGAAATCGTTGAGCTGGGTGCTTGTTTGAAGAAGTGTTCTACGGGGTACAGTTTGGAACAACTGGTTATCGGCAGCGAAGGTACGTTAGGCGTTATTACTAAGGCGACATTGAAATTATCTCCCTTACCTCCGTACAAATTTGATGTTTTGGCCATTTATACAGCACCTGATACAGCACTGGAAATGGTACCCCGTCTGTTGAAAGCCGGCATAGAACCCACAAGTGTTGAATATATGGATAATTCATATGTGCGCGGCTGTGCCGATTATTGTGGGTATACCAACATGCCGCACTATGAAGATGGTATTTATGTTATTATAACAGTAGAAAGCTTTCGGGAAGAAGAACTGGATACCCGCATGGAAACGGTATGTCAGGTATGTGAAGCCTCGGGGGCGGCAGAGGTTTTGGAAGCCGATGAACGAGTATGGAATATGCGGCGTAATTGTCAAACCTCTGTAGAACATATCAGTAAGGTATCACTTACGGATGACATTGTTGTACCGGTACATAACATAGCGACAACGATTGAACATATTATGGAAGTGGGCAAAAAATATCCCTTCCAAGTTAAAATTAATGCGCATATTGGGGACGGTAACCTGCACATCGTTCTCTGTAAAATGAATATGAGTGATGAAGAGTGGGATAAGAATGTAGAAGCATTTCATCAAGATGTGTATGCCTATACGTATGCAGTCGGCGGACGGTTAGCCGGAGAACACGGCATCGGCAATAAAAAGTTAGCCTATATGGAAAAATTTACGTCTGCCGGTGAATTAAATATGATGAAAACGATAAAACGGGCCATGGATCCTAATATGATTCTGAATCCTGGAAAATTAATAGAAGCGTAAAAATAACGGTATCGATATACATATATATCGATACCGTTATTTCGCAATTTAAGGAAAATGCAGTAAAAGTACTGGAATTGCCATTCGGCAAAAAAGAACGCGTACCTTCTAGCTTATTATTTTCCCGTCGATAGAAAGGGTAACTACCTGCCAAGGAATAAATTTTCCGCTTGCCTGCAACGCTCTTTTGGCGGCGTTTTCCAATCCGCCGCAGCAAGGAACTTCCATGCGGACGATCGTGACATCCTTGATGTCATTGCGGCGTATAATTTCTGTCAGTTTTTCCGCATAATCTCCCTCATCTAGTTTGGGGCAGCCAATCAGCGTGATTTTGTTTTTAATAAAGTCCTCGTGAAAATTAGCATAGGCATACGCTGTACAATCTGCCGTGATGAGAAGGTGTGCATTTTCAAAGTAAGGGGCATGGACCGGAGCCAATTTAATTTGAACAGGCCACTGCCGCAGCTGTGACACTCCGACAGATACGGCAGTGGCGGCAGGCGCCGGGGTAATGACTGCGGCTTCGTGTCCCGGGCAGCCGCTGGCGGGCGGAGTATGGCTGATCGTTTGTGCGCGGCTTCCCGGGCAGCCGCCCCGTGGGGGAAGACCTTTTGCCTTCTTGTTTGTTTCTACCGCTTTTTCGTCATACGCTGCGGCTTCCCGTTCTACAAACGTAATGGCGCCGGTAGGGCAAGTAGGCAGGCAATCACCTAACCCGTCGCAATAATCATCGCGCATGAGTTGTGCTTTACCGTTTACCATAGCAATAGCTCCTTCGTGACAAGCTTGGGCACACGCTCCGCAGCCGTTGCATGCATCTTGGTCGATGTGTATAATTTTTCTGATCATGATAATATCCTCCTTAAAAATGAGCATTCTGTATAAAAATTAGTGTCATGTATTGTTTTTCCTTTACCTTACGGTGTAAGTATAGTACAATAAAAGGAAAAACACTGTTGTTTTTTACAACATGGAGGTGAATTATGGGAAGTTACACCGCTATTTTTAAAAAAAATCCTCTGTTCAAAGGGGTACAGCAAGATGAATTTTTGCCTATGCTGCAAGGCTTGGAGGCAAGAAAAAAAAGCTACAAAAAAGGCAGCTTTATTTTTTATGCCGGCGATGAAATTCATCATATCGGAATTGTTTTAAGCGGGGCAGTCCATATTATACAAGAAGATTTCTGGGGCAACCGTAATATTTTGGCGCGTGTGGCACCCGGAGGGATGTTTGGCGAGGGCTTTGCCTGCGTACAAAATGCTACAAGTGAAGTAGATACGGTAGCGGCGCTGGCAACAGAGATACTGTATTTAGATATAGATAAGTTTGTAAGAACGGAAATCAATGCCGGGAAATATGCCGCGTTATTGACAAAAAACCTTTTGGCAATTATGGCGGAAAAAAATATTTTTCTGACACAAAAAATACGGTATATATCACAACGTACGACACATCAGAAATTAATGGCGTTTTTGTCTGATGAAGCACGCAGGCACGGATCTTCTTCTTTTGATATTGCGTTTGACCGACAGCAGTTGGCAGATTTTCTTTCCGTAGACCGCAGTGCCATGTCCTCCGAATTAGGTCGAATGCGGGATGAAGGAATCATCGAGTTTCATAAGAATCATTTTACGCTGCATGGAGATTAAACAAATAAAGCAATCATGGCGGCGATTGCAAAATAGGGGCCGTAGGCAATGGCATCCTTCCGTTTCTTGCGTTTAGTGGATAATAAGAAAAGGCTGACCAGGCCGCCGGCAATGATGCCGCAGACGATGGTAAAAATAATACGGTCTAAGCCGAGAAATAATCCGAGGGCCCCGATTAATTTGATATCGCCGCCGCCTATGCCGCCGCGGGTCAATACGGCTAAGAGAAGAAAAACGGCAAAACTTCCGGCTCCGGCAAGAATTCGTTCGGTCAGTGCCGCAGATAATACGGGAGTGGCTGCCAATGCCAAGAGTGCCAGTGCCAATACAAAAGTATTCAAAATAATTTGCTGTTCAAAATCCATGATAATAATAGCGGCCAAGATGGCTGCATATATGATATATGTCAATAACAGCGGCCAGGAGACTGCAGTCCACAAAACCAATCCATAAAAGATAAAGAGTACGGACGTCAGTTTCAGTCGGCGTGCGTGTGTGGCTCTTGGTGATAATTTTTCGGGAAATTCCAATTCGGAAGATGCTTTTTTATATCCCCAAAGGATAGTATGATTTAATACAATCGCTGTTCCATATGCTAAAAAAGGTATAAAAACGATTAAAAATATGGAAAAAAAAGGCTTCATAACGATGTCCTCCTCCTACGTGAATTATTTTTTAATTATAGCATAGCTTGCGGATTTTTTCAGAATACAGACAAAATACGCAGTACATGATTTGAACATGCAATACATGCATAGCATTGAAATAACAAATATGATATACTAAATTTAATTGTAATAAAAACTAAAATTAATATATCTTGAATGAAGAGCAGTACTGTTGCGTATCATTGAATATGTATGATGTATCCATAAAATTTGAAAGTGACCATACTGCCTGGATTTGATATAGAATACAAGGGAGGCCCTTGTTATGAAATTATGGGATAAACTCAAAACCATGCCGGAAAAGCTGGCGGTTATGTCACCCCGCAAACTGGTATTGCTGGCATTTGTACTGAGTGTAATCGTTGCAAGTATCATTTATGTTATTTTGACAGGATTTTTGACACCGAAGCAAGAGACAGCTGTCATGCCGCAGTATCAGAATGTTGTTGTTGCGGCAGTGGATATACCGGAACGGACAAGAATTACCAAAGATATGTTAAAAACCATAAATGTTCCGAAAAATGTAGTACCGCAGGATGCCGTACATTCGGTCGATGATGCTGTAGGAAAAGCGGCTGTTGTAAAGATTGTGAAGGAAGATATTATTACCGGACAAAAACTTACCGGCGGAAACGGTTTTTCCGGGACGATTCCGGATAATATGCGGGCGATTACAATTCCTATCAATGATCTTACAGGGGTTGCCGGATTGGTAAAACCGGGGGATTATGTAGACATTTTTATGATCAGTACGAACAAGGCATATAAAAATGCGGTATACGGAAAATTGATACTTCAGAATGTATTACTGTTGGCAGTGAATACGTCTTTCGGCAATGGGCAGGGAAATGATGCCAAAGATGCGAAGGACAATAAAGATAAACAGCAGCAGCCTGCAGGAAAATTGGGAATGGTTACGATTGCTGTGCAGCCTTCCGATGTCATGCGTGTTCAGGGAGCTTTGCAGGAGGGAACCCTGTACCTTGCGCTGCGGCCCGATTTACCAAGTGAATCCTATACGGTTGTCCCTGATTATTTCCAGTATATGGCCGGCGGACAAGAAGAACCAAAACAACAGCAGTCTTCACAGCCCGTTCAGTCGGCACAAGCCTCGGTACCCTATTATCCATCGGCACAAGCCTCGGTGCCTTATTATCCACCGGCACAAGCGCAGGTGATTTCCAGCGGCTCATCGGGATATAGCGATGGCGGCGGCCGCGGGATTGAAGTTATCCGCGGTAATTCGGTCAGTCAGGTACATGTACAATAGGGGGCAGGAAGTTATGAACAAGAAAAAGCTGAAAAACAGCATATGGGCATTGCCCGTATATACCGCCGCCGTATGGATGATGTCCGGTACCGTGGCATGGGCGGCTGCAGAAATTGTGATAGATGTCAATCAATCGCAAGTGATGAATGTAAATGGCGGGATTTCCCGCATTGCCATTGCTAACCCGGCCATTGCCGATGTGACGGTGACATCCGGGCAGCAGTTGCTGATTGTTGCCAAAGGAGTAGGTTCGACCTCCTTGTATGTGTGGGATGGCGGGGGCAGTCGTCATGACTATACGGTTGTTATTACAGATCAAGATGTAGGAACGGGAGAGGTAATTCAACACAGTATCGGCTATCCCGGCGTGCGGGTTGATAAGATCGGCGGCAAAATACTCCTTACAGGAGAAGTAAAAGATCAGGAGCAGCAGCAGCGTGCGGCTGCTATTGCAAAAATGTATGGCAGTGATGTAGTGGATATGCTGACATTGACAGATCCGATGCAGATTCGTATTGAAGCGCGAATTGTCGAAATTTCTAAAAATAAAACCAAAAATTTAGGTATTAATTGGGGCAATGCCTCTTCTGTTGATAGTACGACCGGGATTGCCTCCGTTAATCCGGGCAGCTTTTCTTTTGGACAGTATAGTAAATTTGATACGACAACGATGTCGTATGATTCCAGCGGCAATCCTACGTCTATCAACTCACGAGTTATAACTCCGCAGCCCCTTTAATGGCAACTTTAATTTATTGATCGGAAATGGCGATGCCAAAGTATTATCGCAGCCGCATGTGGTGACGATGAGCGGACAAAAAGCCAGCATTTTGATTGGCGGAGAAATGCCGGTCCCCTCTACCAATTCCAATGGGTCTACCAATGTGCAATGGAAAAATTATGGTATTGAGCTCAATATGGAACCCGTTGCTAATGAGGACGGATTGATTACCAGCAAAGTAATGGTATCCGTCAGCACGTTAAGTTCCGCAGCGGGGATTATTGTAAACGGTACTTCATTAATGGGACTCGCTACGCGAAAAGCGGAAACGGTCATCAGCCTGCCTTCTGGCCAAACCATGGTCATCGGCGGTCTTATCAGCACAGAAGACACAAAATCTATTAATAAGATCCCGATATTAGGAGATATTCCCATATTAGGACGCCTGTTTCGTGATGTATCCGAATCACATGATGAAAAAGAATTGTTGATTTTTATTACACCGACAATGGTCGATAATTCGACGTCTACAAAAGTTTCTGAAGCTATGCAGCATGAATTGCATACCATAACCCGGGATGAACAGCAGATGCCGGTAATTCCTAAAATTATGGACAGCCATACCGTCGTTGCTAAAGACGAATATCAGGAGGAAGATGAATCGTTAGCGGCCCAGAGAGCAGAACGGAAGCTGAAAGAAAAACAGGAAATCGCTAAAGCGAGAGCCAAACGGCTGGCAAAGGCAGCCGCGGAAGAGACCAAATCTCCTGGCGGGGGTATCCATGCAGCTTCCGAGGCAGATCGGATCACCAGCATGCATACGATGAGCAGGACCACCGATTTGTACCAGCAGACCGTGGCAGCTAATAATGCGAATAACAGCATTGTTCCCGTGCGGTTAGACCAACATATGAATGATACGAATAATACGAGTCACTCAGAATATACGCCAGGAATTCTGGAACAGAAACTGGCAATCCTCCGCGCAAAAAATGATAAAACATAAATAGATATATGTTGATAGCAGCCTGTGCAGTATCGGTTATAAAGGAGAAACAGCAATGGCAGAAATAAGTAGGAACGGTATTATTATTACTGTATTTAGTACGGCTTCCGCAGTGGGAAAGTCCTTGATAGCAGTGAATCTGACAGCGGAATTGGCCCATCAAGGATTTCGAGCCTGTGTGGTTGATCTGGATCTGCAGTTTGGCGATATAGCGAACTTTTTACAGCTTCAACCGGTGCAGACGATATATGATGCCCAATTAGCCATAGATAAAAATCCGGAAAGCTTTGATCTGATGACATATATAACACCGTATACATACGGGGAAACGACATTTTCCGTTATTACGGCGCCAAAAACCTTGGAACAAGCCTATGCTGTTTCTGCTAAACAGGCGGGAAAAGTTATTAGAGAACTGCGTCGTGAGTACGACTACGTGATTATTGATACTACTTCGTCTTTACCGAATTGAATTTGGAAGTCATGGATATCAGTACACTTATTACAGCCGTAGCTATCGTGGATTTTATCCCGACTATCAAGAATATGAAAATGGGGTATGAAGCTATGAAACGTATGGGATATGCGGCTAATAAAATCCGGTTCATTTTAAATCGCAGCAATGCCAAGACAAATATAGAAATCGGTGACGTGGAACATTTGCTGAATGCCAGTTTTTATCATGTATTGCCAAATGATTTTAAGGCAGCCGTCGAATCCATCCACTCGGCGGTGCCGATTGTATTGGACCTCACGAAGAAAGATTCTCCGCTAGCGGCAGGGCTCATAGCGTTAACCGATAAATATACGAATAGGATGGGGAAAACACAGGGTACCAAGACCGCAGCGCTTCAGCAGAACGGCGGTGGTTTTTTTGGATTATTTCACAAATAGATACGGAAACAGTATCTATTTGTTTGGTGTATAGGCAGGATAGAAGGGAAGATATAACATGGCGACACAGGAATATCGTGTTTTGCTTGTGGAACATGATGCAGAACTACTACAGGATATGGCGGCAATCATACAGGAAACCGTCGGCTTTCAGCTGGCTGCGGCATACCCTGATTCGCGCGATGCATTGAATCAAGGCGGTATATTTCGTCCGACGCTGCTATTGCTTGATGTCGATCATATAGAAAGCTATGGCATTATTGAAGACTTCCGGGAAAAATTCCCTAATACGCAATTGCTGGCGTTAGGAAAAAAGTGGTCTCTGAATCTTTTTCGCTCTGTTATCAAATCCGGCGCCGGAGGTTTTCTGGTGGCACCGTTTTCTTCTATGGAATTAGTAAATAGCGTGCGGGCTTTTGAGGAAGAGGAAATCCATTCAAAAGTTATTGCTTTTTTCAGTCCGAAGGGGAAAAGCGGCAAAACGACCTTTATTGCTAACCTTGCCATGGCGTTGGCAGAAGAGAGTCAGGGACGTGTCGGCATCATAGATGCGGATCTGCAGTTCGGCGATATGGCGATGTTTTTTAATTTGAATCCGCAAAGTACCATAGTAGAAGCTGTCCGCGATATCGTTTTTTTATCACCGACAACGTTAAATTCATATTTTATCCCCGTGTCAGAAAAAGTCAGTGTTCTTTGCGGTACGCGTGTACCGGAGATGGCGGAGCAAATCATGCCGAGCGATTTTATGGCGCTGGTGCAGATGGCTCGCGGTATATTCCCGTATGTTTTGATTGATTTACCGCCAGCCTTTCGTCCGATTTCCAATATGGCATGTGAAATAGCCGATACAACGGCAGTCATGGCGATGATCAGCGGCGGTTTTGAGATCGAGCATATGAAAAAATGTCTGGACATCTTCCGAACCTGGGATGATTATGCCGAACGAGTCCGGGTTTTCTTTTCCCGCGTAGAACCTTGTACGGAAGAGATGCGGCAGCGGTTGGAAGCTGAATTAGAAAATCCTATCTATGCCATTATTCCCAATGAGTATCTTCTGTTATCTACGGCGGCTAATAATGGTCGTATTGTGGCGGATATTCGTCCGGATTCCGCATTTGCCAAACGTATTGCGGCTATTGCCAAAGAAATGTATATAGCAGATAGAAAGGGGTGATTCTTGTGGTAATTCTCCTTTCTCTGACACTCGGATTGTTTTTCTTTATTGTCATAACCATCTTTTTTTTGCGTGCCGGCGTATCAACGAAGCGTGTGGATGTCAATGCGAAGATGCGGCCGTATATGGAACAGCGTAATATACAGGCGGCGCAGCCGAGAAGACAGGTGGCAGGACAGTTTTTTGCGGCACTGCTTCGCGTGATCCGTCCCATTGGATCTTCTATTATCCGTATGCCGCAGGCCATTTCCATGGATCAGCGCATGCAGCAGGCAGATCTGCCGTTTCGCGGGGCTGATTTTATCGTATTGATGGTTCTCGTGGGCATCGTTGCGGGTGTGGCTGCGGCCATTCTCTTTCAGAATGTGTTTTCAGGAGTTTTGTTGGGCTTGATTGGCTATGATTGCCAGCTTTTTTTGGCTGCAGATTCATATACAGCAGCGGCGAACGGCTTTTGGCAATCAATTGGGGGATGCCTTGGTCATGATGGCCAACGCCCTGCGAGCCGGGTTCAGCTTTAATCAGACCATGTCCTTGGTGGGACGGGAAATGAGTCCGCCTATTTCCACAGAATTTACCAAGACGATCATGGAAATACAATTGGGAGCCAGCACCGAAACAGCCATGGAAAATATGGGACGGCGCATTCCCAGCAAGGATTTGGACCTTGTCGTAACGGCCGTACTGATTCAACGGCAGGTAGGCGGCAATCTGTCGCAGATTTTGGATACCGTAGCGCAGACGATTATGGATCGGATCCGCATGAAACGGGAAATCAAGGCGCTGACGGCACAAGGTCGCTTGTCCGGGTATATTCTGGCATGTCTGCCGATCGGCTTTGCTGTGATCATGTTTATGGTGGCACCTGAATTTATGATGCCTTTGTTTACGCTTACTATAGGCAGGATTCTAATTGGGGTAGGAATCTTTCTTGATTTTATAGGACTGATGATTATCCGAAAATTGGTCAATATCGAGATGTAAACAAGAAACAATTAATAGTAAATGAGTCTTGAATTATAAAAATACATAGTGTATAATCAAAACGTAATATACCTTACGATTATGCAAGGGTATATAAAGAGTACGGATGGAGGGGAGGGAAACGATATGTTGACGTATGTACAGTATTTGATGAATCGCTATTTAGGCGAAAAAGGTCAGGGACTTACCGAATATGCTATTATTTTACTGCTTGTAGTTCTTATTGGTGTCATGATTTGGTTTGGCTTTAACATTAAGGCTCCTTATCTACGATTTACAGCAGAATTGGCAGTGATTTATCCAGCATTGCAACTACTTCGTGAAATAAAATCAGATAATGGGTTTATATCGACGGTAACACGGAAGTTATACTTCAAAGAACTGGTAAAGACAGCTTCTCCTAGAGAGAAGTTGTTTTTTTTGCAGAAGTATTAAACCTGTTCCCTTTTAGGGCTGGATTTGTTAAAATAGAGAAAAGAAAGGGGCAATGGAGATGAATTTGCTGCATAAAAAAGGACAGGGTATTGTGGAATTGGCATTGTCCTAATGCTTGCCATCCCGTTTATTTTTGGGGCATATTTTATATTTATTCTTTGTTATGATTATATGACGGTAGCCTCCCTAGCCAGAGAAAGTGCGCGGGAATTATCCGTACAAACGACCTCGACTATGTCGACAGCCAGAGATGCGATCATTACCCGCAAGGCGAATGGAAAGACATTGTTGGGCAGCTATTATGTGTGGAATCCGATACAAGGGATTTCAAAGGGTACAGAAGATGCCTTTAAGTATAACTATGATTCTAATAGTACGAATGGTGATGCATATGTGATCGTTACGATGACGGCGACAAAAGCGCAAGGCGGCCTGAACGATATATTTAGTATACTGCCAAATACGATCAAAGCTACTTCGACGATGTACTGGGAGGGCAATACCTCCTCCAGTCAGTAATTATATTATTTTTATAAAGGAGTCTTACGATGGGCACGTTAGTAAAACGGCTCGGAAAACTGCCGGAACAGGATATACCAAAAAAAATATTTTCTATACGGGAAAAAACGATGAACGCCAATGAGAGCGATCAGTATCGTGCATTGAAGTTGGAAATCCATCACCGAATCGTAACCGAAATGAATGTTGAGCAGCAGCAGCTGCTGACGCACGGGAGGCAAGACCGGAATACGGTAGAACAGGTTATTTCCAGTTACTGCAACCGTGTGATTGACGAAAACCCGTTTGTGGTTCCTCGGGGGGACAGGCAGACCATTATTAATGACGTCATTGATGAAATTCTTGGCCTGGGGCCGATAGAACCGCTTTTAAAGGATGACACGATTACGGAGGTTATGGTAAACGGACCGAAAAATGTTTTTGTAGAACAAAAAGGAAAATTGCACCATACAGACGTACAATTTTATGATACGGCGCATTTGATGAATATCATTGAACGTATTATTACGCCGCTGGGCCGGCGTGTCGATGAGGCATCGCCGTTGGTGGATGCCCGTCTTGCCGATGGGTCCCGTGTGAATATAATTATTCCGCCGCTGTCGCTGATCGGGCCGTGTGTGACCATCCGTAAGTTCAGCAAGGATATTATCAGTGCTGAAAAACTGATGGAATTCGGTACGATGGATCAGGACATGGTGAATTTTCTGCAGGCTTGTATACGAGCCCGCTTAAATATCATTGTTTCCGGCGGTACGGGTTCAGGAAAAACAACGACATTGAACGTTCTTTCCAGTTTTATTCCTGCCGGTGAACGCATCGTTACCATTGAAGATGCAGCAGAACTGCGATTGGAACAAGATCATGTCGTGACCTTGGAGGCTCGGCCGGCGAATATCGAAGGACGCGGTGCCGTTTCTATCCGTGATTTGGTGCGTAATGCGCTGCGTATGCGTCCGGATCGCATCCTTATAGGGGAAGTTCGCTCCGGGGAAGCACTGGATATGCTGCAGGCCATGAATACGGGCCATGACGGATCCTTGACGACAGCGCATGCCAATAGTCCCCGTGATGTGCTGAGCCGATTGGAGACCATGGTCCTCATGTCGGGCATGGAGCTTCCGATCAAGGCCATACGGGAACAGATTTCCTCAGCATTGGATCTCATTGTGCATCAGTCCCGGATGCGGGACGGCAGCCGTAAGATTACCTATATTACCGAGGTGCAATCGTTAGAAGGAAATGTAATCACGCTGCAGAATTTATACCGATTTGTTCCGGAAGGCGTCGATGAAGAAGGAAAAGTATTAGGACATTTTCAGGCAACCGGACTGCGGCCAAACTTTATGGAAAAGTTTATTGTCAATGGGGTGAAATTTCCTGAGAATATGCAGGAATCTAACCTTACAGAACAACAGGAAGAATGGTGAGAGAGATGATTGTATTTTCTTCTATAGCAGCCGGAGTCTCTGTCTTTCTGCTCATCTTTATCATTTTTGTGCGGCGTTCTTCAATGCGCTATCAGGTGCGGAACCGGGTACAAGGTCTGCAGATTATTGATATTATGCAGCAGGGCGGAGATACTAAAACAGGACGGCAACAACAACGAAATTCCTTACGGGATTCGTTGCTGCGCATCTGGTCCTGGATCATGGTCCTTGTGGGGAATCGCGTCAAAGCAATGACACCGCAGGCCCTGTATAAGGCACTGGATCAGCGTATCACATGGGCAGGTAAACAGTATCTTTGGAATGCAGGAACCTTCTTTTTTGTTATGGTTTTATGCGGGGTAGGCTTGGTGGTACTGTCCTTGGGCTTTATTTTTACGGATAGGCTGCCTTTGATGCAGCGGCTGATGATCGTCCTCGTCCTGTTCTTTGGCGGTATGTTTCTGCCGTGGTTTTGTCTTAGTGTCATGATTACAAAAAGACGGCAAGGAATTATCGCGCAGCTTTCGGATATGATGGACCTGGTGTGCGTCAGTGTACAGGCCGGCCTTTCCTTTGATGCGGCATTAACCAAGGTAGGAGAACGGATGAAAGGGCCTATGGCTGATGAGACCAACCGCATGCTTCGTGATATTCGCATGGGGATGACCCGCCGACAGTCTTTGACAGCAATGGCGAGCCGTTGTCATGTTGATTCCGTGTATCTCTTCGTGGCAGCCGTTATTCAGACGGAAAGCTTGGGAGTGAGTCTGGCCAATATGCTGAAAATCCAAGCCGATAATATGCGGGACCGTCATCGGCAGATGATTCGGGAAAAAGCGATGAAGCTGCCGGTCAAATTAGTGTTTCCTTTGGCTTTCTTTATTTTCCCAACTATTTTTATTGTAGTGCTGGGCCCTTTGGTTTTGACTGTATTGACGCAACTTAAGGGGAATTTCTGATATGAAGAAAAAATATCGTATCATGACAAATAAAAAGCCGGCCATAGAACTCTATGTTGCCGGCTCGTTTTTAGAACGCCTGCGGGGGCTTCTGGGGACCCAAACATTGGCAGCCTATACGGGGTTATTGCTTACAGACTGTCATGCCATCCATATGTTTTTTATGCGCTATGCCCTCGATATTGTGTATGTAGATGCCGATTTTCGTATTGTGAAGATCGTGTCGGATCTGCGTCCTTGGCACATAAGCGGCTGTTGTAAAGCTAGGCATGTCATTGAGTTGCCTGCAGGGACAGTGAAAACATTGGATTGGCGCATAAATCAAAATTTGATTATACGGTAATATGGAATATGTAGAATTAAGAATCAGGAATTAAGGAAACGGAGCTAGCAGAACTGGAACTGTCGCCGCCACTACTTCCGGATGAATCTGCAAACGATTGATAATTGATAATTTGTCCTTTGGAGCTGATGTATATGGTATTTCCTACCAGACTGCCATATACGGTACCGCCTACATCAACGCGGATATTTCCTTTGGGTGCATATACATAACCGTAAAAATCGGTGCTGTTATGTAAATTTATATTTCCGTTAAGTGAAACAACGATAAAAGGACTATTTTTATTATTCGCGGTATTCCCGCTGAAATTGATATCACCATTGGCAATGACAACACTGTAATACCGAGCAGCCGAAGGCCTTACACTTGCATTATATAGCATAATCTTTGTCGCTCCATCATTAGGATAAACGCTTGTAGCACTTTTTAGTTCAATACTGCCGGAAGTGTAATATACTTGTGTTCCCGTACTAGCCGTAATCGTTGGATACGTGTACAGATTATCCTTTTTCGTGATATTGTTTCCTCCATATTCGTTTTTATCATCCCACCAATTAGAAGTAATATTTGAAGAGGAAGAGTTATCAAGAATCGTATTAATGTACGTATTAATATCTGCCATATCTGTATTTGCGGAATAATTGATGTTAGTGATGTTTTGACTGCCAGTAACGGGATATTGGAGATAATAAGGTTTTCCGCTGGTATCATATTCTAATTTAGTGACATAATTTATGCTATTTATATCAAAGCCCTTGACTTCATATATAGGGATATCACTAGGATTCCAACCTCCTACCTGCACCATATTTTTCCATGCTTGATCAGGAGCGTATGGGCTGTAGACATTGACAGACGTACTATTCACTTGTCCGATTAGCTTGATATTACTAATTTCTTTTCTTTCATATAAATCGATTTTTCCATTTGTTCGGACATTGCCGAGATTAAGTGTAATATTAGGACTCACAATATTAATAGAAGATTGGTTTGTTGAACCGGCAAACAGTATATTATCTTTAAATGGACCCTCGCTGAAAATTGAAAAAGGCGTAGATTTGGAAGCAGGTACATATTTTGCGGTTGCTCTTACTGCAAGATTTACAGTTGTAAAATCTTGCAGAAAATGCAGTCCAAAAAAATATAATGGGACTTTTCTGCGTAAGTCCACGGCAACTGTTTTGGCAGTATTTCGTGTTCCTTGTGTAATATTAATATTTACTGTATGAGTATCGTCAGGAAAATTAACTGCATTAGGGGTATCTCCAATAGTGGCGTTAACTATATTTTTTTCAACATAGTTGCGGACATACGTATTAATATTAGACGTTATGGTGTTTGTATCCGTAGCACTGCCATATTGTGATGCGCCTGCTAGTGCTGCGGCATCAGCTGCATTTTGCAACTGTGTTTTTTGTACTTGAATAGTGGATACATTGATAGCTAAGGCAGCACCAATCAAAACCAATGGCAAAAAAACAGTGGTAAAGAGCAAGAAAACAGCACCGCGTTGATGGGTAAGATATGATGTTAGATGTGGGATAAACATGGTAGGAAATCCTTTCATGTACCAAATTCTTTATTTTAACTTATCTATATTATAAAGGGGTTTGTGATATAATAAAAGTGATTTACTAACAAATAATTGAGGGTTATCTGCATGCTGCATACACGAGAGAAAAAAGTAAATAAAAAATGGCTGCTGTTTTTATTGGGATTGGCCTATTTTATTGTTATTCCTATTGCTGTTTTTATTCCCAGTGAAGAGCGATATAATTTTGCTGAATATATTCCTATTATTATTCCGTCCGTAGTGAGCTACCTGATGATCAGCTGGGTGTTGTATAAAGTAAGACACCCTCTGCAGCAGTTTATTATACAGCATGCCATGGGGCAGCGGATCAAACGATGGCCGGGCTGGTTGTATCGGCATCGCTGGTATGTAGGCCTGGGAACTTGGGGACTGCTGACATTGCTTCAAATCCATGGCTCGGCTATCGGCGTATATGCAACATTACTTAACGATCCCGAGGTAAATACAGATATCATCGGTTTCAGCCGACCGGATCGCTTTGATGAATGGCTTAATATGACCTCTTTTGCGTTTTCCCAGTATGTCCCCGGACCGGATGGAAGTACATTCAACTATTTCAATCCGTATTTGCGGGCGGTACCGACGGATGTGTTTATTGTCCTTGGCCAACCGGTACGAGATATATGTACCCTGTTTCGTCCCTTTATGCTGGGATATCTGGTAATGCCGCCGGGAAACGGCCTAGCTTTTTTCTGGATAGGGCGGCTCATTATATTGGGACTTGTGTCTTATGAATTTGGCCGGTTGTGGTTGAAAGATAACCATACGTGGGCGTGGTACTATACCTTGATGACCGTTTTGTCTCCCGCTGTGCAGTGGTGGTTTGGCGTCAATGAATTTGTGGAAATGCTCATAGCCGGACAGGCTGCAGTCCTCGTTATCTATCAATACCTGCAGTGTCGTCCGGGGTGGCGGCAGCTTGGCTGGGGGCTGCTGTTTTCGTATTTGGCAGGTATCTATGTATACGTCATGTATCCGGCGTGGCAGATTCCGTTTGCCTACATCTTTCTCATTTTTGCCGTATGGATCATAAGACACCACTGGCGGGCTCATCAATGGGGTCGGCTGGATGTGGTTTGCGGCGGTATTTTTGTCGGTATGCTGCTTCTGCCGCTGCTGCATACCCTACAGATGTCGTCGGCAGCCATTGCACTTATCCGTTCCAGTGTCTATCCGGGGGAACGTTTTGTTACCGGCGGCGGATTGACCTGGGATTGGCTGTTTAATTCGGGACTGGGATTATTTACGCCGTTTAGTGCTATTACAAAGCCGCAATATGCGTTTAACCTGAGCCAATTTTTTGATTTTGCTCCTTTTGGTTTTTTATTGGCACTCTATCAAATGGCGAGGGCGCGTAAAATAGATGCCTTGATCACAGCATTGCTGCTGCTGGATGTGATATTCATCGCGTTTTGCCTGATTCCTTGGCCGCGATGGCTGGCCGCGGGAACCTTATTATTTGAAGTTCCCGAAGGACGTATGATTATTCCTATTTCGTATATCAATGTGGTGTTGATATTGCGGACGATTATCATATATCCGCAGCGGCTCGGCCGATGGCAGACTGCTTTTTTGGCAGATGGGACAGCTTTGTTTTCGGCGTGGGCATCGTTTCATTATTGTAAAGAGGCATATATGCCGATGAATACGATCGTCCTGCTCCTGGTAACGACAGTGGGAATTGTTTGTTTCTGCCGGTACCGCAGTCATCTGGGACCGCTGCTGCTGGGCCTGTTTCTGTGTATCGGCGGCATGATCAACCCCGTTGCGCAGGGGACTGCCAGCGTGTATAAGACTGAACTGGGACAGGCGATTTCACAGATTGCCTCCGGCGATAAGGGAAAATGGATCGTGATAGGAGAGGAAACAACGTTGAATAACTATCCTCCTATTTTCGGAGCTCCGACCATTAACAGTTACAATACGTATGTGGCTTGGGATAATTGGAATACATTAGATTTGAATGACGAAGCGCGCCGGGTATTGAACCGCTGCGGTCATATCAAAATCGGAGAAATTACGGAAAAAACCGTCGACATATATATCTGAACATGGTGACTTAGCAGAACTTACACTGAGCCGCGAGGATGTACAGAGGCTGGGTGTGCGCTATATTTTATCAGACAATACAGATCTGCAGCCGCTTGATACAACTACTATCAGATTCAAACCTATTGTATGGGCTAATGGCCGGATCATATATAAGGTACTCTATGATAAGGAGTCATCATAAATGGAGCATAAGAAAACAGCTGTCATCATTGGTGCGGGTACGGCAGGCTTGACAGCTGCCTATGAATTATTACAGAAAAGCGATATCCGCCCCATCGTTTTGGAATCGGATACCATGGTTGGCGGGATTGCTAAAACCGTAAGCTACATGGGAAACCATCTTGACATGGGAGGCCATCGTTTCTTTTCCAAATCGGATGAAGTCATTGATTGGTGGCTTCATTTTTTACCTATAGAAGGCTCGGAAGATGATTTTGGAAATATGCGGGAGGCCGATGATATAGACCGTATTATGATGGTACGCCATCGCGTGTCGCGTATTTTTTTTCTGCGTAAGTTTTTTGCATACCCGATTTCTTTTCAATGGGAAACGATCCATAATCTGGGAATCTTGCGCATGCTGCGCATTGGATTTTCCTATTTAAGATGTATGGCACATCCTATCAAACCGGAACAATCGCTGGAGGATTTTTTTATTAATCGCTTTGGCAAAGAATTATATGAAACTTTTTTTAAAGACTATACTGCGAAAGTCTGGGGTATTCCGTGCAATCAAATCGAACCGGATTGGGGAGCACAACGTGTCAAAGGGTTATCTATCATGGGAACCGTTAAGCATGCCATATTTCAGTTTTTCCATAAAAGCTATTCCTTACGGCAAAAAGAAGTGGAGACTTCGCTGATTGAGCAGTTTTTGTATCCTAAATACGGTCCTGGACAGATGTGGCAGACCGTAGCCGATACGATCGTGGAACAAGGCGGAATTATCCGGCTCAATTGCCGAGTAGATAAGGTAGAGTATGAAAATAACAAGGTAAAAGGGGTTTGGATAGAAGATGCGGAAACGGGGCGTGCCTATATTCCGACGGAATATGTCATATCGACAATGCCGGTCAAAAATTTGATTCGGGCTATGGGTGATACCGTACCCGAGGAGGTCCGTCGTGTATCCGAAGGCTTGATCTATCGGGATTTCATGACAGCAGGGCTGCTCGTCAAACGCCTGCAGATACGGGAAAAGGATGGACAGCTTATCCGTGATAATTGGATCTACATCCAGGAACGCGATGTAAAAATAGGCCGCCTGCAGATTTTGAATAACTGGAGTCCCTATATGGTAGCCGATTGCTCCAAGGTTTGGCTGGGGCTGGAGTATTTCTGCAATGAAGGCGATTCACTTTGGAACATGGAGGACAAAGACTTTGCAGCATTTGCGGCAGGGGAATTGGCTAAAATAGGTATTATTGATGCAGCAGATGTATGTGACAGCACGGTTGTTCGAGTTCCTAAAGCCTATCCTGCCTACTTTGGTACGTATAAGGAAATGGATACGGTCCGCAATTTTACAGATCCTATCACGAATTTATACCTTATTGGCCGCAACGGTATGCATCGCTATAACAATATGGACCATTCCATGCTGACTGCCATGGAAGCCGTTAAGAATATCGTAAATGGTGTAGTAAGCAAAGAAAATATATGGAATGTCAATGCAGAAGAAGAATATCACGAAGAAGTTAAATAATGTACAATGTAGGATACTATAATTGAGACTTCAAAGGATGTGATGCCAGTGAAAGTTGTCATTCTTGCGGGTGGATATGGAACCCGTATCAGTGAAGAAAGTCATTTAAAACCTAAACCGATGATTGAAATCGGGGAGCAGCCTATTTTATGGCATATTATGAAAATTTATTCAGCATATGGGTTTCATGACTTCATTATATGTGCGGGATACAAGCAGCATATTATAAAAGAATACTTTGCTAATTATTTTCTGTATACATCGGATATCACCTTTGATTTTACCAAGGGAAATGAAATGATCGTGCATCATAGAGCCGCGGAACCCTGGCGGGTTACGGTAGTCGATACGGGAATGGATACGATGACAGGAGGTCGTATTAAGCGGATTCAAAAGTATGTTGACAATGAAAGCTTCATGTTTACCTATGGTGATGGTGTTGCAGATATAG
>Ga0268359_10698_pt1 | contig 19937 bp, 24 predicted proteins | sample BioMet11_FD_194416 | JGI IMG/M metagenome (GOLD analysis project Ga0268359, IMG submission 194416) | Sewage microbial communities from Oakland, California, United States - Biofuel 11 (PacBio Assembly) | ecosystem: Engineered > Wastewater > Sewage > Unclassified | place: USA: California | collected...
AAAAAAAACGGTCGCCGGGCGAACCCGGCGACCGATGGTCTCATAACAAGCGGGGCGTGCAGTTCGTTGCCGAGCCGGCACGCGCCGTTAGGCCATAACTAGTACGTGGCGCGGAATTCGTCACGACGGTTCTTGGCGTAGGCAGCCTGGCTGGTGCCCGGATCCAGGGGACGTTCCTTGCCGTAGCTCACGGTGGACAGACGATCCGCCGGGATGCCCAGGTTGGTCAGATACTGCGCCGAGGCCTGGGCACGACGTTCGCCCAGGGCCAAGTTGTATTCGGCCGTGCCGCGCTGGTCACAGTTGCCTTCCACAACAACCTTGATCTGCGGGTACTGCCGCATGATCTCGGCTTTGCGGGTCAGGATCTGGCGGGATTCGGCGGTCAGGTTCGAGCTGTTGAACGCGAAGTGGATCATCTGGGCCAGCTCATTGGCAGCCTGTCCCATCTTCTCGCGCAGAGCGCGTTCCTGCTCCAACCGAGCCCGTTCCTGATCTTCCCAGCTGGAACCCGAGCCGGCGCCGGCGCCGGCGCCCTTCTTGGCACAGCCGAAGCCGGCCAGGGACAACATCAACACCAGGACAACCAAAGTCACGATTCTTGAACGCATCTTTTTCTTCCTCCTCACAATTACCCTCATGGGCATTACGTAAAACCGATGGGCCCTGCCCTCGGCCGTGTTCTCGGGTGCAGGCGAAGCACCATCCAGAACCGGCCCCCATTTACGCTTCCCGCAATAAAATGCAACAGCCAATTCCCCGGTATAAAGCAATATCCCGGCGGGACGTCGTGTTCCTTCCTTGGATTTGGCCGGGGGTGCCCCGATCATTACAAGAAAGCCATGCCGTTTTGAACCTCCTATTGGGCGAGCGGCCCCCAGGACGGCATCCGAGCCGAACCGTCTCCGGTGGGCACCATGACCGGAGGCGTCCCGTGGCGGGTAGTCACGTAAATCTTTCGCTGCCCGCTACGGGTGGAACTGAAGGCGATGAAATAGCTGTCCGGAGAAAACGAGGGGTTTTCGTCCGAGCCACCGCCTGAAGTCACCTGCGTTTCCTGGCCCGTGGTCAGGTCGTAGACGAAGACCTTATGGACCCCGCCGAGTTGCTTGGTGAACGCCACCAGCTTGCCGTCGGGGCTCATGCACGGGTTGGTGTTGTAGCCGGACGTGGTGATGCGCCGGCCGGAGCCGCCGCCCACGTCCTTGACGTAAATGTTGGGGTTGCCGGATCCGTCGTTGACATAGGCCATTATCCGGCCCGAGGCATCGAAGGAAGGAGAGACGTTGATGCCCGGGTTGTTGGCCAGGACGCGCTCCGGCTGGTGGTTGCTGCCAAGCAGGTAGATGTCCTGCTTGTTGTGCAGGATCAGGCTGACGGCGATCTGGCCGTTCGGCAGAAAGTGGGGGCTGACCACGTTGGTGGAAGGCAGGGTATAGACCTGCGGTTTGCCGCCGCCGGACCAGACGCCCAGATAATGGGAGCGCGAGCCGATCAGGGTGAAAGCGATATGCTTGCCGTCTGCGGACCAGCTCGGGCTCATGGCCATGCCCAGTCCGTTGTAGTTGGTCACCCGGGTCAGACCCCGGCCCATGGGGCGGGCGATCCAGATGTCGCAGTTCGTGGCGCTGGTGGGTTTGACGAAGGCGATCTGGGAATTGAAAAAGCCGCCCTGGCCCGTGAGCTTGGCCATGAGTTCCATGCAGAACCGGTCGGCGATATCGGGCAGCTGGGCGTCGGTGACGCCGTCATAGCCCTTGCCCACCAAAATTTTCTGGGAATAGACCTCGAAGGCCCGCAACTCCACGTTGCCAAGGTTGGAACCGGGCGTCCAGGCCGCAGTGACCAGGACATCCACCTTGGCCAGTCCGAACGGCTTGAAATCGATCTGGTCCGCCGTGGCCCCGTTCACTTGCCCGGGGATGTTGGAAGCGGGTACGACTTGCAGGAAAGGAAGGAACTGCAAGTCCTTGTTGATGAGATCCTGGAGTTTTTCGGCCGGCGATTGCTGGCCGCCTCCGGCGAAAGGCCTGGCCATGACCAGGTTCATTTTGGCTTGGCCCGGTCCCTGGATGTCCACGGACAGGGAGGCTTCCTGTTGCGCCTGGGCCGTGCCGCAACAAAAAAAGACCAGAGCGAGGGCCGCCCCGACGAAAAATCCTGTGATTCGCTTATGCGCGCGCATGGTCATCTTCCCGCAAGTTCCTGAGAGTTGAAGTTGAGCTGCAAAACGGCAAGTCCCGGCGGCGGCGCCGGAAGGTTTCCTGTCTCGGCCACGGCCTTCAGGGCCGAAGCGTCATAATTAGGCTGCCCTGAGGAGCGAACCAGCGTATATTGTAAGATACGCCCGCTCTTGTCTATGTGCAATTCCACCGTTGCGGTGATACGCTGCTTGGCCGCCGGCTGGGGGAACCGCCAGTTCTGTTTGACAACCTTATTGACGATTTGGGCGTAGACGGCAAGGGTCGCGCTGCCGCCCGCGCCGCCGCCACCTCCGCCGCCGCCACCGCCACCAGCGCCGGATCCCCCGCCCGCGCCGCCAGCGCCACGGCCCCCGGCCGCGCGTCGCGCGTCGGCCAGGGCCTTGGACAGGGCATCCCCGCCGCCGCCCCCTTGGCCGGAGCCTTCAGCGGCGGCGGCCCGTTTGGCGTCGGCCAGGGCCTTGGCCAGGGCATCGCGGCCACTCCCCTGTCCTGCCTTGGCTTTGGCATCCTTGAGGGCCTTTTCCAGGGTTTCCTTTTCCGCCTTGGCTGCGGCAGCCTTCTTGGCTTCTTCGGCTTTCTTGGCTTCCTCGGCCTTTTTCGTTTCCGCAGCCTTTTTGGCCTCTTCAGCCTTTTTCGTTTCCTCGGCCTTTTGATTTCGGCGACCTTTTTGGCCTCCTCCATCTTTTTTGCCTCGGCGACCTTTTTGGCCTCCTCGGCTTTCTTGAGCTCGACAGCCTTTTTGGCCTCTTCTATCTTTTTTGCCTCGGTGGCCTTTTTCGCTTCCTCGGCCTTCTTGGCTTCTTCATCGAAGAGGGGCTTGGTCTTGGGTTCAGGTTCCGCCTTCGGTTCGGCCTTGGGTTCGGGCTTCGGTTCCGGAGCCCTGGCGGCCACGGGCTCCGGCTCCCCGGGCTTGGTCGGCGCTCCAGGAGCTTTTTGCGGTTCGGCGGGAAGCTCGGCTGCCGCTTCCCCGCCTTGGTCGGCCGGCTCAAGCGGGCCCGGTTCCGGGCGGTTGCCGGGCCCCTTGGGGCCGGGCGGCAGGCCGGGTTCGCCGGGTGGCAGGCCGGGAGGCCCGCTCAGGTTCACCAAGTCCACTTCATAGACCGGGACGTTGAGGTTGAACTTCACCGGTTCGATATGAACGAAAAGCAAGCTCGCCAGCACCACGGTCAGGTGCAGGAAAATAGAAAAAATCCAGCCAAGGACGCGCATGAGAACTCGTATTGGGGAGGCGGGGAGATCGTGCCCGACCCTTATTTTTTGGTCCCGACGGTGGGTTTGGCCGGTTTTTCTTCCTCGGCCACGACGCCGAGCTTGTCCACTCCGGCCGCTTTGACCACACCCATGACCTTGACCACCGTGCCATACGGGACGGCCTGGTCAGCCCGCAGGAAGAGCTGCTTGTGCTGGTTGGTGACCAGTTGCTGCACCTGTCCCCCAGATCGGCCATCTCCACCTGGTATTTGTCCAGGTACAGCGAGCCGTCGGACTTGACGGTGAGCACGATGCTCTCGTCCTCCTTGGGCAAGACGCTGACGGCCCGGGTCTGGGGCAGATCGACCTGCAGTCCCTGGGTCATCATGGGAGCGGTGACCATGAAAATAATAAGCAACACGAGCATCACGTCCACGAAGGGCGTGACGTTTCACTTCGGATATGAAATGGCCTGTACCGCTCATGGGCTAGATCCTCTCCGAGGAGTAGGAGCTGCTGCGGCGAACCGGGGCCCTCGCGGGGCGACCGGGAATCCTGGGGGGCCCAGCTCACTTCACGTTGGATACGGTTCAGGAAGGCGCCGGCGAAGTTGACCAGCTCTCCCTCGATGGACTGCACGTAGCCCAGAAAGAAGTTGTAGGACAGGACCGCGGGAATAGCCACGGCCAGGCCGATGGCCGTCGCTATCAGGGCTTCGGAAATGCCCGGGGCCACGGCGGCCAGGGCGGCGGATTGCATCAGGCCGATGGTGTGAAAGGAATGCATGATGCCCCAGACCGTCCCGAAAAGGCCGATAAACGGGGTCGCGTTGGCGCAGGTGGCCAGGAAGGGCAGGGATTTTGAGAGCTTGGCCAGTTCCTGGCTGACGCCCTGGCGCAGCACGCGCCGGATATTGTCCATGGCCACATGGGCTTTTTCCGCCGGGTCAATATCGGCCTGCTCCATGCGCATCAGTTCCTCGAAGGCCATTCTCCCCACGAAAAGGCCGGCGATTGTCGGGATTCGCCCAGGGCCCGCATGGCCGACCGGAGGGAAATCCGCTTCCTGAAACGGGTATAGTCCCGGAAGGTATCTTTTTTGGCCCCGGTCAGCGTGAAAAGCTTGACGAAAATAATGCTCCAACAACCGAGGGACATGGAAGCCAAGATGCACAGGACGAAAAGAACCGTCGGTGTGGCATTGGCGATCATGGACCAGAATCCGGCCTGTGGCGTAAGCGCGTCCATACAGCACCACCCGTTTACCGTGTCAGAGGTTGGGAAAGTACCAAATCCGCCAGAATGGGCAGGGCCTCTTCCGCCGGCGCGGCAATACGGACGTCGGCCAGCGGGCTTATGGTGCTTTCCGAAAGATTGATTTCCACGACGACACCCCCCCTGGCCTTGACCTCTCGCGGCAGGCCGTTGGCCGGGGCAACCTCTCCTGAAGTGCCCACCACCACGATCAAGTCGGCGGCCAAGGCCAATTGATCGCTTTTGGTGAGGGCGTCAAGGGAAATGCCTTCGCCAAAAAATACGATGTCCGGCCGGATCAGACCGCCGCAGGCAGCGCATCGCCAGGGAATGTCCCGGGAGGTCAGACGGAAGGCCTGGGCGGGATCGTAGTCCCGTCCGCAGCCCAGGCAGTAATAGCGTCCGATTCCACCGTGGAATTCGATGACGTTGCGCGAACCGGCCGCCTGATGCAGACCGTCGATATTCTGGGTGACCACCCCCGCGAGCCGTCCCTCTTTTTCCAATCGGGCCAGGGCCAGATGTCCCGGGTTGGGCTCGGCTTGCCGCAAGGTCGCCAGGGCGTCCAGCAGAAATTCCCACACCCGCCTGGGGGCGAGCCGCAACGCCTCGGCCGTAGCCACCTCCATGGGGTCGTGACGCGACCATAAACCGCCCGGACTGCGAAAATCCGGTATGCCGCTGGCCACCGACAAACCGGCTCCGGTCAGGGCGAAGGCGTGTCCGGATTGCCGCAACAACCGGGCTGCCTTGCGCAGGGCCTTGTCCATCGGTTATCCTCGTGGCCGGCTTGCGCCGGTCCTCCCGACCACAGGGTGTGTTTTTTCCCAACTTATGCTAGTAATGTCAAACAGTGATGCGCGGATGGCCTTCGCGTGACAGTGGGAGACGAACGATGCAGCTACGCACATGTCTGGTGATGCTCCTGCTTACGGCCTTGCCCCTGACGGCCGAGGCTCAATCGATCTATCGCGACAGTCACGCTACGTCCCCCGGATCCACCACGAACCCGCCGCGTGACGAAACTCCCGCGCCGGCGGTTCCCCCGCCGGCGGCCGGACAGGCGCCGCAAGCCCCGGCCGCGCCCCCGCCCGCCGGAAACGCACCCCAGGCCAAACCCGGCGAGCAGCCCAGGAAACCGCGGCCGCCCGGCCCCTGCCGCCCGGGAGCATCGTCGCCCCGCCGGGCTCCATCATCCTGCCGCCGGCCTCCGTGGTTCCGCCGCGTGGCCACGGTTCGGACAAACGCCGCCTTCATGCCGTCACCCGCTGCAACCAGCAGCAGATTTCCTGCAACGGCACGTGCAACACCCGCAGCCGGGGAACGATGCGCACCATCTGCTACCGGCAATGCTCCTCGCGCTATCTGGAGTGCGTCAACCGGGCCAATACCATGCCGTAGGCGGTGGCGGGCTTTAGAGCCCGAGCCGGCCATGGTTCGGGCCGCGGCGACTGGGCAGGGTGATGCCGGAGTCTTCCTCCGGCTTCACCTCGCCCGGCAGGGCAGGGCGGGCGGCCGCGAAGTCGGGATCGGCGGCGTCGAGCAGGGCAAACAGGGCGCGGATTTCCGAGTCGGCGTGGAGCAACCGGACATTGGCCCGGTAGTAGGCCGTCAGATCGGCGGCCATGGCGGCCAGTCCCGTCCGCAGGTCCCGCCGGTACAGGCGCAGATCCTCCAGGGCCTCGCCATCCACGCCGAAGGCCACGGCGTAGCGATCGGGCTGCACCTCATAGACGGCGATGGAGCGGAATCTTCCGGAAAGAGGCACTTGCCGGGCCATGGCCTGCCGGGTTTCCCGCACCGCCCCGCGGCATATCCGAAAGACATGCCGGGAAAATCCCTGTTTGCGCAGCCAGACCAGATGATAGACCAGCACCCGGTCATACAGGCGTTGCCGGAAGACGTAGGCCGCCGCCAGTCCGATCAGAAGCAGCATCGCCGGAAGGGAGACCCACAGGGGCACGGCGGCCAGCTTCGCCGCCAGCCGGTTCACGGCGTCCGCCAACCGGGACAGCAGCTCCACGGCCTTGCGGTTGGCGGCATCCGTGGCCTCCAGGAAGAAGGTGGCCAGTCTGCCCAGAAAGGCCCAGAAAATGGTGTCCAGATGGCCGAGAAGATCATCCATGACGCGCCCGCTCCCGTGGCGAGAGGCCTTGCCCCGGCCGCGAACGAGCCGGGAAATTTCCTGTCTTTCCGCTACACCTGCCGGCCGTCGGTGGCAAGGTGCGCGGCCGCCGCGGAAAGGGCCAGCCCGAGCAGCCGCACCGCCGCCGGGTGGCCGCGTCCCTCGGGTCTGATCGCGGCCAGGGTCACTTCGGGCAGGGCGCCGTCGATGTCGCGGAAAACCACGCCCGCGCGTTTCCAGACCCGCACGGAGGCCGGAACCAGGGCCAGGCCCATTCCGGCCGCCACCAGGGACAGGGTCGTGAACTTCGAGGCGGCTTCCTGCACCGTTACGGGGACGGCCCCGGCCTGGGCCAGGGCTGCGGTCATGGCCTCCCGCAGCAGCGGCAGCGCGGTGCGCGGCGGCATGACCATGGCTTGGCCGTCGAGACTGGACAGGGCGATTTTCCGGGCCCGGGCCAGGGGATGCCCGGCCGGAAGGGCGGCGATATAGGGCTCGCGGGAAATAGCGGTAACGACCGCCCCCGGGATCGGCTGGCCGGCGTAGCGCACAAATCCGATGTCGAGGCGACCGGAGGCCAGGGCGGGTATCTGTTCCCGGGTGGACATCTCCCGAAGGACCAGCGTGACATCCGGGGAGGCGATTCTGAAAGCGGCCAGCGCCGCGGACAAAAAGGCGTCCATGGCCGGATTGACGCAGCCCACCGTCAGTCGCCCGGCCAGCCCCTGGCCGATCCGTCGCACCGTCTCTCCGGCCTTTTCCGCCAGTTCCAACAGCACCCGGGCCTCGTCTTTGAAAGCCTCGCCCGCCGGGGTCAGGGTCACCGACCGGCTGGTCCGGTCGAACAGCCGGGTGCCGAGCGCTTTTTCCAGGGCCTTGATGCGCTGGCTGAGCGGCGGCTGGGCCATGCCGAGCCGCGCCGCCGCCCGGCCGAAATGCAGCTCTTCGGCCACTGCCAGAAAACAGCGGCAATCGCGCAGTTCCATCGATTAATACTATCCTCGTCTTGATCCGATAGCAATGAAGTATTTAACATATCAATTGCCCCCGCCTATGCTGTCGCCAAACACGCAAGGAGGAACCGCCATGGATGATCGGTATCAACGAGGATGGACGGCGCTTCACGCCCTGGCCCCGGACAAGGGGCAAGCCGTTCAGGACGATCTGGCCGACATCGCCCCGGACATGGGACGCTTCGTCGTGGAATTCGGCTATGGCGACATCTTTACCCGGCCGGGGCTGGCTCCGGCGCTACGCCAGACGGCCACCATCGCCGCCCTGACCGCTTTGGGCAACGCCGCGCCGCAACTGGCTTTCCATATCGAGGCCGGTCTGGCCACCGGGCTTTCGCCGGAGGAGATCATCGAGATTGTCTACGTGGTAACGGTCTTCGCCGGCTTCCCGGCGGGGCTGAACGCCATTGTCTGCGCCCGACAGGTCTTTACCGAAAAGCGGCTTACCGTCAGGCCGCCCAAGGCCCATGCCCCGGACGAGACGGACCGGCGTCGGCGCGGCCTGGCCTCGGTCGCCGTGAGCAGCCGACAAGCCGGCCAGCACGTGCTCGACGCCCTGGCCGACATCGCACCCGACATGGCCGGTTTCATCCTGGATTTTTCCTACGGCGACGTCATTTCCCGCAACGTCCTGTCGCCGGCCCAGAAGGAGATCGCCATGATCGCGGCGGCGGCCGCCCGAGGCACCATGGCCCCGCAACTGGCCGTCCACATCAAGGCGGCCCGGCAGGTCGGCGTCAGCCGGGAACAGGTCGTGGAAACGCTTATCCAACTGGCCGTCTACGCCGGCTTCCCGGCCGCCCTCAATGCCCTGGCCACGGCCCGGACGGCGTTGGAAGAATAAAAGAGGAAGATGCTTCCGGCGGCCGGGGCCGGACGCCCGGCTGGCAGGCGTGATGCCCCCGGACCCCCTCGCCCCAGGCAGGGGGCCCGGGGGGAATGATTCCCCCCGGCGGGTCCAGGGCAGCGCCCTGGCAGGGCATGGGGCAGCGCCCCATCTCTTACGCCTTTCTCGTACGCAGCCAGTGGATGAGTCCGAAGCAGCCGGTGAGCATCATGTCGCCGCCGGGGCTGGGGAAGTCCACGTCGAAGTCCTTGAGGAAGGCCCGTTTGGGCCCGATGACCGAGGTATAGGGGAAGATGCCGGCCTCGGGCGGCAGGTCCAGGGTGAGGCAGCCGTGGCCGCCCCGGTCGAAGACCTCCGTGCCGGGGAGGCTGCCCCGGCGGAAGCGGGCGAGGTCGGCCCAGGTTTCCTCGGCGGACAGGATGCCGGTATGGTGTTCGTAGATGCCGTGAATGCGCCGGCGGAAGAGCAGGGCGGCCACGATATGGCTGTTGCCCACATTGACGAGCATGACGCCGGTTTCCCGGGACCGGGCGGCGACGACCGGGTCGGTCAGGGCGCCGAGGATGGCGGCGGCCGCCGTGTCGGCCACCGGTCCGCCGCCGATGGAGGATTGGAGCACGGCCAGCCGGGTCAATTCCTCGGGCGGTGTGGTGTAGACGAGTCCCTCGGGATGGCCGCCGGCCTGGAGCAGGAAGCGTTCCCAGAGGGTGAAGCGGCCGATGCGGCTGCTTTTGCCCGGATGCAGGCCATGGTCTGGGCGGCGGCCATCACCACATCGGGTTCGGGCAGGCCGGCCGCGGCCAGGAAGGCGCGCCAAAAGCCCGGATCGAAGTCGCTCAGGAAGATGGTGGCATACCCGGCCGGCCGGGTATGCGTGATGACCGCGGCGGTGGTGGCGGCCAGGCGTTCGGGGTCGTCGGTCAGGGCCCAGACGGCGTCGGGATGGAGGGCTATGGGCAGGCCGGCCTTGAGATGGGCCTGGAAGGCCTTGAAAAGCCGCCGCCCATGTTGCGGCCGGCGAGATACACGGGACGGCCGGCGGCGGTCAGTGCGGCCAGTCGTTTGGCCACCAGGCGGGCCGGTGTCGGCAGGACGAATTTTGGGGCAGTTTTCGGCTTCGAGATCGGGCAATGCGTAAAAAACATCCTGCGTGCCGGATCCGATGTCCAGGCACAACGCGCGATCAGCCATAGGCGTCTCCTTGTCCATGGGGCAGAAGGCCTTCTACGCCTTCCCGGACGGGGCCTCAACCGGGCTGGTTACGAAAATGGCCTGCGCGGCCGGTGCGAGAGCAAAAATTACCCATGGCCGGGGAACTGCTGCCATGGGCTGGAGAAAACTGGTCAAACGGGAAGAAGGCCGGGGCAAGACGAAACGGCCGGGATGGTCTGGTCCGGCGGCCGGCGGGCCGGGGGGCCACTGCTGGCCACCCGGTTATGGCGCTAAAGGAACAGCAAATTTCGGTAAATGAAGCGTTCGTACACGGAGCACATCCGCCGGGCCCGATCCTCGGCCACACCGAAATCCATGAGCCGGCAGTACATGTGCACGGGATTCAGCCGATGTTGCAGGTAGTTGCGAAAACGCTTCATAAGGATCACCTCGGGAGGGGGAAACGCCCATACGCTTTTTGACAAGCAAAAAACGTACCTTTCTGGTTGCTCCTTGTTGGTTCCCCGACGGTCGGGGCTTTTACAGCACTTATCGGCTGTTTTGGGGCAAGGCTTAGCCGGGAGGAAACGCGGTGACCGAAAAAAGCCGTCCGGCAGGGCGGCGGGAAACTGGCGTGGCCGGGGCAGTGCCCTTTGGCGTGGGGGCAGCGCATCCGGCGGCCAGGGGGGCCCGTGTGAAATTCCGCCAAGGCGCCGTGCGCCTCCCTCCCCGGCGGGTGGGGGCCGCGAGAGGGAAAAAAAGACGACCCGCAGGGCGGGTCGTCTCAAAAGCGAAAGAAAGAATCGGTCTGAAAAACTAGGCGTTGTTCGCCGTCGGCTTGGTCACGGCACCGGAACGCAGGCAGCGGGTGCACACGGTCAGGGTGGTCACCTCGCCGGAGGGCAACTGGGCCCGGACTTTCACCAGATTGGGCGAAAAACGACGCTTCGTCTTGTTGTTCGCGTGGCTGACATTGTTGCCGACCTGGGGCTTCTTGCCGCAACAGTCGCAGATCTTGGCCATGTTCGGTTCCTCCCGAAAATCTCTGATTCGCCCGGGCCGTCTCCGCCCGGAATCAGGACTCCGGCCAAGCGAGGCGACCGCGCGATTTCGCGGTGATGTAAAGAAGGTTGGAGGTACATGGGAACTCCTTGCTTGGCAAGCTTTTTCTTGACAAGGTGACGCGCACAGTCTAGCACTCTTCACTTCGCGAGGAAACCATGTCCGAATTATGGCTCGATATCACTGATATCCCGGCAACTGGCCGGGAATTTTCGTTTTCCGACCCGGCGATATGGACCGGGCCCATTGCGGAATTCGGTATGGCCCATCGTCTGGAAGGCACGGGGGCGCCGTTGGCCGCCACCTTTCCGTCGCCCCGCAGGGGCGGGGGGTCCTTATTCGGGGCCGGCTCGACGGCGCGATCATGACGCCGTGCGACCGTTGCCACCGAGGACACCCGGGTGGTGGTGGACGCCTCCTTCGAATTGTTCGAGGATTTGCCCTTTGAGGGAGCCCAGTCCATGGAACCGGGGGCTGTTGCGCCGCCGGGGCAAGGTGGTGGAACTGGACGTGGCCAGCCTTCTGTGGGAACAATTTCTGTTGGCCCTGCCGGCCAAAACCCTGTGCGACGAGAACTGTCCGGGTTGTGCCCCCGGTGTGGCGCGAATTTGCGGAACGGCCCCTGCGGCTGTTCCGAGGAAGACGGTGACTTCAGATTGGCCGTCCTTCAAGACGCTCAAGGCGCCGCGCGGCGCGAATTAGGTGCTGTTTTTGCGGTCCGCGCGTTTGTTCCGAGATGACTTCAACCCCCTTGCGAGGTAATCGCCATGGCTGTCCCAAATAGAAAGATCTCCAAGTCCCGCAAAGGCATGCGCCGTTCCCACGACAAGGTGGCCGTGCCCACCGTCGTGTTGTGCTCCTGCGGCGAGCCCATGCTGCCCCATCGTGTCTGCCCGAGTTGTGGCGCCTACAACGGCCGCCAGATGCTCCGGAAGGACGATGCCGAATAAGATTCCGCGAATCGCCGTGGATGCCATGGGCGGGGATTTCGGTCCCCAGGTGGTTATCCCCGGCGCCGTGCACGCTGCCCGCGCCGGCCGGGCGGCAGTCACCCTCGTCGGCGACGAGGACGTCATCCGGGCGCAGTTGGCCCGGATGGACGTCAAGGGACTGCCGCTTGCCGTCGTCCATGCCTCCCAGGTCGTGGAGATGGAGGAAAAGCCTACCGAGGCCCTGCGCCGCAAGAAGGATTCTTCCATCCAGGTGGCCTGCAATCTGGTCCGCGACGGCGAAGCCGACGGCGTGATTTCCGCCGGTCACTCCGGCGCCACCCTGGCCTGCGCCATGTTCACCATCGGCCGGGCGCCGGGGGTGGACCGGCCGGCCCTGGCCACCTTCATGCCGACCGAGCACGCCCATTGCATCATTATTGATGTCGGGGCCAACGTGGACTGCAAGCCGTTCCACCTGCTGCAGTTCGGCATCATGGCCTCGGTGTTGGCCAAGATCATGCTCGGTCGGGAAAATCCCAAGGTGGCGCTGCTCTCCAACGGCGAGGAGCCGGGCAAGGGCAACCACGCCGTCAAGGAAGCCTTCGAGCTGTTGCAGCAAAGCTCCCTCAATTTCGTGGGCAATATCGAGGGGCGGGATTTGTTTGCCGGCAACGTGGACGTCGTGGTTTGCGACGGCTTCGTCGGCAACGTGGTGGTCAAACAGGCCGAGGGTCTGGCCACCTCTCTCGGCCGGTTGCTCAAGGGTGAAATGCGGCGCGGCTTTTTCGGCAAGATCGGCACCATGTTGGCCTTAAACGCCCTCAAGCGTTTTTCCCGCCTGGTGGATTACGCCGAATACGGCGGCGCGCCGCTTCTGGGCCTGCAGGGCAGTTGCCTTATCTGTCACGGTGCGTCCAGCAGCAAGGCCATGTCCAGCGCCGTCCGCATGGCCGCCCGGTTCGTCGAGATGGAGGCCAATACCCATCTCTCCTCGGCCGTGGCTCAAAATATCGATCTGGTCGGCGATTGCCACCAGGCCGTCAACGAACAACGCTGACCCTTCCCCATCGGAATTCATGAAGAAAAACGCCTATATTCGCGGTCTGGGGTATTATGTTCCCGAGCGTATCCTGACCAACGCCGACTTGGAGCGCATGGTCGAGACCTCGGACGAATGGATCACCACACGGACGGGCATCAAGGAACGCCGTATCGCCGCTCCGGGCGAGGCGACCAGCGATCTGGCTCTCCACGCCTCCAGGGCGGCGCTGGCCGACGCGGGCATGGACGCCGACGAGCTGACCCATATCCTCATCTGCACCCTGACGCCGGATTTCTACTGTCCGCCCGCGGCCTGCCTGGTTGAGGAAAAACTCGGCGTCCGGGGCAAATTCGCCCAGGACATCAACGCGGCCTGTTCGGGCTTCGTCTACGGTCTGGAGACGGCCCGGGCCATGGTCGCGCTCCATCCCGAGGCCAAGGTCCTGCTGTGCGCCGCCGAGGTGTTGAGTTCGCGCACCAACTGGGCCGATCGGCGGACCTGCGTCCTGTTTGGTGACGGCGCCGGCGCGGCGATCCTCACCGGGGAGCCGGGGCCCCAGTCGGCCGAAATCATCGACGCACGTCTGTATAGCGACGGCTCCCTGGGCCACCTGCTGACGGTCAAGGGCGGCGGCTCGGCCGCGCCGATGCGGCTTGGCGACACGGTGGACGAGAATTTTTTCGTGCAGATGGCCGGCCAGGAAGTCTTCAAGAACGCCGTGCGCAACATGGTGGCCGTGTGCGAGGAAGTGCTCGCGGCAAGCGGCGTGACGACGGACGACATCGACCTGCTGATCCCCCACCAGGCCAATTTGCGCATCATTGATGCCGTCACCAAAAAACTGTCGATTCCCGAAGAGCGGTGCATGATTACCATCGACCGCTACGGCAACTCCTCGGCGTCGAGCGTGGGCATCGCCCTGGCCGAGGCCAAGGCCACCGGCCGGGTGAAACCCGGGGCCAAGGTGTTGCTGGCCGTTTTCGGTGGCGGTTTTACCTGGGGCGCTTCGCTGCTCCAGTTTTGAGGCCGGGTCGTCCCCTGGTGCCGCAGGCGAGCCGCGCGGGCCTGAACGGGGACGAACTTTTCTTGGGGACTATCGGGCCGGACGGAAAAACGCATTTGATGTTGCCGGGCGTTTCGGCTACTAGATCGCCTGACCCGGCCTGTCCGGGGAAAGGGCGCCAGCCCGTCCCTTTGAGTATTCGCCATGCGGACCGGGGCCAGCCCCCGGAGCGCGGCAAGGAGCATGACTATGCGTACGGCCCTGGTCACGGGCGGCTCTCGGGGCATCGGCGCGGCCGTGGCCGCGCGACTGGCCCGGGACGGCTTCGACGTCCTTCTCACCTATGTGAGCAGGCCCGAGGCGGCCGCCGCCGTGGTGGAGTCCATTGTCGCCGCCGGCGGATCGGCTCGGGCGCTGGCCCTCGACACCGGCGATCCGGTCGCGGTGACCGGCTTTTTCGCCGAGCATGTCAAGGGGACGGATCTGCACGTGCTGGTCAATAATGCCGGCATTACCCGTGACGGTCTGTTCGTACGGATGAAGGACGAGGATTTTGCCGCCGTCATCCGGGTCAACCTGATCGGATCCTTCACGTGCCTGCGGGAAGCCGCCAAAATCATGATGAAGCGCCGCACCGGCCGCGTCATCAATATCGCCTCGGTGGTCGGTCAGGCCGGCAATGCCGGTCAGGCCAACTACGCGGCGGCCAAGGCCGGGCTGATCGGCCTGACCAAGGCCGCGGCCCTGGAACTGGCCCAGCGCAATATCACGGTCAACGCCGTGGCGCCGGGGTTCGTCGAAACCGACATGACCGCCGTGTTGCCCGACGCCGTCAAGGCGTCCCTTGCCGCGCGCATCCCGCTCGGACGCGCCAGCGCCCCGGAGGAGATCGCCGCCGCCGTGAGCTATCTCGCGAGCGACGAAGCCGCCTCCGTCACCGGCCAGGTGCTCGGCATCAACGGCGGCATGTACATGTAGCGTAAAAAAAATACGGCCATTACCTGGAGGGACTTATGTCTGTCGCGGAAAAAGTCAAAGAGATCATTGTGGATCAGCTCGGCGTGGATGCCGGTGACGTCAAGCCCGAAGCCACGTTCGTCGACGATCTGGGTGCGGATTCCCTGGATTTGACCGAACTCATCATGGCCATGGAAGAGGAATTCGGCGTGGAGATTTCCGACGAGGACGCGCAGCAGCTCCAGAAGGTCCAGGACGCCATTTCCTTCATCGAAAAGAAAAAGGGCGAGTAGGCCCACAAACGCCCATCGGAGTCGGGGCGGTGCGCCTATCCCGCCCCCTCTGCGGACGGATGTATTATGACTTTGCATAGGGTAGTCATCACAGGCCTCTCGGCCATCACTCCCATCGGCAACGATCTGGCCACCAGCTGGACGAATCTCGTCGCCGGCGTCTCCGGCGCGGCCCCCATCACCAGATTCGACGCGGCGGCCTACGACACGCGTTTCGCCTGCGAGGTCAAGGACTTCGACGAGAAGGCCTTTGTCTCGGCCAAAGTGGCCAAGCGCATGGACCGTTTCACCCTCTTCGCCATCAGCGCCGCCATGATGCTCATGGAGGACGCGGGCTATAAAGTCGCTCCCGAAGAAGCGGACCGGGTGGCCGTGGTCATCGGCTGCGGTCTGGGCGGCCTCGAAACCCTCGAAGCCACCCATTCCAAGCTCCTGGCCCAGGGGCCGACACGCATATCGCCCTTTTTCATCCCGACCATGATCGCCAACATGGCCGGCGGGCAGGTCTCCATCGCCACGGGGGCCAAGGGCCCCAACCTGTGCACCACCTCGGCCTGCGCCTCGGGCACCCACGCCATCGGCGCCGCCTATACCGACATCAAGCTCGGGCGGACGGTGGCCGCCATCTGCGGCGGTGTCGAATCGACCATCACGCCCCTGGCCGTGGGCGGCTTCAACGCCTTGAAGGCGCTGTCCACCCGCAACGACGATCCGGCCGGGGCCTCGCGCCCCTTTGACGCGACCCGGGACGGCTTCGTCATCGGCGAGGGCTGCGGTCTGGTCCTTTTGGAATCCCTGGAGCACGCCACCGCGCGGGGAGCCCGCATCCTGGCCGAAGTGGTCGGATTCGGCGCTTCGGGCGATGCCTTCCACATGACCGCCCCGCCGGAGGACGGCGAAGGCATGGTGCTCGCCATGCGGGCCGCCATCCGCGAAGCGGGCATGGACCCGTCCGAGGTCGCCCACATCAATGCCCACGGCACCTCCACCTCCTTGAACGACGCCTGCGAGACCAAGGCCATCAAGACCGTTTTGGGCGAACATGCCTCCCAGGTGCCCATCACCTCCAACAAGTCCATGATCGGGCACTGCCTGGGCGCGGGCGGCGGCATCGAGGCGGTCATGAGCATCATGACCATGACGGAGGGGATCATTCCGCCCACCATCAACCTGGACCACCCCGATCCGGTCTGCGACCTGGACTATGTCCCCAAGGTCGCCAGGAAGGTCCGCGTCGGCAACGTCCTCAGCAATTCGTTCGGCTTTGGCGGCACCAACGCCTGCATCCTGTTCAAGGCCTTTGGCGACTAGACGCCGCCCAAGGAGTCGCGGGCCCGACCATGCATCATAACCGGGGGGATGCTCGATCCGAGTCTCCCCCCGAACGTTTTAAAGGGTGATTTCCATGGAAGAACTGCTTATCGCCGATCCGGAAGTCGGGCGCGCCATCTGTCTGGAAATCGAGCGGCAAGTCGGCAAGCTCGAAATGATCGCCTCGGAAAACTTTGTCTCCACCGCCGTGCGCCAGGCCCAGGGCAGCGTGCTGACCCACAAGTACGCCGAAGGCTACCCCGGGAAGCGCTACTACGGCGGTTGCGAATACGTCGATCTGGTCGAAGAACTGGCCCGCAACCGCGTCAAAACCCTGTTCGGGGCCGAGTACGCCAACGTCCAGCCCCATTCCGGCTCCCAGGCCAACATGGCCGTCTATTTCGCCGCCATGCAGCCCGGCGACACCCTTCTCGGCATGGACCTCACCCACGGCGGCCACCTCACCCACGGCTCGCCGGTCAACTTTTCGGGGCGTCTCTACAAGATCGTCTCCTATCACGTCAAAAGGGAAACCGGCACCATCGACTACGAGGAAGTGGAGCGGCTGGCCAGGGAACACAAGCCCAAGGTCATCATGGCCGGGGCCAGCGCCTATCCGCGCGTGATCGATTTCGCGCGTTTCCGGGCCATCGCCGACGAGGTCGGGGCCAAGCTGGTCGTGGACATGGCCCATATCGCCGGCTTGGTGGCCACGGGCTACCATCCGTCGCCGATCCCCTACGCCCACTACACGACCTCGACCACCCACAAGACCCTGCGCGGTCCGCGCGGCGGGCTGATTCTTTCGTCCGAGGAATTCGGAAAGTCGCTGAATTCACAGATTTTCCCCGGAATCCAGGGCGGCCCGCTCATGCATGTCATCGCGGCCAAGGCCGTGGCCTTCGGCGAGGCCTTAAAGCCCGCCTTCAAGACCTATCAGGGGCAGGTCCTCAAGAACTGTCAGACCTTGGCCCAGGGGCTTTTGGCCCACGGCTACGACCTGGTTTCCGGCGGCACCGACAACCACCTCGTCCTGGTCGATCTGACCAATAAGGACGTGACCGGCAAGGACGCGGAACGCGCCCTCGATGTGGCCGGCATCACGGTCAACAAGAACACGGTGCCTTTCGAGACCCGCTCGCCGTTCGTCACCTCGGGCGTGCGCATCGGTACGCCGGCGCTGACCACCCGGGGCATGGTCGAACACGATATCGAACGGGTGGTGGACTGGATCGACGCGGCCATTACGGCCAAGGACAACGCGACCAGACTCGAAGAGATCAGGAAGGAAGTGGAAACCTTCGCCAAGGGATTCCCGCTGTTCGCCTGGTAGATCGCCACGTTTTTTGGGCCGGGGGGGGGGACGCTCGCTCCTCCCGGCTCCTTCTCCCGCCCAATCCCCGCAAGCCCTCTCGGCGTCCCCCGGAAGGGGATCCCCACGAGTTCCCCCGTTGGCATCCTCTTAATTTCAGCTCGCTAAAATTTGAGACCGCCGCCCTTTGGAAACCCGATACGATTTTAGAGAGTTCCAGGAGGGGGACAGCGGCAGGCCGTCAGGGAAGTGCGCAGCAGTCACAAGAGGGAGTCTCACGACCACATTCCCGGGGCCGGTCCTGTCCGGTGGTCTCCGGTTGTTTTTTCCGCTGCGCGGAAGTCGATGTTTTTTTTGACGCGGAGTGCGGTGCCGCCCCTTCCCTTGGGCGGAGCCTTTTCCGGGCCTTCGGCCCTTGCCGGCATCCGGCCGTCCAGGGGGCGTTTGGCGCTGCGGGGGCTTTTGTCGTTGCCGTCGCCCCCATGCCTTGACGCCGCCCGGTCCCTTGGTTCACTCTCCCCCGGTCCGAGCACATCGGCGCAGTTTTTTCGAGGGAAGGAACGGGTTCGGGGTATCCGCCCCCGAGGCTTCCGTTCCCTTAGGGAGGTTCCGTGATGGACAAGCGCGTTCCGTGGCCCGAGTATTTCATGCGCATCGCCTACCTGGTGGCCGAACGGAGCACCTGCCTGCGACGCAAGGTCGGGGCCGTGGCCGTCAAGGATCGCCGCATCCTGGCCACGGGCTACAACGGTTCTCCGGCCGGTACCGCCCATTGCCTGGACATCGGCTGCCTGCGGGAAAAGATGGGCATCCCTTCGGGCGAACGCCACGAACTGTGCCGGGGCCTCCACGCCGAACAAAACGTCATCATCCAGTGCGCCATCCACGGTGTAGCCATCACCGGCGCGGACATCTACTGCACCACCCAGCCGTGCCTGATCTGCACCAAGATGCTCATCAACTGCCAGATCAACCACATCTATTTCAGCCAGGGGTTATCCCGATGCCTTATCGGCCGAAATGATCGCCGAGGCCGGTATCGGCTTCGATCGCCTGGAGGGATCCTATGGGTGCTGAGGCGGCCTTTATGGCCCGGGCGCTGGAACTGGCCGAACGCGGCCGGGGATTCGCCGCGCCGAACCCCCGGGTCGGGGCGGTCCTGGTCCGGGACGGGCGCATCGTGGCCGAGGGCTGGCACACGGTGTACGGCGGCCCTCATGCCGAAGTGGAATGCCTGCGCGACGCCGAGGCCAAGGGGATCGATCCGGCCGGCTGCGACCTCTATGTGAGCCTTGAGCCGTGCAACCACTTCGGCAAGACGCCACCCTGCACCCGGGCCATTCTCGACGCCGGCATCCGGCGCGTCTATATCGGGTGTCCGGACCCCAATCCGATGTTCTGGGCGGCGGGGCGGCCTTTTTGCGCCAGCATGGCCTGGAAGTGGTCATGGGCGTCATGGAAAGGGAATGCCGCGACGCCAATGCCGATTTCGCCGTCTGGAAGACAGGCGGCCGGCCCTTCGTGACGGTCAAGCTGGCCATGACCTTGGATGGGCGCATCGCTACCCGGACCGGCGACGCCCGCTGGATCAGCGGCGAGGCCTCCCGTCGGCGGGTCCACGAAATGCGGGCCTGCGTCCAGGCCGTGCTGGTCGGCGGGGGCACCTTTCGCGCCGACAATCCCGCGCTTACCCATCGGTTGGCGGAGGGGCCCCTGGCGGCGAGTCCCCAGCCCCTGGCCGTGGTGCTCACCCGGCGGCTGCCCGATCCGGACGCGCCGTTCACCTTGCTGCGCGAGCGGCCCGAACAGCTCGTCTTCCTGACCGACGCGGCGGCCGAGGCGTCCGAGACCGCCGCGGCCCTGGCCGAACGCGGCGTGCGGGTCTGGGGGCTTCCGGAACTGGACGGCATCCTCGACCTGGGCAGGGGACTCGCCCGGTTGCGCGAGGAAGCGCATGTCTACAGCGTGCTGTGCGAAGGCGGCGGCGGGCTGGCCGGTTCCCTGCTGGGCTATGGGCTGATGGACGAACTGGTGGTTTTTTGCGCGCCCAAACTGCTGGCCGATGCCCGGGGCATCCCGGCCTTTCGGGCCTGACCGTTGCGCATATGCAGGATGCGGTCAAACTGCGCTTTTATTCCGTCACCCCCGTGGGCGAGGACCTCATGATCGTGGTGCGGCCCGATAACGCGGTGCCGCCGGCCGCGAAGACGGCCTAACGCAGCCAGTGCAGTCCGGCCAGG
>Ga0268359_10893_pt1 | contig 19933 bp, 22 predicted proteins | sample BioMet11_FD_194416 | JGI IMG/M metagenome (GOLD analysis project Ga0268359, IMG submission 194416) | Sewage microbial communities from Oakland, California, United States - Biofuel 11 (PacBio Assembly) | ecosystem: Engineered > Wastewater > Sewage > Unclassified | place: USA: California | collected...
TGGATATATATTTTTTAATTTATAATATGTTGCTTTGGTTTTAGATCGTTATTGTTGAAAGCCTCAATATCCAGATTAAGAAATAGGGGTATTGATATAGAGTATGAAAAGATATTACAAAAGAGCATTATATTAATATGACAAAACCAAAATAAGGGCGACTCATAAAATAAGACACAAAATAGGGCTCTTCGTTGTTTTGTGTGGATATCCTCGTAATGTCTTCATAAAAACCAATGCGGTCTCGAATTGAAATCATCTTATCCACAGAGAATGACGAAGAGCCCAAAATAGTAAAGTGAAGTTAAAAACAAGAAGGTAAAGAATATTAAAGTTATTAAAAGAGTGTGCACATAAATAGGATTACAAATAGCATGCATTGAAAGATTCAACTTCACTTTAGACAACAGAGTTAGTTACTTTTTGTCTATAGTTCTGCACACTATCTGCTTTTAACTATTATTCGACGTGTGATAATCAGGACTTAAGACTGATCTTTTCCAATTACAATTTTCAAACCGTTTTTCATTAACCACTATTCAACGTGTGATTATCAGGACCTCAGACTGATTTTTACAACTACAATTTTCAAACCGTTTTTCAGTATATTTTTGTACTTAACTCTTCACTTAGATCTTCAACTCGCTCAGCTCTTCAAGTCCGTTTGCGTCAGTTAATTTCGATTTCAACGGGCCTTTCTTCAGTACAACGCTTGAAAGTAACCTCAAGTACTCCGTTTTTATAGCTGGCTTTTGCACTCTTAGGATCCACACGGGCAGGAAGCTCTATGTCCTGAGAGTATTCGGAAGCTCCAAGAATCCTGATTTCAAGATTTTGAGCAGTCGCATGCAGAAGGAGATCTTCCTTTTCGATTTCCGGGATTTCTGCAAGTACGTGTACTAATTCTTCGCTTTCAAAGATATCAATTAAAGGGTCTCTTATTTCTGAGGGGAATAGATTTTCTTCATCCTCAGAATTTTCCGAAGCATTTCCAAACTCTCGGAGTTCGGGGTCTTCCCCCGGGCGACGAATGATAGAAAATCCGTATACGAAGGGGACGGACTCTCCCATATCTTCCAGGAGGGCTTCGATCATTTCTTCCAGGTTGTCAAAAAGTTCAGATCCAAACTCTTCAAAGAAATCCTTTCTTTTTCTTATGCCCACCATTATTACCTCTGCTTTTCCTCGTGCTGTTACACCTGCAGTGCAATTCCCAGTAAGTCACTCAATATTTATTGAGGTTCGGGAACTGGATTCCAGCCTCTTAAAGGTAACTTCCAATACACCGTTTTTGTATGTAGCTTTCGCACTCTGGGGGTCAACCTTTACGGGCAGTTCCACACGTTCGGAATATTTTGGATTCCCATCTATTGTTTCGATGTCAAGTATTAAATCAGTTGCGTTTAATCTAATATTTTCTTTCTCGATGCCCGGAACCTCGGCAATCACATGAACCGTCTCTTCGGTTTCCAGTACATCAATCAGGGGTTTTCTTGTATCAAGATAACTCTTTTCTTCGGTCTCAGTATGCTCAAACATAGGAATATTCCCGAATTCACGGATTTCAGGTTCTTCTCCTGGTCTCTGAGTTAAAGAAAACCCATAGATGAAAGGGTCCTGCCCAAAATTTTCCATACTCATACCCATTGCCCTGCTAAGGCGTTCAAACATTTCGTCCACGTCCTTAACCGGGTCAATTCCAAAGATTTCATCGAAAAAATTTCTCCTTTTTTTACTGTCTCTGTCCATATAATTACCCCGTTATTAATTTATCCATATATAACTCGTTATTGTCCAAGTGAATATATCAAATCAACAGTATAAATCAGTCATTGTTTCTTTTCAGTAGTTTCTGAATTTTTGATAATAAAAAGCCGGAAGTTGCCGGCTTATAAGGAAGTGGGCTTACTGAGCCTGAAAGAAACTCGGAACATTTTCGTGTTCGATTTCTTTTTCCTGTTCTTCTGCCTCGGAGCTTCTTCTTCAAATTCAGTTGCATATTTAGCAAAGAGTTCAGCACTCCGTTCATAAGCCGCAAGGCTTTCCCTGGATGTTGTAGGCTTCACACGGCGGATTGCCCGTTCAAAGTGCTTCTTTGAAATCCTGACTTCTCCTGCCCGTTTCTCGATGTCCTTTCTGTCAGCTCCTGGAGTAACGATTTCCCTCAGGGCCAGCATCGCAGCCTCCCTGCAAATACCCTCGATGTCTGCTCCCACGTACCCTTCGGTCATATCAGCAAGCTCGGAGATATTTACATCTTCTGCAACGGGTTTTCCCTGCGTATGGATCTCAAAGATCTTTTCCCTGCTTGTATTATCAGGTGGCTTGATATAGATGAGCCTGTCAAAGCGGCCAGGCCTGAGAAGCGCAGGGTCTACCATATCAGGCCGGTTTGTGGCAGCAACAATAATTACATCCTTGAGTTCCTCTATTCCGTCCAGTTCGGTAAGGATCTGGCTGACAACTCTTTCGGACACATGCGTATCTGAAGCAGAACTTCTTTGGGGTGCAATTGAATCGATTTCGTCAAAGAAGACAACCGTCGGTGCAGCCTGTTTGGCTTTCCTGAAGGTTTCCCTGACCGCACGCTCGGATTCTCCCACATACTTGCTGAGCAGCTCCGGGCCTTTAATGCTGATGAAATTGGCTTCGCTTTCACTTGCAACGGCCTTTGCAAGCAGGGTTTTACCTGTACCCGGAGGCCCAAACAGTAATACTCCTCTGGGGGGTTTTATATTGATAGTGCTGAAAAGTTCAGGATACTTCAGAGGCCACTCAAACAGCTTCAATAAGTTCCTGCTTTGCATTTTCAAGTCCCCCGATATCATCCCATCCTACATGCGGAACCTCAACATAAACTTCCCTCATTGCAGACGGCTCGATATTCTTCAGGGCTTCCTTGAAATCATCTTTGGTGACTACGAGTTTATCAAGAATTTCCTGTGGGATTTCTTCTTCTTCGATATCGATTTCTGGAGTTATCCTTCTGAGAGCATGCATTGCAGCTTCTTTACAGAGGGAAGAAAGATCAGCGCCTACAAACCCGTGAGTTACATCTGCAATCTCACTAAGGCTTACATCCTGAATAGGCATACCTCTGGTGTGAATGAGAAGAATCTGCTTCCTGCCGTTCCGATCGGGAATTCCGATTTCTATTTCCCTGTCAAATCTTCCACCGCGACGGAGAGCTTCATCTATGAATTCGGACGGTTTGTGGCAGCAATTACAACTACCTCGCCTCTGGACTTTAGACCGTCCATAAGGGAGAGCAACTGGGCAACTACCCTGCGTTCCAGTTCTCCTGTGACTTCACCACGCTTGGGGGCAATGGAGTCGACCTCATCTATGAAGATGATAGAAGGTGCTTCCTTTTCGGCTTCCTCGAAAATCTCGCGAAGCTTCTGCTCGCTTTCTCCATAATACTTGGAAACGATTTCAGGGCCGCTAATAGTAATGAAATTTGCATCGGTTTCACTTGCGACTGCCTTTGCGATCAATGTTTTGCCCGTGCCTGGAGGCCCGTGAAGCAGTACTCCTTTGGGGGGCTCAATTCCAAGCTTCTGGAAGAGTTCAGGATGTCTCAGAGGCAACTCAATCATTTCTCTGACAAGTTGAATTTCCCGTTTAAGCCCACCGATATCCTCATATGAAATGCCTTCTGGAACCCGGATCTCCTCAGCTGATTTTTCCTTGATGACGATATCAGTGTCTTTAGTAACAACAACAGGTCCTGCAGGTCTTGTGGATGCAACTACGAAAGTCAAAGGGTTATTTACAGTTTCCACCCTGATCTGCTGACCTTTGTTCAAAGGTCTTCCCTCAATAATTCTGAGGATGTAGTGAGCCCCCCCAACAAGTCTTACAGGCTGAGAAGGAGCAAGAGTAACTCTCTGGGCGTGTTTTGCCTGGACTTTCTGGATTGTAACCCTGTCATCAATCCCAACTTTGGCATTACTACGCAAGTTTCCGTCGATCCGGATCCGATTTTCCTGTTCATGCTCCACATTTGGCCAGACAATTGCGTAGGTCTTGGCTTTCCCTGAGATCTCAATTATATCCCCGCTTACAAGCCCCATCTGCTGCATCAAGCGGGTGTCAATTCTTGCAATTCCCCTGCCCACGTCCTTATGATAAGCTTCAGCAACTCTCAAATTAATTTCTTCAATCATTCGTTCTCAACTCCGATCTCACGGATTTTCCAGTAATACTGATTATTTTTAATACCATACTCAATAAACCCCCTCTTTGTGAGGTCTATAAGGTTAGCGTTAACAACACTCGGGTGCAAGCGCAGGTTGTAACATAGGGTAGCGAGAGTGGTTTCATTTTTCAGAAGTTCAAACAGGAGCTCACACTCTACAGGGTTCCTGGCTATTTCTTCAATTGAATCCAGACAACGGTCCATAGCTTCTGTGTACTCAACCTGAAGCTGCTGCTGCATCTGTGCAAGTTCTTCGTGCCTTTTTTTGAGTTCCTTAAGCCTGCTGTTCAACTTAAGAAAGAAAGTTGAAGATTCTTCCCCTGGAGGAATCTCCGTTCTTACAGGGGCCTCTTCTTTTTTTTCCCTGTCAAAAGTAACATCATGAAGTGTTACCGTATAGGCATATGGGGATACTGACACTTCAAGTCGCATATTATTTGCGATATTGAAGTACTTGCGTCTCTGTTCATCCACACTGCATTCTATAAGTCCTGCCTGCTCAAGCAGACCTAGATGACTTATTATGGCTTTTGGCCCTACTCCCAACCTGCTAGAGATCTCACTGACATAGCAGGGACGGTTTGCAAGAAGTTGAATAATCTTCCTGCGGTTTTCATTCCCCAGAATGTCGAGTAATTTTGCCGGTTCCATTATTTTCCTCTGATAATAATCTAAATTTGTGAGATATTAAGGCAATAGTGCCAGATTTTTGCGATTGTATATTTTTTGATTATAAGTATCTAGCCTTGAGTAAATTCGAACAGGAAAGCCTGCCTGAAACTTTACCCGGAAGACTAGCTGGAAAGGAGAATGTACATGATAGTAACCTATAGTTAGCATTAAAGTTATATAAATGTTTCTATAGTTATTTGTTTTCTTTCGTAACCAAAAATAAGAAAGCTCTGGATATGAGGCTCTAAATAACAGCAAAATTGGATTGAAGTGTAAGAAGCAAAAGACTGGACTTGAGTGTAAGCTAACAAAACAATAAGTGTCATTCATGAATCTAGAGGATGAGTTGCTTATTGCTTTCACCAGTTCCTGGCAAATTCTTTGTTGAACCTGAACCACGCAGGAAACTTAGAGGATCCAACAAATATTTCATTTTCTTTCTTTCATTTTCCCAGTTTATCAAAAATACTGCGTGAACAGTTTTTCCATTATATTCTTCTGAAGTTACCGCAATTGTGTACATCAGATTGCAAAACTCGATTGAACCACAAAAAACCTCACCATAAACATAAAATTCAGCTCTACTGTAAGGAACCCCTTTAACGTGCCCTGAGTAATGACATGAATCTCCCCCATTGAGAACTAAAATCTCATCAAATTCTATGTCAAAATTTCTGTCTAGTAATCTTAGATTAATATTTCCACTTTCAGCCGATTCCTTGAACTTTTTAATATCTACAACAAAAGTTTCAGAGTCGTCCCAGTAATCCTGAGAATTAACAGGGTTATCCTGAAGATTTACTTTCTGAACGATATCATTCTCGTGAAAGTCTGTAACTTCCTTTATCGAGCTTTCGTTAGAAACGGTTTCAACAAGCTGTTTTCTGGAACATTCAGAAATAACGTCTTCGTTGTTAACCAGAAGAAAACTTCCTGAGAAAACAGCCAATCCAAGAAAGACTGCAAGTATGAGTATTTTACAGAAAATGTTGATTTTCATTAAGACCCCAGCTTAATGGTAAAAGTGACAAGTTTTAAGATTCAGTACATATTTGGGCTCTTTATAGAATAATCTTTCTAATGCAAACCCTTTGAATCCAGAAACAAACAAATCAGAATATAAAATGTAAGCTACGGTATAATGAGGAATAATTAAAGAAGAAATTTACAATTGAAAATAACGAAAATAAGATAAGCTAACCATATACTTCAGGCTAAAAGCAAAGGCTTTTACGCTTTGTTCTATAAAACTATCCGGAAATTATTCCTCAAAAACACCCAGGAAATAAATTTCTGGGAAATTTTGAAAAATCTAAGTTATTTCTGCTTTTAGTTTTTCTTTTTGTTTTCCTTTTGCTGGCTGAAAACCGAGGGCAAGTGCAGGGCGTAAGACCCTTCTTCCCGAATTGCCATAACGAGTTCTTTTCTTTCAAGAAGAGAGTCCAGGTTAAGTTCATAGGAGCCAGGTCCAAGAATTCTTACGGACTCTACTCTTTCTTCATCTGTTTCCCTCTCTGCTTCTGGTTCCTGCTTTACACTTTCCTGCTCAGAAGCAAGAGCCTCATCAATATTCCTGACAACTTCATCCAGAGAGGATTCCAGATCCAACTTTTGTTCTTCCAGAGCAAGCCTTTCCTGATTTTCCAAACCTTCACATTCTTTTTTTACATAAAGGAATTTATTCCAACCGCAGTTCGGGCAGCCGTTCAGGATGACAGAATCTCCGTCTTCAAAAATGGTTCCGCATCTGGTACATCTGTGGGGCATGAATTCACCGGTAATAGATAGTGGGTTAATTTGATGTTAATGAATTAATTTATTGTAAATGATGTAATTATGTATTCGGTTTTTTTAGATCAATCTGGTATTCTGAATTTTAGACCAGTTTGAGATCATGGATTTCAGACCAATCTGGCACCTGGATTTCAGACCAGTTTGAGATCATGGATCGAGATTTTAAATGATATACAAGGTGGCTATAATGATAGCCTTATGGGTACTTAAAATATAGATACCCTGAATAGATATGTATATTTGTATTTTACAGCTTAACGCCTTCATTTAAACGAAAGATAATTCCACCCAGTGAAAGTAAAAATATCCTCTTCGGTTGTAGGTTCCCTCCACTTTCCAGTGAGAAGCATAAGCTATTTAGCCCACTCAGGAAGAAATATATAATAAAGTTTGTTATAATAGCTTCCAGTGCTTCTTTCCATTAATAATTTCGGAATTGACTCTGCATACTCTCTCCATCTCCTCCAGAACTTCTGGGAGCCTTCCTGGCTGGGTGATTTCAAAAACAATAGAGTCCAGATCATGGTTTATGTAAAGGCTGTGTTTAAGGTCCTCAAGATTCCAGAGTTTTTTTGGGTCTTTTCTCATGCATTTAGTCAAGATACTTGTCATATCTTCTATGAAGTTCCAGGGATAGATAATCCAGGCCCAATCTTCAAGCCGTTCGCCAACATAATCTGGGTCGATTTTAGAACTCCCCAGGTACTGTAATGAAGCGGTCCTGACTTCTGTAGGATTGTGATTTTCCACGTAAGCCCTGGCACTAAGCATACTTTCTCCAGTATCAACAATATCATCTACAATAAGTACCTTTTTTCCTTCCATCACATTGTTCGAAAGAGGATATCGAATATAAGGCTCACCGGTATCGATAGCTGTATCTCCGATGTAGTGCTCGATTTTCAGACTGGACAGGTCATCAAGTCCCAGAAAATCGCAGAGCACTCGCCCGGCAAACCAGCCCCCCCTTGCAAGCGCAATAATTACGTCCGGTTCATATCCAGAACGTTTGATTTCCGTAGATATGTTTCGGCACAAACTATAAATGTAATCCCAGTTCGTAAGCACACACTTGAATGATTTTATGCAAAGTCCTCCGTGATCTGGAAATCGCGATACACAGTCAGGATACTATCAGATAAGAAGTATCAATTAGATAAGAAGTATCAATTTCCAAGCTCTATATTCGACCTATATAATCTAGATTATAGACCTTAAGTTTTCTTATCTTGTCAAAGGATAACTCGAAAAAGATTAAAAAGAACGGGATAAGATTAAAAAGAACAGCATAAGATTAAAAAGAATATCACAATATTAAAAAGAATACCACAATATTAAAAAGAATAGCATAAGATTAAAAAATGAACGTTTTAAAGGTAGGTTATAAACTCTTGCCATACTGAAAGGATGCGACTGAAAGGACACGACTGAAGTTAATTTCAGATATCTTTAGACATCTCTAGTAGAGCTGGCAGATCCCTTCAAAAAGCCTTTCTAAAAACCGAAGGAAAAATGAATCTTTCGCAAAAGTGCATGATCCGGAAAGTGAAATCAATGGACAAAGCCTTGATAGACCTGATTTTTATGTCCCAGAAGAGAAAAGACCTTTTGCTCCTTCTCAAAAATGGAGGTAAACCGATAGAGGAAATAGTAAACGGTCTAAACGTTAACCCGACGGGCATGCTTCCCCAAATCAAAAAACTGAAGGATGAACATCTGGTTTTTCAGGAAGATCGGGAGTACAGGCTAACGCCTCTTGCGAAAATATTGGTCGAGAAGATGGAGCCTTTGCTCGATACTCTGCAAGTCATTGAGGAGAATGCGGAATACTGGCAGGATCGCGATCTCTCCGAATTACCCAGGGCATTTCTGGAAAGGCTTAATGAACTGAAGTTCTGCTTCCTTGTTAAACCTGATCCAGATAATATTTTTGAGCCTTCTTCCGTGTTCCTGGATAACATAAGGAAATCAAAAAAGATACTCTGTTTTTCATCAATATTTCATCCGGTCTTTTCCGAAATATTTCTAGCAAATAAAGACAATGATACCAGAATAACCCTCGTAGTAACAGAAAAAATCTGTGAAAGACTGAAAACTGATTTCAAAGAAGAACTGAAACTTTATTTGGCCAGAGAGAAAAAAAGGCTTTTTATCTGTAAGAACGAGATAAAGATTGCTATGCTGGTTAAGACCGAACACTTCATGGCTGCTGATTTTCTTACTTCAAAAGGGATTTTTGACCAGGAAACTATTATGGGTTTTGAGCCTCCAGCTCTAAGATGGACTGAAGACCTTGTTCTGTATTACAAAGAGCAGGCTCAGCAGATATAAGGGTAAATTCGGGCAAGAAAACTTGCAGGTGAAAATGTAACATCAACATATATTTTTCCGTTTTTGCAGACGAAAAAGTGTTTTGAATTCTCCTTATAAAGTTTTCCTACTTTATATCCGGAAGTATTACATTTTTCTTTATTCAGAATTTTAATCGTGAGCCCAAGTTTGTGCAAATTGGGTTTCTTCAGCAGAGTGTAATGGTACTTCGGAGTGCCATTTAAAAAATGAAATACTCTTTCAACACCCCACTCATCCCATTTTATGAGCTCATTATATTCATCAGGTTTAATCTTTCTGGCTCTCACCGTTGGAGTAGTTGCAGACTGCTGTACTCTGGGAACATCTCCACTCTCAATGGTATCCATTGTTTTTAAAAGAAACTTTATTCCTGTCAAAGATAATTTCTGAACAACTTCCTCGAGCTTTTCACCCGAACTTATGAGAATCCTTTCCTGGAAAATTATATCGCCGGTATCCTCGCCTTTGTTTATATAATGAAGAGTGACTCCTGGATTAAGGATATAATCATAATATTCCCAGAAAAGGGGGGCTGGCCCTCTGTATTCCGGAAGATGTGAATAATGGAGATTAATAGTCCCAAGTTTCGGGATAGTAAATATATTCTCCTTCAAGAGATGAGACATAGAATACACAACTATAATATCGGGCTGTAAATGCTTCATCCATTTTTGAAAGGTCTCGTTGTCTCTTTTCCTTAAGTAGTAATAAGGAATTTTCAGTTTTTTAGAGAAGGTTTTTAAATTTAAAGTCTTCGAGGTGAATGAATAATAGACGTCTGTAAAAGCCCCTCCTATAGCTTTAAGGAATGAGTTAGGTTCTCTTGTCCGGGAGCACTCAACAATTCCCACTACCTCATGTCCTGATTCAATAACAGATTCAAAAACGTTAGAAACTCCCTGTGTGATGATTACAACTCTCAACTGAAATACCACCTTATCTTTACTTGAGACGAGGCAAGAAAAAATCTATTCTAATCACTTCTTTTAACTTCCATGCTATGTAATATTTTAGATATTTTCCAGGAACTCAAGATGGATCCTCCTTAAATAGCAACTCTAAATATTTTTTTCAATTTTACTGCGAAAAATTGTCATTCTGAATATTAAAAGTACAAACTGTATGCTTCAGACAAAAAACATATAGTTAACACTGTTATTAATGGTTACATGGGGTTGGTATATAAAACTGTGCTAAAAATCAAGGGTGGACTTTAAGAATAGAGGTTTAAGAATCGGACTTTAATACTGAGTTTTATCTATTTATATTCAGATATATGAAGTTTTATAGAGACATAATATTATAAAAGCTTGTTTAAAAGTGGATATCAGCTTTTGGACTGCTGAAATTCAAAGTTTTTAGACTGCTGAAATTCAAAGTTTTTGGACTGCTGAAATTCAAAGTTTTTGGACGGTTGAAATTCAAAGTTTTTGGACGGCTGAAATTCAAAGTTTCTGAGTTACTGGGATTAGAAGTTTTTGAACTACTTGAATTGATAAATTTACTATCAAAAGAGAGGGTCGTGTCCCTAAATCATTGACTTAGTTTTATATAATCTTGAATCTATTATTATTTGGGGGCATCTTAATTACTTCTGAAATAGATTTTTCACAATTTTTTTGCTGGAACAAAGACTGCACTGATTATGGAATTAAAAATCAAGGGAATATAGTCCTTAAAGAAAGATATGGTAAAAATAACCATGTGCTTCTTCATTGGTCATCGGTTAAGCACTAAATTCCTTATCTTGTAGATGTTTTTATCTGATAATACCTTTATAGCTGTATCTCTATGTCTCCTCGTTCCCCACCTACTCTTGAAGACTCTCTTCGGGAAATGTTTCCCGAAGAGTGGTTAAGACAAACTTCCAAAGAAACTGGTCTTATAATACGTGAACGTAAAATTGACCCTGTCATCATCTTTTGGATTTTAACTCTGAGTTTTGGTGTACGCTTGCAGCGTACACTCGCCAGTTTGAAACGCGAATATGAAACTGAATCCCATAAAACCATAAGCGATAGCAGTTGGTACTATCGTTTCACTCCAGAACTTGTTGAGTTCCTACATCAGTGTGTAATTCACGGCATAGAAGAACTTGCAAAAGAACCTGGTAGAAAAACTTAGCAAGAAACTCGAAAACTTCCAGGATATTATCATTCAGGACAGCACAATAGTTCGTCTTCATTCTTCTTTATCAGATAAATTTCCAGCAGCAAGAGCAAGAACAGTAGCTGCTGGGGTAAAAGTCGGAGTTGTGGTAAGTGCAGTTGCTAACGGACCTAAAACCGTTGCTGTGTACTCCGAAAAAAACAGCTGAGATCAAAACATTAAAAATAGGTCCCTGGATCAAAGACCGTATTCTGCTTGTTGATCTTGGTTTTTACAAAACTCAGATGTTTGCAAGGGTTGAGGAAAATGGGGGATATTTTGTCTCAAGAATTAAAAAAAATATGGATCCCATTGTTGTTTTAATAGAGGAAGGAGTGCCTAAAACAAAGTGCAAAGATTTCATAGGGAAGCCTATTAGTGAGTGTATTAAGCAACTCTCGGGAAAAGATATTGATGCAGTTGTAAAAATAGCATTCAAAAGAAGAGAGTATAAAGGCAAGCAAAAACAGGATGAAATGAATGTACGTCTTGTAGCGGTATACAATGATGAGGATGAAAAGTACCACATTTATATCACAAATATTCAGAAAGATATTTTGAATGCAAGAGACATTGCAAACTTATATGGGGCAAGATGGGACATAGAACTACTATTTAAGGAATTGAAAAATAAATATGCGCTGGACGTTCTTGAAACAAAGAATGTGCAGGTAATTGAAGCTCTAATCTGGACAGCAATATTGACACTAATCGTTAGCAGAAGAATTCATTCTCTTGTAAGAAACTCAACAACTCATCCTGAAAAAATGGCTAGATATACGCAGTTACGGTGGAGTACAATATTTGCAGAGAATGCATCTGATTTATTGACAGTAATTCTTCATAGATGTGGAATTCAAAGAACTTTTGAAACGATAATGAGTGTATATGAAAGTCAAGCATTAGATCCGCATGTAAACAGAGAAAGGTTTAGAGATGAATGGATTGAATAATAATTGAATGAAGTGGGTTCAAAAAGAGTAACAAGAGAAGGAAATGAATCCTTAACCGATGACCATGTGTGCTTCTTAAATGTAAAACTTGTAAAAAATGTTTAGTGAAACTAGAGGTACAATATTTTTCGAACTCAACACTTCTGATGAAGAAGTTTCGAAGGACAATAGCTATGATTCCTGAAAAAGGAAGTATCCGTGGAGTTGCAAGAGCTACTGGACATAGTAAAGATACAATTTGCAGATGGCTTGAGATTGCAGGAAGGCATGCAGAAGAGTTACAACTTATTTCCTCAAAAATCTTAATCTTACGAGAGTAGAGGGTTGATGAGATCTGGTCATATATAAAAAAAAGCAAAAAAAATGTACTGAAGAAGATTCTGAAGAGTATGGTGACGTATATTCACTTACAGCAATCAAAAGTGACACAAGATTGCTCCTTTCTCATCATGAAGGAAAACGTAGTACAGAGGATGCTATAGAGTTATTTAAAGAAGTTGAGAATATGCGTTCCCCATCTTCTCCTATCCCTGTATTTACCTCAGATGATTGGGATGCTTTTGAAGAAGCACTTATAAACGTTTATGGTAAAATCGAGTTGTCACAGTACAAAGGTATCGGAAGAAAACCGCTACCTAAAATAGTTCCACTTGACGATTTAAAAATATGTCGAGAGCGTCGTAAAAGTCCGATTGATTCTACAAATGGGATAAATTAATGTCCAATAAGGTTGGTTTTTACCTAAATTTCATGCAAAATTTTACAACCATATTTAAAGTCAACGTTTCGATTATCCAATTGTAGAATTGTTTTGACTTTTGCGACGCTCTCATGTCAAAGTATTGAAAAAAAAGGTAAAAAATTATATAGTTGAAACAGTTCACGTATCATCTTTGGAGATCCTGAAGAGATATTCGAAATGCTTGGAGCTGATTCGGATGGTTATATTGGAACTTCTTATGTAGAAAGGATAAACCTTACGATAAGGACATCTCTTGCAAGATTTATAAGAAAAGGAATGAATTTCAGTAAAACCAAAAGGATGCATCAGAAAGCATTTGACTTATTCCAAGCATGGTATAACTTTGTAAACCTCATAAGTCTCTAAGGTTAAAAATAGATTCTGGAAATAGAAAATGGTTTCAAAGGACTCCAGCTATGGCAGAAGGAATAACTGATCACATATGGAGTTTAAAGGAACTATTAACATTTAGAGTTCCTGTTCAATAATTTGAGACACGACCAAAGAGAGTTTCCAATACAATTCAAATCAACAAAAAAGAGAACTGACCTATAAAGCTGCGAACAGAACTGAAGTTTAAGCAAAGGATAATCCAAACAGGCTCATCTTTTCATAAACGTATTAGAAAGAATAAGAGCAGAGAGAAAAAAGAGGGGAAAATGAAAACAGGAACAAATAATAAGTTTTGGAAGTATGCAAAAGTTACAAACATTTCTGCTTACGGCCTTTGTGGTTATTCTTTCCGGCTGCGTTGACGAAGAACAGAACGAAACCGAATCAGAAAATACAACAAATAATAGTCAGGAAATTACCGGAACAAACAATAATCACGGAACCACTGGAGGAGATTACATATACGGTACTGCAAAGGTAAAGAGTATCCAGATTGTGACCCTTGAGTCATTTCCTGTACAGATACAGGTAATAGCAAAAGGCTACCTACCCGATGGATGTACTGAAATCAACGAAATAAAGAATGAACGCGAAGGAAATGCCTTCAATATCAATATCAGTACAAAACGCCCTAAAGGTGCATTCTGTACGCAGGCTATAAAGAGTTTTACGGAAACCATTCCCCTTGAAGTCCGAGGTCTCAAAGCCGGAAACTACACTGTAAATGTAAATGGAGTAACCGGGTCTTTTGAGCTACCCGTAGATAACGTACCTGAAGAAGCTTCCGGCTCTATGCCGCCGAAACAACAGATAATAACCGAAGCTGACAACGGAACAAGTATAAGTCTTGAAAATGGAAGCACGTTTTACCTCAAACTTAAGGAAAACCCGACCACAGGCTATTCATGGGAACTCAATCTGAGCCAGGGACTCAATAATATCTCAGGAGAATACTATCCTCCAGAGCAGCCTGAAGGAATAAAGCAACCTCTTGTGGGCGCGGGAGGAGTCCATTTATGGGAGATTAAAGCCGTATCTAAAGGCAGCCAGCAAGTAACAGGAATATATAAAAGACCCTGGGAGAAAGTAACCGGAGAGGAAGAGAACTTCATACTCAATGTTGAGGTTGTCTGAGTTGCCGGTAATACCTGCCCTTTTCTCGGTTTGTTCATTACGTTCGGTAAAGGAGAGGGCATTTTTAACTTTTAATCCTGTACTGTATATTCTCTCCGGCTGGCTTTTTTTAAAGGGATTCAAGAGCCTGTTTCAGGTCTTTAAGACAGTTTTCACAGATGTAGGATGTACCGATTTGTGTACATCCAAGAATTTCCGCACCTTCTTCCTTTTCCCCTTCCCCCTGGCTTCCAGGATAGCCTTCGCAGTAAAACTCCGCACTTAACTTCGCAATAAGCTCCGCAGAACAAGCACCTTGTCATAATATGATTTAGGGTTTGAAATATCAAATATATTTCCGGAAAAGCCTGAGAAAATAACGGGCAGAATATGAAATATGAAAAATTGCAGTTAACTGAGGAATTTCTTTAGAGAAACGCCTAAATTCCACGATAGAAATCTGAAGATTAGAAAGCCAAGCGAAAACTATATAAACGATCGTTAGTATGTTCTGATAGTTGTCCCAGGCAAGGTGGCCTGATAAATAAAACCCCGTAGCGGGTGGGGGTAGCCAGGAGATCCCGACGGGCTCATAACCCGTAGACCGATGGTTCGAATCCATCCCCCGCTATAGTAAAGCTCTTTTCTGAGTTTGTTTGTGGTTTGACACATTTTCAGATTTAATTCCCCGGTAGCGGGGTGGGGTAGCCAGGAGATCCCGACGGGCTCATAACCCGTAGACCGATGGTTCGAATCCATCCCCCGCTATAGTAAGTTATTTTCTGGATTTGTTTGTATTTTTGTGTTTCAACTCGTGTTTTAAACACTTTTCAGAGCCTTTTAGATAACACCCTTTCAAATCTTCATACCCGGCAACGTTTTTATAGCCGGTTACCGATTTATACATAGAACCCATTTACTTATCCCTTTTTTAAGCTACTAAACTCAAGGCTTATTAAGGAAGGTTACTCTCTTACACAAGGTCAAAAAGTGTGACTATCTTTTCATTTATCCTCAAAAATCAGCAGGATGACTTTCATATGGTAATGGAAAAACTTGGAGACTCCTTACAGGGGGCGCTCAAGAAGCTGATCGGCGCGGGGGCGAATTGATGAGCGTACGGTCAATGAAGTAGTAAAAGATATCCAGCGGGCTCTGCTCCAGGCCGACGTGAATGTAAAACTTGTTATGGGAATGTCCCAGAGAATCAAAGAGCGTGCAATGAAAGAAGACCCTCCTGCAGGTATGAACCCGAGGGAGCACGTAATCCGAATCGTATACCAGGAATTGATGGAAATTATCGGCAAGGGAGCTGAGATTCAGCTCAAGCCGCAGATTATAATGATGGTTGGGCTTCAGGGAAGCGGAAAAACTACCAGTACAGCAAAACTTGCTCGCTACTTCCAGAGAAAAGGACTCAAAGCAGGAGTTATCGCCGCAGATACATTCCGACCTGGCGCATATCACCAGCTTAAAACTCTCTGTGAGAAGCTCAATGTAGCTTTCTATGGAGAAGAAAACAATCCGATGCCATCGAAATTACCAGAAACGGGCTCAAAGCCCTGGAAAAATACGACGTAAAAATTGTAGATACCGCAGGCCGGCATGCTCTTGAATCCGATCTGATAGAGGAGATGGAACAGATCAATGCCGTTGCCAAGCCAAACCACAAGTTCATGGTGCTGGATGCAGGTATCGGACAGCAGGCAAGCCAGCAGGCCCATGCTTTAATGATTCTGTAGGGATTACAGGCGTTATCATAACGAAGCTTGACGGCACTGCAAAAGGAGGCGGAGCCCTGTCTGCCGTTTCCGAAACAAAAGCTCCTATTGCCTTTATCGGCGTAGGGGAAACGCCGGAAGATTTTGAGAAATTCGAAGCCGACAGGTTCATTTCAAGGCTTCTTGGCATGGGAGACCTTAAAAGCCTGATGGAAAAGGCTGAAGAGACCCTTAGCGAAGAAGACGTAAATGTCGAGGCCCTGATGCAGGGGCGCTTCACCCTCAAGGATATGTACAAACAGCTTGAAGCCATGAACAAAATGGGCCCTCTCAAACAGATTATGTCCATGCTGCCACTGGGAATGGGCGGAATGGGAGGCGTTAAACTCTCAGATGAGATGTTCCAGGCTACAAGTGACAAGATGAAGAATTACAAGATAATCATGGACTCAATGACAGAAGAAGAAATGACTGACCCAAGCTCATAGGCGGTTCTCGAATCAAAAGAATTTCAAGAGGCTCAGGCTGCAGCCCTGAAGAAGTAAGGGAGCTTCTAAAATACCACAAAACCATGCAGACAGCTCTAAAAGGCTTCAGGGGTGGAAAGTTCAATATTCAGAAAATGATGAAGAAAAGACTTGGGATGTAATATCCCGAAGATCTTTTTTATCTTTGTATAGCGTTACTTCTCTTTTATAATCACAACTTAAGGGACATTTCGTTCCTTAGATTAATATCGATTGTTAATATTGATTGGTGGCTATGTAGAAATCCTAATTCAAACATTTTAAACTAATTCCTGCTTAGGATATTAAGTAGGTGATATTAAGTAGGTATTAAGATTTTTGCAGAGATTTCTTTTTACTGATATTTACAATTATAGAGACGATTAAATAAATCCATAAAAAATAAATTACGTTTGTAGTTAGAATGTATGAGATATTAGTACTTTTAAAAATCAAGAAAGCTGCATATTTTTCTGGACCAAGCATCCTGGCGATAAAAATTGTGGAAACGAATTTAATAATAATGGGAAAAATGTTCAAACCTATTATTAAGATAATGAGAATATAGATTTTTTGTTTCGTTGGCTTAATAAATTCTTTTACATTCATGATTTATGTTAAGTCTAATTTGACTTTAATTTTTTTGCATTTTGACTATGTAGAAATCCTACCAAAATCAAGAATAAGGACATCAAAATTTAGAGGATTTCTACAAAGCCCGATTGTTAATGTCAATAATTAACATCGATCTTAATAATTTTCACAAATTTCAAGGAAGTTGGTAAGCAGTTCTTCTCCCTTCTCTGTATGAGAAACCTCAGGATGCCACTGTACGCCGTAAATTGGTTTTGTCGGGTGGCGCATGGCTTCAATTTCACAGATATCAGAACGGGCAAGATGGATAAAGCCTTCAGGCAGAATGGCAACCTCATCTGCATGGGAAGCCCACACTGTAGTCCTGGGTCCGAGTCCACGCAGAATATCGTCCTCTTCGAGCACTTCTATCTCAACCTCTGCATACCCGCCTCTTTTCCCTGCATGAACATGCCCTCCATATGCCAGGGCAATTGCCTGATGCCCGAGGCAGATTCCAAGAATAGGGAGATCGATTTCCCGGACGTAATCGAAACATAAGCCTGCCCTATCCATATCCGGTCCACCGCTCAGGATCAGTCCGTCCGGCTCCTCTGCCAGGATATCCTCAATTGGCGTTGTATTGGGAATTATTTTCGTATCCATGTCAAGGTCTCGAACAGTCCGGTGAATGAGATGGCAAAATTGTCCATAGTTATTAACAACAAGAATTTTCAGCTCTTTCATAGTTCCTTCAGTTCCTGTTTTAGTCTGATTGTATTTTCTAACGCTCTGAGTTTACTCTATTAGCCGGTCTTATCCTATTTTAATTCTTGTATGTTTTCAAAGTTTAGAATTGAGACTTGTTTTCGTAGTCAGGAGGCCTCGAGTTCTGTACGTTTCTCTGATCTATGTTTCCTCTAACCTGGAATGTATTTTCAATGATGCCTTTTACTCATAACAAATAGTCGACTTCCAGATTTGATCATTATAGTACATTATTATACAGAAAAGTTCAAGAATATCCGTTACTATTAAAGTGCATAACTTATCTCGTAGCTAGTTGGAATAGCTTTAAATATGTTTAATGTGCTAACGTGTCACATACTAGCACGGAGTTTCCGAGTAGATATAACAACAATTTAAGAGCATTTTGCACTCGAAGGAGATTATAATGTCAGAAATCGGTAAAAAGATACGGATAGAAAGGCTGATGAACCGGGAAAGCAGAAACATGGTCATTATTCCCATGGACCATGGGATATCAGACGGGCCTATTGATGGGCTTATCAATATCACTGATACGGTGAACAAAGTTGCAGAAGGAGGAGCAAACGCCGTCCTTATGCAGAAAGGAATGGTAAAATACGGGCACAGGGGATACGGCCACGATATAGGTCTTATCGTGCATATAAGTGGTTCTTCTTCCCTGAGCCCGGACCCCAATGCCAAAGTGCAGGTCTGTACAGTAGAGGAAGTAATCAAGATGGGAGCCGATGCCGTTTCCATGCACATTAATATAGGTTCTGAAACCGAAGCTGACCAGCTTGAGCAACTCGGAAAAATTTCCAGAGACTGTACAGAATGGGGTATGCCTCTTCTTACTATGATGTACCCCAGAGGTAAAAAGATCACAAATCCGCACGACCCTGTAAATGTAGCGCACGCTGCAAGGATCGGGGCCGAGCTCGGCGCTGATGTTGTAAAAACAGTATACACCGGAGACCCTGATAGCTTCAGAGACGTTGTTAGAGGCTGCCCTGTACCTGTAGTTATTGCAGGAGGGCCTAAAACCTCAACGGATCTAGAACTCCTGGAGATGATTGACGGGGCGATGGAAGCCGGAGCCAGAGGTGCTGCAATCGGAAGAAATGTTTTCCAGCACAAGGATCCTGTTAGACTCACCCGGGCTATTTGCGAAATCGTACATCATAGAAGGCCTGTAGAAGAAGCCCTCGAACAGCTAAAGTGAGAGCTAGATATTGAAAAGCAAGACCAGAACCCAAAACAGAAGTTAAAAAAGGGAAAAGGCCTGAGTAAAAATAAAAAATATACCGGGGTTGAAGCCTTTGAAGAAGAAAAGCGTGTGGATAAAAGCCGATGAAGGCGGATGGGAACAACAGAAAGAAAGAATTACGACAGGCCTTGAATCAGGAGCCGACTGCGTACTTGTAAACCCAGGAGATGTCGGAAAAGTCAGGGAACTGGGAAATATTCCGGTAGCAACCTTTGGCCGTGACAATAAATCCGGAGCTGAGATTATTGTCGTTGGGAAGAGAGGAGAAGGCGATGGGACGAAAACCTTTACCCCTTGAAACTCAGGGTTCTCTTGACATAAACGCAGCAACCCTTCTAAGGGATAAAGGAGTGGCTGTTGGCGGACATGTTATAATCAAGGACAAACGCTACGAGCAATTCGCAGCCGAGATGGGAAAGGTCTGCGACTTCCTGATTGTAACGGGCACGGACTGGAAGGTTATTCCTCTGGAAAACCTGATAGCTGAGCTTCAGCGTTATGACGTAAAAATAATTTTCGGGGTAAAGACTGCTGAAGAAGCAAGGCTGGCTTTCAAGACTCTTGAAACCGGAGCAGATGGCGTCCTTCTTGACAGTGGAAACATCCAGGAAATTAAAGACACCATCCAGGCTGCAAGGGAGCTGGAAAACGAAAGAACTGAGCTTGAATCTGCGGTTGTAACCCGGGTCGAACCTCTTGGAATGGGAGATAGAGTCTGCGTGGACACATGCAATCTATGCAAAAGGAG
>Ga0268359_10132_pt1 | contig 19880 bp, 18 predicted proteins | sample BioMet11_FD_194416 | JGI IMG/M metagenome (GOLD analysis project Ga0268359, IMG submission 194416) | Sewage microbial communities from Oakland, California, United States - Biofuel 11 (PacBio Assembly) | ecosystem: Engineered > Wastewater > Sewage > Unclassified | place: USA: California | collected...
GGTGGTGACCAGGGAACAAGAGCTATCGTCAACAATCTCTACGGCGGCACATTCACAAAGGCTGACCACACAGGTTATACATGGGATTCTGCAGCCAACATCAAGGCTCTGACAGAACTCTATAACACAGCAGGCATCAAGTTCGACTCTTCATTAGTAGGCGGCGATGAAATCGCTCTGTTCTACAACGAAACACTGAAGGTTGCATTCTGCTGGAATATTGCTCAGCAGCTGAATCCAAACTCCGCTAATACAGGCGAAGGCAAGACAATCAACGGCCAGCAGATCGCATTCATGAGCTTCCCATCAGAAACAGGCAAGTCACAGCTTGCTGGTGGTATCTGGGGCTTCGGCGTATTCGACAACAAGGATGATTCCAGAACAGCAGCTGCTAAGCAGTTCATCACTTGGATGGCTAACTCTACTCATACACAAGATGCTGTCAAGACAGCTAAGTACTTCCCAGTACGTGATGCAGTCCAGGGCACAGACATCTCCAAGATGTGGGCTGACAATAAGACAATGCAGGACTACAGCGTTCTGATGCAGTATCTTGGTGACTACTATCAGGTTACAAAGAACTGGGCAAATGCCTCGTACTGCTTGGTGGAACATGCTGCAGGAAATCGGCACAGGTGCTGATATCGCTACAACAGTTGCTAAGTACAACACACAGGCCAACACAGCTTCCTAATAGCTGATTGAACTGAACGTTTCAAACGAGGAACGATATCCCGCCCGCGTTCGTGCGGGTGGGATATTTGTTTCTATAGGTCATCAAGTCTGAACCAATTTCCGTTAATTCTATGAAAGGGGGATATATCAGATGAGTACAGCTGCTCCAATGAGCAAGGCACAGTTAAAGAAAGAAACATTCCATGGCTATATGTTCTTACTGCCAAGTTTGATCTTCTTCATCGGCTTTGTCATTATTCCAATGGTCTACTGTGTCTATATCAGTTTCTTTGATTCTAATTTGAATGCGACAACACAAGAGGTGTTCATCGGATTGCAGAATTATAAAGAGCTGTTCCAAGACGAAATTTTCATTAAGGCATTAGAGAATACGATGGTGATCGTACTGGTCTCTGTACCAGTTGTAACAATCTTCTCTCTTTGGGTATCTTCAGTTATATTCAAGCTCAAGGACTGGGCATTGTCAGCTTTCCGCTGCATTTTCTATCTGCCTGTAGTAACTGGCTCAGTTGCAGTTACCGTTGTATGGAAATGGATGTACAACAACTACTACGGCATCTTCAACTATGTGGGTAAGTCTCTTGGCCTGTTCAATGCAAATATCAACTGGCTGGGCGACCCAAGGTTCGCTCTTGGCTGTATCATTCTGATTCTTCTGACAACTTCTGTTGGTCAGCCAATCGTTCTGTACGTATCTGCACTGAACAACGTTGATCAGGGTCTGATCGAAGCAGCAAAAGTAGACGGCGCTACTGATATGCAGGTATTCTGGAAGATCAAATGGCCTGCTATCATGCCGACAACTCTGTATATTCTCGTTATTACAACAATCAACAGCTTCCAGTGCTTCGCATTGATTCAGCTGTTGACATCTGGCGGACCGAACTACTCCACAGAAACAGTAATGTATTACATCTATTACACAGCATTCAAGGTATACCGTTTCGGTTACGGCAATGCGATGGGTGTAATCCTTGCGATTGTAATTGCAATCTTCTCTGCAATTCAGTTCAAGCTTGCAAAGGAAAAGTAAGGAGGACAGACAGATGAGTGTAGCAATAAAGAAGCCGGCGAAGGCAAAACCTACGTCAGGCGAAAAGTCCAACTGGACAGTCTATAAGACAATATCAGTCATCATTCTTGTCATCTTAGCAATCCTGTTTGCGTTCCCTCTTTACTGGATCATTACTGGTTCATTTAAGACCATGCAGGATATCAACTCTACAAGTCCAATCTGGTGGCCAACGAAATTTGTCATGGACAACTATGACAAACTTCTGGCAAAACGTTCCGCACCGCTGTTTGAATTCATGGGCATCGTTGGGCCGACCGTACCAGGCGCAATCCGCTGGTTAGTCAATACAGTCTTCATGGCAGTTGCTGCCATGGTACTGACATGCATTACTGCAACAATGGCAGGTTATGCTTTAGCAAAGAAACGCTTTATCGGCAGAGGCATACTATTTACTTTGATTGTCTGTGCAATGGCACTGCCAAAACAGGTCATTCTGATTCCGCTGATCAAGGAGATTTCTGCGCTTGGTCTCTATGACAATATCTGGGCAGTTATTCTGCCAACTGTCGGCTGGCCGTTTGGTGTCTTCTTAATGAAGCAGTTCTCTGAAGGAATTCCGGACGATCTGCTGGATGCTGCGAAGATTGACGGTGCAGGACAATGGAGAACTTTCAATCAGATTGTTGTGCCGATGATCAAGCCGGGCATTGGTGCTCTGGCCATCTTCACTTTCATCAACAGCTGGAATGACTATTTCATGCAGTTGATCATGCTCACATCAAGCAAGAACTTAACAATTTCATTAGGTATTGCAACCATGCAGGCAGAGAACTCTACAGACTATGGTCTGATCATGGCAGGTGCCGTTCTGGCATCCGTACCGATCATCATAGTATTCCTGATTTTCCAGAAGTACTTCACCAAGGGAATCACCATGGGTGCAGTCAAGGGTTGATCTAGACGCGCTCATATACATATAGAAGGGAGTGATCAAATTGGATTACGAAAAGTTTGAGGGCATTATTCCTGCATTCTATGCATGCTATGATGCAAACGGTAACATCTCAACAGAACGAGTAAAGTCACTTGCACGTTATTTACAGAGCAAGGGTGTCAAAGGTCTTTATGTAGGCGGATCTTCCGGCGAATGCATTTATCAGAGCGTTGAAGAACGTAAGGCTGTATTGGAAGCTGTCATGGAAGAGGTCGGCGGCGAGCTGACAATCATTGCCCATGTTGCATGCAACAATACAAAGGACAGCTGTGAACTGGCAGCACATGCAGAATCTCTGCATGTTGATGCAATTGCATCCATTCCGCCGATCTATTTCCATCTTCCGGCAGATGCTGTTGCTAAATACTGGAATGACATTTCAGCAGCAGCGCCGCATACACCATTCGTTATTTACAATATTCCTCAGCTGGCTGGTACGGCATTGAGCCTGCCGCTGCTGAAGGAAATGAAGAAGAATCCTAATCTGCTGGGTGTAAAGAATTCATCTATGCCAGTCCAGGATATTCAGATGTGGCACGATGAAGACATCTTTGTCTTCAACGGACCAGATGAACAGCTTCTTTCTGGACTTGCAGCCGGTGCTGGTGCAGGAATCGGCGGTACATATGCCGTCATGCCTGAACTATATCTTGGCATCTTCAGCTGTTTCCATAAAGGAGATATGGAGAAGGGCAGAAAGCTGCAGAATGAATGCTGCCGTATTATCTATAAGCTTTGTGAAGCAGACTGCAATTTGTATGCAACCATGAAGGAAGTACTCCGTCTTCAGGGAGCACCGGATGTTGGTGATGTCAGACTGCCAATGAGCCAGCTGACAGACAAAGGCAGAGAATGCGCAAAGGCAGCATATGAGATGATCAATGCCGCAAAGCGTGATCTGTTATGATCTTCGATTCACTCGACAATAGAAACTTCTATGAGGACATTGAAGGATTGAAAGAAATCCTAGATGCTCTGGCAGAAATTCATGCGGACAATATGCCTGCAGAAAAGATGATCATTGATGAAGAGAGATCTTTCATCAATCCTGTACATCTGACCACTAAGCCGCTGTCTGAAACACACTTTGAAGCACATCGCAGATTTGCAGATGTACATTGTGTTGTGGAAGGAACAGAGGAGATCATTGTCAGTGATATCCACACAGTCAAAGAGATCCAGCCGTTTTCAGAAGAAAATGACTTCGGTCTGTATGATGGTGATGAAGGTACAGTATGTATCCTGAAACCAGGCGAGTTCTTAGTCTGTTTCCCGCAGGATGCACACCGTGTTGCAATTGCGCCGGATTCACCTGCATCAGTCATAAAGTGTGTAGGAAAAGTCAGAGTTGATTAGATCCAGACATTTGTATATGAAAGATCACTGAGCATCAGTGGTCAATGGCATCAACTTAAGGGAACTTAGGCTGATGCCATTTTCTTTTTATCCAGGATCTCATCTGACTGGATATTTGAGCGCATATAAAAACCATGTTTGAAGAGGTCTGTTCAAAATATATACTGCCGTGCTACGATTATCTTGTACTTAACTACGGGCGGACGGTCATTAAGCGATGCTTGAACCTGATCGTGTTCGGCCAGTTCCTTCCATCGATACGGAATCTGGTCGGCTTGCTCACAGATATGACCTTGCCCCACCGCATTTCGTGCCTGTCTGGGCGGACGGGCACTTTTATTTTGTCTGCCAATCCAATGACATCATTGATCAGGCCAATGATCCCTGACCTTCTCCTATGAAAGATCATATAGAGGAGATTGTTCTTACGGATATGATCATTCAGCTGTGTGATATTGACCGCATAGGCGTACTCTGTATGGCTCCGCTTCTTGGACAATGATCTGTCCATCTCTTTCCGGATCACTCCGACAAGGTTATGGTAGAGCACCTTGGCACATACAGCACATCTGGCAATGCTGCAGTCATTGCTGAAATATCTCTCCAGCTCATATCCTGACTTCAATGATTTGTAGGACACCTCGATGTCCCATCTCTTTGCATACAGGGCAGCTATCTCTTCTGATGAGAACTCTTTTTCATCGAGGTCCGTGAAATAGGTCAGCTCTGTCTCCTTGATCTCGCCGGTCGCTCTGTCAACTGACCTGTGCCTGTACTTCACTACCCGGACATGCAGGACAGGGTCCTTCATGAAGCTCTCTCTTGCTTGTTCGTACTTCAGCCTTTTCAGCCACTGGCCATTCAGGACTACCGTTATCCATTCATCATCTGACTTCATCCCTGCCACCTGATGCTTGAACATATTTGATTTTGCCCGGACACAGTAGCGGCATCCCCTCAGCTCCAGCAGCCTGAAGAGGCTCTGCGGAATCATAATAGCGGTCCGCAAGATAGACGATCTTCTGGCCATGCAGGATCGCATCAGTGCGATTGAGATGCTCGATTGCCAATGGGATCTCGCTGTACCGGAACGGCCGCATCAGGAAATCGACAGCGATCCCGTTAGTGACATCATAGAGGATTGCTGAGTGGCTGCTGTTAGCTTTATGGATATAGCTGTCACCTTTTACCGTGCTCTGGTTCTCGACATATCCGAATTCGTCCAGGGACTGCCGGCTCTTGGGAATCTCCAGTGTCGTCCCATCCTCGGCCAGTAACAGGTATCCTCTGTACTTCTTTACGAGATGGCTGCGATAGAACAGCTCACTGAACTTCAGGGTCAGGTCTGAGAAGACTTCAGGATTGAGCTTCTTCGCTGCCTTGAACAGGGCCTGCTTTGAGATGCGTTCCGAGGAGCGTCCCATGTCCGCAAAATATCGGGTCAATTCAGAATTGGCCGTCTTCTCTGACCGGAAGATCAGATAGAAGAGAAGATCGTACCACGGGAACTTGCGCTGCCTGGAGAAATCACCTTTATGCGTCGCACATGCGGCCTGTACTTCACTGGATTGGATGTATCTGCTGAAATCTATGAAGAGATCAGCGGTGTTCCCTGCCCACTTCTTTACTACGCAGCTCATTCCTGAGCTCCTCTGCTGGATCTCCTGCGGAGAAGGCAGCCTTCAGATATGGGACATACGCTCCGTCAAACTGCCCAAGTTTGACGACGACACGATGGCGCGGGATCCCATCTTTATCACGATAGGACTCCACGAGGTCACAGAAGAATGTCTTCTTGTGACCTTTGTTGTTAGGAATCACACGTATGAACATATAATCGCCTCCTATACTTAACTACAATATATCATATATAATATTTAATTATATGTTTATTAGTTGTTTTATACTTAACTACTTTATTACCCTTCAAGATATTTCTCAACTTTCTGCAGCATGTATGACCAAAAAGAAAAGGCATCAGCCTAAGTTACCTTAAGTTGATGCCATTGATCACTGAGCATCAGTGGTCTTTTTCTTTTTGGAAATCTGCATGCATTCAATAACGGCGGAAACAAAACTGAAGAATCAATAAGATGCAGAAGAGAATGCCTGAAAGCCAGTTATGAGCATTTAAATGGACAAGAGTTTCCTCGCCATGCTACCTTGAAATCGACAAAGGAGAACAATGTTATGGAATTTAAATATGAATCCAACAGAATCTATGCAGAAGATGCAGACAACAAAGTAATTGCCGAAGTAACTTTCCCAGAAAAGGATGGCGTAGCGACAGTAGATCATACATTTGTAGATGACTCACTGCGCGGTCAGGGAGTTGGCGGAGAATTAGTCAAGGCAGCAGCAGAGCAGATCTTAGCGTCAGGCAAGAAGATTGCGGCGACCTGTCCATATGCTGTTTCTTGGTTTGCAAAGCATCCAGAGTATGAGCTTGTGAAGAACGATGCTCCTCAGGCATGCTCGATGAAGTAGTCAAATAGAGTTAATAATTGACGGCCGTGATGAACGGCTTTTTCTTTTCTGTTATTGATGCATATCCATTGACGGAGAGAATATTTCATGTAAAATGAACATTGTTCATTATCAAATGTTGAAGGTAATGAAATTCGGGTGAATGCCTGAATCACAGAATTCAAATGAGGATGATATATGAAGAAAGACTGTCCGTATTTTCATGTTAAGAAAAGAAATCTGCTTGTAATTGCTGGATGCGTATGGCTGGCAGCGGGTTTCAATGTTGCCAGACTAGGTGTTCTGTCGTATCTGCTCCTGGATCAGATCACACTGATTGATATTTTACTGTCTGCCGCTGTTTTTGTGGTGTTTGGGCTGATGTTCAATCGAATGAGTGTTAAGCACGGCAAGCGCATCAAAGGATACCCACAGGAACAAAGCCGGTGTGGCATTTCTTTGATCTGAAGTCATACATTATTATGGCATTCATGATGGGCGGCGGAATCTGGCTGAGAGCTTCCGGTCTGGCACCGAATGCATTTATTGCCGTATTTTATACAGGGCTTGGATGCGCCCTTACTTTAGCTGGAATTAATTTCTTGATTCTGTTCATCAAGTATCATGAGAATCTAGAAAAGGCTGAATAATTGAAATGTCGGTCTGGCAGAAGAATTGGCACTTCAGTCAGACCTTTTTATGTGCCTGATCATGAGAAATCTATATATGTGAAAAAATTTCACTATCTTGTGAGCATACTACTGGCATCTTTCTGCAGAAGTGCTATGTTAATAGTACATAGTCCTAATAAGGATAAAAGGAGAGTATAATGGCAAAAGATGGAAGAAAGCTTACCAATGAGGTAGGCGCACCAATTGCAGACAATGAGAATGCAATCACAGCGGGTCCTAGGGGCCCAGTCGTATTAGAAGATGTTTGGCTATTAGAGAAGATGGCTCACTTTAACCGTGAGGTCATACCAGAGCGCAGAATGCACGCAAAAGGATGGGGAGCTTATGGAAATTTCACAGTGACCCATGATATTTCACAGTGGACCAAGGCAAAGGTGCTCCAGCCTGGTGCCAAGACAGATCTGTTCATTCGTTTCTCAACCGTAGCAGGAGAAAGAGGAGCGGCAGACTGTGAAAGAGATATTCGCGGTGTAGCAGTCAAGTTCTATACAGAAGATGGAAACTGGGATTTAGTTGGCAACAATACTCCAACATTCTTTGTCAGAGATGTTCATAACTTCCCTGGCCTCAACCGTGCAGTAAAGCGCGATCCTCGTACAGGCATGCGTTCAGCTCAGAACAACTGGGACTACTGGACACTGCTTCCTGAAAGCTTCCACCAGAGAACAATCACAATGAGTGACCGCGGTATTCCGGCAAGCTTCCGCAACATGCATTTTTATGGGGAACATGCATACAGCTTCTACAATGAAAAGAATGAGCGTGTCTGGTGCAAGTTCCACTTCTTGACACAGCAGGGCATCAAGTGCCTCAGTGATGAAGAAGCAGCCAAGATCAACGGTGTGGATAGAGAATATCACGGCCATGACTTATATGATGCCATTGCCCGCGGAGATTATCCAAAATGGACAATGTATGTACAGATCATGACTGAGGAACAGGCAAAGAATCATTACGAAAATCCATTCGATATTACCAAGATCTGGCGTCATAAGGAATTCCCGCTTCATGAAGTCGGTGTTCTGGAACTGAACCGCTGGCCAGAAAACTACTTCGCTGAAGTAGAACAGTCCGCATTCACTCCTGCCCATGTTGTACCGGGCATTGGCTTCTCTCCAGACCGCTTCCTGCAGGGCAGACTGTTCTCTTATGGAGACGCCCAGAGATACCGCCTTGGTGTCAACTACAACCAGATTCCAGTCAACCGTGCCAAAGTCGATGTCAATGACTACCATCGTGACGGATATATGAGAGTGGACGGCAACTATGGAGCTGCACCTGCATATACACCAAACAGCTATAACTACTGGGTTCCTTCACCGGAAGTTGCAGAACCTCCGCTGGACTTAGAGGGTGCGATGTGGCGCTTTGATCCTAAGGATGATCCTACAGATGACAACTTCCGTGACGGCGGTGATCTGTACCGCTTGATGAGTGAAGACAAGAGGCAGATCCTGATTGATAATACAGCCCGCAATATGAACGGAGTGACTGAAAACATCAAATACCGGCATGCAGTACACTGCTTAAAAGCTGATGAAGAATATGGTACGCGCATGACAGAAGCATTAGGCTTAAATTTAGACGAAGTACGCAGATTGTCTAAACTAAGCAACAATGAACTGATTGCAGAGACAATGCCTAAGCAAATGTAGCTTCCAATTGCGAATTTCGGTGCTATAATGCATGCGTCAGAGACAAGAGGTAAATCATGCAGAGACGCAATACAAAACAACGTCAGACCGTACTGGAAGCAGTACAGAAAAAATGCGGACACATGACGGCAGATGAAATCTACACTGCAGTGCATAAAGAAGATGAGCACATCAGCCGCGGCACCGTATATCGCAATCTCCAGCTTCTTGCGGATGATGCACAGATCCGCCGGATCAAAATGCCGAATGCAAGTGACTGTTATGAACGGAACCTGAAGAATCACGATCATCTGATCTGCCGCAGCTGCGGTAAAATTGTGGATGTCGGTCCGATTCATATGTCAATTGATAAGAAAGTGGCGGCGATGAGTGGATACTCTGAGATCAAGCATTCGTTCCTGTTTTCAGGAATCTGTCCAAGCTGCCAGAAAAAAGCGGCAAAAAAGGCGAAATAAAAAATCCCGGAATTGATTGAGGAATTCAATCATTCTGGGATTTTCTTTAGTATAGATTACTTGTTGTCAGCAACAATTGCGTTTGCAGCTGTACGGCCGGAGACGAAGATCTCAACGATTGCATTGCCGCCGAGTCGGTTGCCGCCGTGGATGCCGCCGGTAACTTCACCAGCAGCGTATAAGCCCTTGATGATGTTTCCGTTCGTGTCCAGTACATGACGGTTCTCATCAATCGTAACACCGCCCATTGTATGGTGTGTCGAAGGAGCTAAGAGTCTGATCTTCAGCTTGACGCCGTCCAGTGTATATGTAGAAGGGTCGTAGTTGCCGTTGGCATCCTTCTGTGCATTGCCAATCAATGCGGTCCAGCCTGTCTTAGCAGGATCCAGTTCTGTGGACTTGCCGGACATCAGAGCCTTGTCATATTCTTCAATTGTAGAACGGATCTCTTCTTCTGTGCACTTGAAGCCAAGTGACTGGAACAGATCACCTAACTGATCTACTGTTCTTGTGTACTGTCTGTTTTCAACATCACTTTCCCAGTTTGTCAGATCTGTATCTTTGGCAGTTCCATAAGGATATGGACCAGGGATGCTCTGATTGGAGTTGGCAATCTCAATGACTGTTCCGTTGGAACCGTCGAAGGAGACACCGTTTTCAAATTCACCAAGAGAAAGGACATCACGCTCGCCTGTTTCATTGACATAGCGCTTGCCAGTTGTTGGATTGACATAGATTGCATAGTTGCCGCCGCCAAATGCCAGGTCGCCGTTATCAACCCAGGAGATTGGCATCAGCTGCGTGTAGCCCATGCCTGTTGTGCCGGCACCGACTGCAGTAGCCATATCAATACCGTCACCGACTAAGGAAGAACGGTTGGTTGTCTGTGTGGAAGAAGTAATATCGCCATCTGCCCAGTATGTATTTGTGGACATAACACGGTCAATGTTTGCTGCAAAGCCGCCGGTCGCTACAACAACACCCTTATTTGCATGCAGGGTGACTTCAGTGCCGTCGTACTGTGTTGCCTTGATGCCTGTGACCTTGCCGTTTTCCATGATGAGGGACTCAGCCTTGGTCCGCAACATGATCTTGTTGCTGGAAGCGTTGGCAACTGTCTTTGTTAATGTATTCTTTGTTGGTGCGAAGTATGTTGACCATACAGTCTTACCGGATGCGACTTTTCCATCTGCGTCTGCCTTGCCATCACCGTCGAGGTCGCTTCCCTTGAAGTCGTTCTCACGATTCCAGAGAGCACCGACAATGGTTGGCTGAATGGATTCATCAAATAATGCGCCCTGGTCTTCCAGCCAGCCCTTGAGATCCTGTCCGCCGTTAATGAACTGGGAGACGAGATCGTAATTGCCGTATACCCATTCAGTTTTTTCTGAATTTTGTCTGAGACCGCCGTAGTATGTCTGGAAGATGTGGAGGTTGACCGTGGAGAATAATGGAAGTTCTGTTTCTGCCTTGCCCGCATCAAGCTGCGGCTGTGCCCAGTCGATGTATGCCTTGATCTCTTTCTTCAGAGCCTGCAGTGTCGGCAGATATTCTGCATGTACACCAGCCTTGGAAAGTGTAGCGATATCACCGGCAACAAATTCCTTGTCCTTGAAATAATCACCATTGAAGGCATCTTCATTCCAATTCAGGATGGTCTTCAGAACAGAGATGTTTCCTGCTGCTTCCTTGACCTTGTCATAAGTGACACCCTTGTATTCGCCAGTTGTTGCGTCTGGATTTGCTTCATCCCAGACGAGGTACTTCTGTACTGACTGGAACTGTCCGCCGGAAGCGACGGTGTTGCCGCCAATCTCAGCATTCTCTTCTACCACAACAACGGAGTTGCCGTTCTGAGCAGACTGGACAGCTGTTGCCATGCCGGCTCCGCCAGCACCTAAGACAACAACATCAAATGTTTCATCAATTGCTTTTTGTGCTTCATGCACGTATGTATTTGACTTGAAGCCGTCAAGGTCAGATGCCTTTGCCTTTTCAGCAGCATCGGACAATGCATCCTTGAATCCTTTTGATGTGAAGGTTGCACCGGAGACAGAGTCAATACCGGAACCGTTGGCTTCCTTGGCATCAGCGACTAAATAGTCAAAGGCAGGTGTGCCGATGTGATTTGTTTCCTTGTTGTCGGAGTAATCAATATCTGTGATGCCGTCCTTTGAGAAGGTAACAGATAAGTTGATTGGTCCGTTGTATCCTTTGCCTGTACCTGTATATGTACCGGCTGTATAAGTGACTGCTACATTCTTGTGTGATTCCGCTGCCGCAAGCTGATCGACATCAACACCGGCTGACTTCAGTGCAGCTGTGGTTGCCTCGATAATGGCATTGGAAGTGATGGTTGCACCAGAGACCGTATCCACCTTTGGTGTCTGTGCTTTGACAATTGCCGCCGGAATACTCTCTAATGCCCCCGCTGCAATTTCCTTTGTTTCCTTTTGATCTGTGACTGTTACCTTTTCAATAGCAGTGCTGGATAATACGACTTCAACAGTCACATCACCATTTTTGCCAGCGGCAGTACCTTTGTAAGTACCTGCCTTAAAGCCAGTGCTCTTCGCACATCCCGGCAGACCGCCCAGGATCATTGCTGCTGAAAAGATTCCTACGACAGCAGCCCTAGAAGCCCAATTCTGTTTCATTTCTTTCCTCCCGAAGATTATTTGTTTAAAACTTCACAAATAACCATATCTATGGTATAAACCCTGTAGTGGATACAGAGTCAAGGGAGAGCGGCTATGAAAATCAATGAATTGTCAAAAATTACACAAATCAATCCGGAAACAATCCGGATGTATCGGAAAATGGGATTTCTTTCTCCTAGACATCAAACAAACGGCTATTATGACTACACTGCTGCAGATTTCTCAAGTTTGATCTATCTGCGCAAGCTGAGGGAGTATGGAATGTCGCTGGAAGACGTCCGCATCTATGAACATTCTGAAGATTCTGATGAGATGATTGGATTGCTGGACCGAGAAGAACAGAGAATCAATGAACAGATGGAGCGGCTAAAGGATATGCAGAGATTCCTCCGCTTTGAAAAAAGACACGTCATCGAGAGCGTACAGATTGGCAAAGAAAGTGTGCAGGTCATGCAGTCCATTGATGAAAAGCTGGACTATTATGGAGAAGAAGATATCTGTCAGGCATTGAAACAGCTGGATTTCAATTCTTTTTATCTGACCACAACATCTTCAATTCATATTCCCCAAGAAATATTAAATGGAGAAGTGAAGGATGAGACTATTTCAATTGAAGCAGGCATCGGTCTCTACCGCTTCATGATTAAACGGAAAAAGGTGGATATTCCAGCCAATGCCGTGGTTGTGCCGAATGGACTATGCATCTCACAGATCGTATCCTTACGGGACTGTGAAGAAATCAACATCCGACAGCTGGCACCGATGATCATGTATGCCAGGCAAATTGGCAGACCATTTATCTCGGACACAACAGGATATTTGGGCCGGATCCGTCATGATGAGCATGGGTCGATCTTTGATTTCCGCATTCGGGCATGCATTGAGCAGAACGATGTGATTGACCCGGAGGCAGCCTGGCAGAATGCATAGAAAAAGCGCAGATTTCTGCGCTTTCAATCTTTATTGGAGAGAATCTTCGTAGCCGATCAGGAAACCGTGCTCTTCGGCATAATAGGAACAGAGAGCACCGCAGTCAATGATGGAAACATCAGCGAACGGATACTTTGCCAGAATCTCCATCTTCAGTGCACCGGCATCTTTCAGATTATCGTTATGAGAAATTCTGACCTTTCTGCCGTTGTAGCCGTTGCGTTCCAGCTCTTCCATGACAATACGGTTGGCTTTCTTTGCACCGCGGCACTTATCAACCAGTTCTACAGTACCTTCATCACTGGCTCTGCCGATGATGCAGATGCCCAGCAGTCCCAGTACTTTGGCAACAGCAGGATTAATGCGTCCGTTCTTGGCAAGATTTCTTAATGACTGCAGGGAATACAGCAGATGTGTATGATGCTGGTACTCCGCAATCTCTTTCTTAATTGTCTCAAAGTCTTTTCCTTCCTGGAAAAGCTCGGCCAGCTTCTCAGCAATGATCTGCATCTCAGGGCCGGTCGACAATGAATCGATGACATCGATCTTAACTTCTGGATGCTCGGCCATATATTGATCGGCCGCCTGCAGAGCAGAGTTATATGCTCCCGACAGGGCGGAAGTGATTGTAATTGCAAAAATACAGTCAGCACCTTCAAAGGCCTGCTGCCATTGATAAATATTTGGGCAGGAAGAGCCTGTCTTTTCCTTGGAATTGCGCATTGCATCTTCCATTGCCTTGATGTTGACCATGCCGTCATCCACAAACGGCTGATCTTCAACCAAAATCGTTAATGGAACATTTCTGAAATCAGCGTTCGGAAAGCTGAACATATTAGCAGAAGAATCACATACAATACGATAGTTCATAATTTCGCTCCTTTAGGTACGTGGTTAGTATATCTTTAATTATATCCCAAGTAAAGAGATAACGGAAAACCGATAACGGAATATTGAATATCTTCAGCAGTCAGACCAAAGGAAAGGGCAGAGATCAACCCTGCCCAGCCCTTGCAATAAGGAGTGTATATCCTGATGAATTACTTCGCCAGGGAGAAATATCTTTGTGCATTGTAGAAGCAGATGCCTTCGATGATGTTCTTCAGCAGTTCATCATCATTTTCGAATTCACCGTTCTCTACCCATTCTGCAACCGTGTTGCAGACAATTCTTCTGAAATATTCATGACGTGTATAAGATAAGAAGCTTCTGGAGTCTGTCAGCATACCGACAAAGTTTCCTAAGACACCAAGTCTTGCCAAAGTATGCAGATGCTTTTCCATACCGTCTTTTGTATCAACGAACCACCATGCGGCACCTAACTGAACTCTTGTTGGGACATCGCTGTCTGCCTGGAAGCATCCGGCCAGAGTTGCCAGCATATCCATATCAATTGGGTTCAGAGAGTACAGGATGATCTTCGGGCACTTGTTCTCCAAGGTCAGTCCAGACATCAGTCCCTGCAGACCATGGACACAGTCATGCGCATCCATTGCATCAAAGCCTGTATCTGCACCATATTTCTGGAAGTACTTTTCGTTTGTGTTGCGGATCGCATTGTAGTGGATCTGCATAACGACGTTGTGGTCACTGTACATTCTGCCAAGTCCGATCATCATATAGGACTGCCAGTCATCACGTTCAGCAGTACTTACTGCTTCATTGTTCAATGCCTTTTTAAAGGCAATCGATGCTTTTGCGTTGTCAGCACCTGTATGAGGGATTGCTTCAATGCCATGGTCGCTGGCACGGCAGCCTAAGCTGACAAAGAATGCCAGTCTGTTCTCCAATGCCTTTAAGGCACTGTCAGCATCGGTGATTGCAATGCCAGAAACAGCACTGAGCTTCTTCATATATTCCGCAAAACCGGCTAGATGTACATTCAATGCTTTATCCGGGCGGAAGGAAGGAGCGACGATTGTTTTGATGGAGCTGTCTTCCTTGATTTTCTGATGCCATTCCAGAGAATCAACTGGGTCGTCCGTTGTGCCGACAAAGGCAACATTGGACTGCGCAACAAGTCCCCGTACGGAACAGTTTGGATCGTGCTGGAGCTTGTCATTAGCAGTATTCCAGATCTCTTCAGCAGTCTTGCCAGTCAATGGCTTTGTGATGCCGAAGTATTTACGCAGTTCCAGCTGGCACCAGTGATTCATTGGATTGCCAATAGACTTCTCCAATGTTTCCGCAAACTTCTGGAATCTTTCACGGTCAGGCTTGTCACCTGTGATATATTCTTCAGAGACGCCATTGGCTCTCATCAGTCTCCATTTATAATGGTCACCAAAGTAGTAGTCACTTCCATCGGCTGCCTTCTGATGTCCGCCCAGCCATACCTGTGCGATATTGTCGAAACGGCGGTCTTCATAGATCTCCTTTGGCGGAATATGACAATGATAATCAACGATTGGCAGATTCTCCGCGTAATCATGATACAGATGCTTTGCAGTTTCGCTCTGCAGCAGGAAATCCCTGCCCATATATTCTTTCATAGTTGCAGCCTTCCTTTGAAGTAAACGGGTTTTCTTACTAGATAAAAAAATAAGCTCCGTCTTCTATTAATTACATTGAAATCCTAGCACTTAAAATATATAGATGTCAACAGCATATTTTACATATTTCTTAAGAAATGTCTATTTTATGCAAAAAAATAATTTAAAATTTATGAAAATTAAGTGAAACGGTTTACTTATGAGAGGAAGACTTCTATGATAAATAAGAAAAGGAGAAGTCAGATGAGCCAATACCATATTTCAGAATCAGACAGGATCATCACCGGAGAGAACTATCAGGGAAATCTGTCTGCCCGCATGATCCATGAGGACGGAAAACCGTATCATACCTTCCGTACGTATACGGTCTTAGCGGATGGAGATCATCTGACCTTCCGGAACTGTACCTTTATAAATGATGCCGGCCGGGGAAGTGATGTCGGCCAGGCGATTGCCCTTTATCTTGATGGAGATGACATCCATCTGGAACACTGCATCTTAAAAGGACACCAGGATACACTGTTCCTGGCGCCGCTGCCTGAAAAGGAAAGAGAAGCAGACGGCTTCTTAGGGCTAAAGCAGTTTGAACCGCGGACAATGCGCAGGTTCTATTTTACGGACTGCCTGATTGAAGGAGGGGTCGACTTTATCTTCGGCGGTGCAGAGGCTTATTTTGACCGCTGTGAATTCCGTTCCAACGAAAAAGGATACGTTTTTGCACCGAATACACCGGAAGGGGCAGAAACTGGATTTGTGGCAAGGAACTGCCGCTTTACCTGCACGGAGGAAGTTGCAGATCAGTCCTGCTATATTGCCAGACCTTGGCGTGATTATGCCAAAGTAACGATTGAGAACTGCCAGCTAGACAGACATATTGTTAAGGAAGGCTGGAGCGGCTGGCGGAATGATCAGGCTGAACCGACCACAGAGTTTGTGGAGATCAATTCCTATGGACCGGGTGCAGATGACAGTGCACGTCCATCCTGGGTCAAGGTCATCAGAAAAAAATGAATCGGCAGATGCCGGTTCATTTTCCTTCTTTCAGTGCCTGTTCCAATTTATAGTCTGTCTTGCGGCTGGCACGGTATTCGCGCGGAGAGACATTATACATTTTCTTGAATGCATCCTTAAAATAATTGGAGTTGGAGAAGCCGGAGTTCAAAGCAATCTCTGTAATCGTATGGTTTGTAGACAGCAGCTCCATGGAGGCGTTCTTCAGTCTGATATAGGTCAAGTATTCCTTCATGCCCATGCCGGTCGTGTTATGGAATTTCTTGGAGAAGTATGTCGGCGAAAGATTGGCACGCTCAGCAAGTCCTTCCAGAGTCAGCGGTTCACTGTAGTGCGAAGCAATATAATGCACGACTTCGACAATTTCATTGTCCGTATCAGCTTCAGAATTGGATGTTTCAACTCCAACGCGGTCAAAGTCGATGAACAAAGCCTTTAACAGAAGAGGCATCATGATATAGGCACGTTCATCATTGATTTTTTCTTCTGCCAGCATCTGATCAAAGATTGCTTCGACAACAGCTCTGGATCCACTTGGAATATGTGTGACTGTAGATGGTACATATTTGTCCAGCACATGCGGCATGAACAGATTGCCGTCCTGATAGAGATCTTCTAAGCGGAAGTAGATGTCAATTCTCAGGCAGGATGTGACATAACGATTGAAATGGACTTCACGCGGCGGCAGAATGATAAAGTCTCCAGCATGCAGAATATACTGATTCTCATGTGTAAAAAAACGGCAGGTCCCTTTCTTTAAATAATAATCGAACAGTAAACAATTTTGTGGATAAATTCAGTGCTTGATATAATGGTATAGCCAAATATAGAAACACTTAAGCAGCTATCTAGCTCTATGTTTGGCGACATCTCCGTTAGATGGCTGCTTAAGTGATGGAGATGCCGCTATGTCAAAGGGAGTAAACCCTTTTCAAGATAGTGTGTTTTCGTTACCTGCAGAGGACTTCGCCCTATTACAGGATGCGATTGCCATTCGTCTGAATAAGGAAAAGTATGGATCATCATCTTTTGAAGAGTTAGCTGAACAATATGGGCGTAAGTCAGTATGCCCTTCGTGTGGAAGCCATGAGAGCGCTTTGAATGGAAAGACGCCTGATGGAAAGCAACGATATATATGCAATGATTGTGGGCAGATATATACGATACTTTCTGACTCAATCTTTCATTCAACAAACAAGAGCTTTGATACATGGGTTAGATATCTTGTTTTGATGACATTCAACGTACCTTTGGAAATGACTGAGACGCTATGCAGCATTTCTCATCCAACTGCTATGCTGTGGAGAAGAAAGATCTTTGCGACAGTTGATGGATATCAGAATCATTTGGTTCTTCATGGACGTATATGGATTGATGAAACATATGTGTTTGACAGTACTGTTCTTCATGAAGATGGGTTCAAGAAGAAACGTGGATTATCCAACAATTTGCTTTGTATTGTTGTTGCGATTGATACCTTCGGCAACTCCTACGCAGAGATTTGTGGGCATGGAAGACCATCAAGCACAAGAATATATAAAACATTGAGAAATCATATACATTCAGGATCGACAATAGTTCATGATGGTGAGAAGGCTCATGCATTCCTCATCCAAGAACTTCATTGCACTGAAGAAAAATATATTGCAGATAACTCGCCAGAATACTTAAAAAAGATGGCGCTTATCAATAATATGTGTGCGTGGTTGAAGCGATATCTATATAGATTTATTGGAATGAATACAGAATACATGCCTTCATATCTGAACTGGTTTGTATACCTGTATCGTGTCAAATCTGCTAAAGAAAAGTGGCCGACTATTTCTAGAATTCTACGACATTTGATATTGACCGAAACAACTTTTAAGAGAAAAAGGCCTTAAATACAGGACTTGTCATCCACAAAATTGTTTACTGTTCGAAATAATAAATTTCGTAATAATAATGATAATGGTTGTCTACCATCTTATAAGTGGAAGAACGAGCCTGTGAACTGATGTATACACGGTCGATATTTTTATCTGAAACTCTCATGATATCTCCTTTTGTACCATAATCTGGAACAGCCTGCTTAATTGATTAACATTTTTTTGAAAAAGGCTCTGTTATGCTGTAAATAATATCTTGTAAAAATATTATAACAAAAAATCAGTAATATTGGGTAAAAACAAGATGAAAAACAGGTAGTATTCATAACTAAACCGGTTTATTTTGTTATTGTAATGAAAGCGCTTATCAAGGGTAATGACAGGATTATTCCAAACGACGCTTCAAGTACGGGCTCATTTCATTAGGAGGGAAAAATAATGAAAAAGGGTTTATTTGGTTCAGTTATGACTTCTGTCTTAGCTGCATCAATGCTGGCTGGATGTTCCAGTGCAGCAGCACCAGCAGCCACTGCAGCAGCAGCGTCTGTTGATTCAAAGAGTGCCAGCGAGTATGACACATGTACAATTCGTTTTGACTGGTGGGGTGGCGACACACGTCACGCAGCAACCCAGAAGGCTGTTGATGCCTTCATGAAGAAGTATCCTGGCATTACTGTCGAAGTCAACTTCGGTGCTTGGACAGACTGGGAAACAGCAAGAGCTCTGGAGTATCAGTCAGGAACAGGTTCTGATCTGACGCAGATCAACTATTCTTGGATCTCTGACTATGATGCTGATGGCAACACATTCTTAGATCTGAACACAGAGAGCAGCATTATTGATCTGACACAGTATGATTCCACTCTTCTGAAGACATGCGAAGATTCCAAGGGTCAGCTGGCTGGTATTCCATTAGCAGTCACAGGCCGTACATTCTACTGGAACAAGACAACATTTACAAAGGCGGGCATTTCTACACCAACATCTCTGGATGAGCTTTTAGCAGCAGGCAAGACATTCAAGGAAAAGCTTGGCGATGACTACTATCCATTAGAGCTTGGTGAATATGACCGTATGCTGCTCGTAAGCTTCTACTTACAGGCACAGACTGGCGAACCTATCATTGATGCAAGCGGCAAGCTCACAGTCACACAGGATCAGCTGAAGGATGGCTTAGACTTCATCCAGAAGCTTGAAGATAATCATGTTATTCCTACATTGGCTACAATTGCTGGTGACGGCAATGTTACACTGAATGAAAATCCAAAATTCATCGATGGTCATTATGCAGGTGTATTCGAATGGGATTCTGCTCCAGCTAAGTACATCAAGAACCTCGGCGAAGGTCAGGAATTAGTAGTCGGCGGCGAGCTCAAGGGCTTAGGCGACAAGGCTACTGGCGTTTCCGACAAGGTCTCCATGTTATTCGCTATTACAAAGACATCTGAGCATCCTCATGAAGCAGCTATGCTTCTGAACTACCTCGTCAATGATGAAGAGGGCGTTACAATCCTCGGCTCCGAGCGTGGTATTCCATCTTCTAAGGCAGCTTACGATATCCTCGACAAGGCCGGCAAGATTGATAAGACA
>Ga0268359_12878_pt1 | contig 19869 bp, 18 predicted proteins | sample BioMet11_FD_194416 | JGI IMG/M metagenome (GOLD analysis project Ga0268359, IMG submission 194416) | Sewage microbial communities from Oakland, California, United States - Biofuel 11 (PacBio Assembly) | ecosystem: Engineered > Wastewater > Sewage > Unclassified | place: USA: California | collected...
ATTATATTGTCAGGTCGAACATCGTTTCTGTGACTTATTTGTAATGCAGTCGGAAATGTTCTTTGGTAAATTCTCAAGACTACAATTATATTGTCAGGTCGATATTAAATGTTCAATTTTTATGAGCTATCTGTCACGGGTTTATCTGTTGTGGGGTATAATCGGTCTAATCAGACCGTTTATATGATCTAACTAGACCATGTGGTTTGATTCGTTTTGAGGCACCAGTGAAATGCATAGTGCCTCATTTTCTGGAGTGTAGTTTTTTGCTGGTTGCCTCCTTTCTTTATTACAATGGAGAACACCTGATTTTCAAGCGATAGGCTTGATGTTCCTAGTGGGCGATGTTCTGTTCTCAGGTGTTCTTTTTCAGTTTTTCTTTTCCACTGCGATTACCAAATTGAGGCAATCTGATATGGGGTTGAAAACCTATCAGAGATAGGTGTTTGAGATGGGCAAAACACCTATCTTATAGGGCTTTTATCTTCCAGCCGCTCAATTGGAGGCAGCCGATCCCCTCATTGGCGTTTAATAATATAAGCATACTTAGCTAAAAACAGGGAAATATAGAGAATTAATTTATCAATGAAGCTTTTCTATAGGGTATTCGGTTAATTTAATCTTTAATTATTCTATAAAAGGCAAATAAAACATCAGTAAAGTATTATTCTTGGTGAGATTTTTTTCAAAAGGAGCTTCAGGCCTAACATAAGAGCTGTTTCTTTTTACCCTGACAAATATTCCTATGGATGCTCCAAAGACAAAGAAAAATGCTCCTGCAATTAGGATTTCAAGACGCATTTCAGTGTCGCGCCAAGTCTCAATTGCCGGATAAAGAGATCGTATACATGAGTCATGACTCAATTCAAAAAAACGAGCACCGTTGCCTTTTTCAAAATAAATATAAAAGGGCTTTTGACGGTTATGGCTTTCAACAACTCATACCATAACCTTTTTTCTTTGTTAGCAGAAATCTACTGATTCCAGTAAAGCAGGAAATGAGAAAGAGAAATCGGTCCTTTCTTTTCCGCTTATTCCTTCCTTTTCCGCTTATTCCTTCCTTTTCCGTTTATTTCTTCCTTTTCCGTTTATTTCTTCCTTTTCCGTTTACTCGTACCTTAATGCATCCACAGGCTTTAATTTCGAGGCCCTGTACGCTGGTACTACTCCAGATATCACTCCTATCAAAACTGCAAGAGTAAGGCCTTCAAGCATCAAAGAAAAGCTTACTCCACTACCCCCTCCAGTCATATCGCCTCCCATCATCATCTGGAGCCCGGATGAAACAAAAGATCCCAGAATAACTCCAAGGATACCACCAACAAGGCCCACCATTGCGGAATTAAAAAGGAAAATCATAAGGATATCCCTGTTTTTTGCCCCAATGGCTTTCATAGTCCCGATTTCCTTTGTCTTTTCCAGGACAGAAGTAAACATGGTATTGGCAATGCCTACGGCTCCCACAAGCAGGGAAACAGCTGCAATGGCGCCAAGGAAGAGAGTCATCGAACTCATCATTTCAGTAACCGAATCAGCCATCGATTTTGACGCTGTTACGGAAAAATCCCTGTCATCTTCCTTATTAATGTGTCTTGAGACCATAAGCTTTTTTTCGATTTCCGTCGTCAATTCATCTACCTGATCTTCACTCTTGGCTTTTACAGATATGCTATCATAAACATCTTTTTTTGCATCTGTAATAAGATCCACTGCCCCATCAATTGGCATGTAGATTCTTGAGTCACCCCCCATGCCCTCTTCTTCCAGGATTCCAACAACGCGCACTGCTTTGCCGTTTATAGTTATTACCTGGTTAACTCCGATATTCTGATCATAAATTTCACTGGCAACGTCGCTTCCTATGACTGCAACATTCTTATCAGCTGGTTCGAGTAATCTTCCTGATTGCGTTTTCAGGGTAGTCATGTATTTCCAGACTTGAGGATCAACACCTGTGATTGACAGGGTTGCGTTTTGCCCTGCATATTTAACTCCTTCTCTGCCTGAAATTTCTCCTTCAATATATTGTATACTATCCAGTCCTCGAAGCGCGTTAATATCATCCTTCGTTAATTCTGCATCTGTTGATGTACCACCCCCCATACCAGCAGGACCATGCATATTGGATGATGCCTTGGTATACCCGGGGCTTATCGTTATTGTTGTCAGATCCAGATCAGATAGCTTACTCTGCACGTTTGCCTGCATGGCATCTCCCAGAGAGATAATGCCAACTACAGATCCCACTCCTATAACTATCCCGATAATGGTCAGCCAGCTTCGCAGTTTACTGTGCACAAGCATGTTTAGACCCATTTTCAGGTAGGTCGAGTTTCTCATCCTGTATCCTTCCGTTATTTTTCGCTCAACCGTTGCGCCGGTTTATCACGCCGATAGGGTTTGGGGAAAAGATCCTCAAACTCAAACTTCTCTGTTTGTTATTGATGCTATCTTCTTTGATGCTGCCTTATTCAGACCTTCTGTTTTTCAGGTTTTTTCCGGATTACTTCTTTTTTCTTCCCTTCAGTTTTTCCTGGATTTTCTTTCTGTATACGAATGCTCCTCCTGCAAGAGCTATTATCACAATATAGGATAAGTATGACCCAAATCCACTACTCCTGTTGCCTGACCCTCCGGATCCCTGTGCAGTCATGTTTCCGGAGGTCATTTCGAGCTTTACTTCCTTATCAACCGTTATCCTTTCTCCTTTTGCATCCGTATACTCAATCTGGACTTTTAGAGGATTGGAATCCATGGAAGCGGAAGTTACATTTTCTCCTTTATCACTGGACTTTATATTATCGGATGAGGATTCTGCATTCTTAGCATCCTGCTGTGTGCTTGCAATGTTGAAAGATGCAATTGTATAGTCTCCTTTCTCAAGGTTTCCCACAATTGTTGAGGAACTTCCTGAAACCTTGTACTCGTCCTGATCGGGGATCGAAACTTTCACGGAATATGCCATGTTGTTTCCTACATTTGCAACTGAAAGAGAAATTTCTCCCTGGTCACTTTCCGAAAAGGAAACATCAAAGTCGGTTTCTCCACCAACGAAAAGCCCTGCTGTAGTCCGGATATTTTTTTCATTCGATTCGTAGTCTTCAAAGCTGAGGTTTACATCCAGAGTATAGAGTCCAGGGTCTGCGTTTACATCTGCCATTACCGAGTAAGCAACGGTTACGGAGTCTCCTGCAGCCAGATATTTAATGTACTTTGTATTATCCGAATATACAGGTAGAATTACCCCTTTTGGATCTTTCCAGGAAACTACCATGTTTTTCAGGGGTGAGTTCCCGGTATTTGTTATTATGAATTCCAGAGGCTCTTCTTTTGCAATGTCAATACTTGCCTTATTTATGGTAACAATCTGAGCGTATTCCTTACCCCTTACCTCGAGATGGATGGTTTTTGTAGTAGTAATCGTGTTTGACAAAGACCCACTTTCTTTAGCAGTGGTGGTTATATCGATATCATATGTGCCTTCTGAAGCATTGGCATCTGTCATAAGCTTGAATTTAAGGACTGCTGCATCGTCATCATCCTGCCGTGCATTCAGGTAAGAGACCTTTTTTGTTAGGTCTTCTCCGGAAACCTTACTGAATGGATATTCAGGGTTAACTGTGACAGCAATGTCTTTCAAGTTAGCGTTTCCTACATTTTGCACGCTGATAGTGAGTTCAACAGGTTCTCCCGGACGGGCAGCATCAGGGTTCTGATTAGTCAGGTTTACCTCCAAATATGCAGATTTTATATCACCATTAGAGGCAAGGGCTGTTCCAGATCCAAGGCATATGAATACTGAAAACAACAGTATTATTTTTAGCAAAGAGAACTTTTTCATTTTAACTCCTCAATTCAGATTTGCTTCATTTTTCGTACCTCGTTCATTTTTCACACCTGGTTCGTTTTTTGTACGTGTCTCGATTTTTTCAATCTCACCGTCTCGGATGTACACAACTCTTGTTGCATATTTCACAAGTTCAAGGTCATGGGTAACAATAATGATCGTCTTACCTTCACTTTTCTGCAGCCCGTCCAGGAAATCCAGGATATAATCCCCTGTTTTACTGTCCAGGTTTCCTGTAGGCTCATCTGCCAGGATTATAGGTGGGTTTACAGCCAGGGAACGGGCTATTGCAACTCTCTGCCTCTGTCCGCCTGAAAGCTGGGAAGGAAGGTTTCCTTTCTTATTTGAGAGTCCGACAATGTCAAGCAGATATGAGGCTTTTTGTCGGGCTATTTGTCGATCTTCTTCCTGGAATTCCATAGGTAAAAGCACGTTTTCTTCCGTATTCAGGGTTGGAAGAAGGTTAAAGCTCTGGAATATGAAGCCAATCATTTTTCCTCGGATAATGGCGAGTTCGGATTCACTTAATTCTGAGATATCTTTAGAATTCAGGCAAACCGTGCCTTTTGATGGTATATCCAGGCAGCCCAGCAGATTCATCATCGTACTTTTTCCACTTCCGCTGGGCCCAAGAATGATCAGAAATTCCCCTTCGTAAATTTCCAGGTTTATTCCTTTAAGGGCTGCAAACTCAACCTCCCCCATCTGATAAATTTTCCAGACATTAGTCAGTTTAATAAGAGGCTCATCTTTATTTTGAGAGATCCTTCCCGCATTGGAATTTTTAACATCACCGTTTCCGGAATTAAAGTATGGATTGTATTTTAAATCCCCAACTGAGTCATTCTCCTCGGAACCATTCTCGGATTCATCATAGAAACTCGTCTTTCTTTCTAGCGAATCCACAAGTTTTGAGAGATTCAATTTTGATTTGAAAGAATCTATTATTTCAGTAAGTGTCATACACATCCTCTAAAAAGTTAGTTATGTCTGAGCTGAACCTTTTTAAAGAACCTGAGTTGAATTTTCTCTTGTTTATAATATAAGTTATTCCTTAAACGATTTTATGATGAGCTGAAAACTCTTTCTTATCACCATAACTGAAGACCCTTTTTGTTACCAGATCTGAAGACTCTTTTTGTGATAGACCTGAAGACTTTTTTGATCTGACACAAAAACTCTTTTTGTGACAGACCTGAAGACTTTTTTGATCTGACACAAAAACTCTTTTGTGAAATGTTAAATGTTAGACATTTTATCTGCAATTTCTGATCCTGCAGCAGTTTTTGAAGACTTTTTCTGTTCTTTGAAGATTTTATAGATCCTGAGAAGCAGGAATCCGGAAAGCAGAAATGCCAGAAAGTCCGCTGCCGGAAAAGCTGCCCAGACTCCATTCAGTTGATAGAACCGGGGAAGGAGGGTAACAAGAGGGATCAGAAAGAGAAGCTGCCGACTAATGGAAAGAAGGAAAGCGGGTTTCGCTTTTCCCAGGGCCTGGAACAGGATTGATGTGATCACATTCATGCCTACCAGAGGCATCCCCAGAAGCATGATAGTCATAGCTTTTTTTCCTATCTCCAGATACTGCGGGTCTGCACTGAATAAGCCGAGAATTTGTTCTTTTAAGAGTAAAATGATCAGCAGGCCAAGAATTCCAATAGTCGTTGTCGCTACAAGTGATAATTTTACAGCTTCGACTATTCTTCCATATTTTTTTGCTCCGTAATTAAATCCAACAATTGGTTGCAGGCCAAAGCCCATACCCAGAAGGGACATGAAAATGAAGGAGTTAACCTTTATTATTACACCAAAAACGGCAATTGCGCTATCTCCTCCATAAGTTGCAAGTGCATTGAACACGAAGATCATCATGACACTGTTCGAGCACTGCATTACAAAAGACCCAATACCAATAGCCCCAATTTCCTTAACAATTTTCAAATCGGGTTTCAAGGTTTCTGATCTGAAATGAACAGCCCCTTTTCCTTTGAGGTAGTACAGCAGGAGCCAGATCGAAGCTATTGTCTGTGATATTACGGTTGCAATTGCAGCCCCTTTTACACCCATTCCAAAACCAAACATAAAAAGCGGGTCAAGGAAGATATTGAGGCCGCCTCCTACAAGCATAGCATTCATTGCAAGGCGTGCGTTTCCTTCAGATCGGACAATATTCTGAACAGCCACTCCAAAGACAAAGACAGTTCCTCCTAATATTATATATTTAAGATATTCTCTGGCATAGGGTATGACACCAGCAGTTGCTCCGAAAACCTTCAAAATCGGATCAAGATAATAAAGGCCTGGGATGGCTATAAGCACACTTAATATTAAACTCAGGGAAAAAACATTTCCAAGTACTCTTTCGGCTTTTTCATTTTCTCGGGCTCCAAGGGCACGTGAAATTATGGAAGAACCTCCTGTCCCGAGCACAATTCCAAAAGCCATCACCATCATCTGGATTGGAAATGCTATCGAAAGTCCGCCTATGGCCTGGACGTCATCTGCTCCATAGGCCATTCCCACGAAAAAGGTGTCCACTACGTTATAAATAGCCTGAACCAGCATTCCGATGACAATAGGAGCTGAGAGCTTAAACAGGAGCTTTCTTATGTTATCTTTGCCGAGAAACTCACTTTTTTCATCCATATTTTTTTATCTCCATCGTTTTTCACCTCAATCATCTGACCTGTCAGATAGAGGCTCGAATCCAGGCTCAAAAAGTTTAATAGCAGCTTTATGAATGAGCAGCCTGAAAATTTCTTTTTCTTCAAAGGTAAAATCCGAAAAGAGAATATCTGTAAAAGCCATCAACTTTTTAAAAATAATATTTCTCATTTCTTTTCCTTTTTCAGTCAGGTAAACCCTGTAAGCTCTAAGGTCACTTTCGTCCCTTTCCCTGTAAACGTAACCTTCTTTTTCCATATTCTGGATTGCTCTGGCACTTGTTGCTTTGCTAACTTTCAGTTCCTTTGCAAGAGTTTCCTGGGATACTCCATCTTTGTAGTATAATAACATTAAAAACTCAAACTGTCCGCTTCCGACCCTGTAAGCTTCGAGTTCCTTTACCATGTACGCCAGATGGCTCCTGTAGATGTAAGCAATAGGGCCTAATATTTCTCTTGGATCTTCTCCTCTTGAGTCTGTTTCTCTTAAGTTTCCTTCTCTTGGGTCTTCCATAATTTGATCCTTCACATTTTATGAGCTGGGCGGCTTGTTTTTTAAATAAGACATTGTGAAAATCATTACAAATAAAACTGATCCGACCTCTATAAGCTTGTGAGGTATATAATAGTTCCGAATGAAACTAAAATTAAATGCAAAATAACTGGTTAGTATATATATTCAGACGGGAAGTAACTTTTATCCCAAGAATAAATATTTATTTACAGGTTTTTTCTATAGCAAATGAATTTCTTTAAGGTGAAAAAATGGGAAGTAAAGACCTGATACAGGATCATCAGCAGATAGAAGAGATTCTCTCAAAGGCAAAATTCCTTCGTATCGCCCTCTCGGACTCAGACAAACCTTACATTATTCCAATGGCTTTTGGATACAAGGATAACAAGATTTATCTCCACTGTTCCAGCGAAGGCAAGAAGATCGATATCCTTAACAGGAACCCCAGAGTCGCTTTCGAAGCCGATGCTGAGGCTGAAATCATCACCACTGAAGATATCTGCAAATATAATGTCCGCTACCGAAGTGTTGTAGGGAACGGACAGGCACGGTTTGTTAAAGATTATGATGAAAAAGTAGAGGGGCTTACTATCCTTTCCGAGCATTACGGGAAAAAAGGGCCTTTTGAGTTTGAAGAATGGAAAGTTAACAGGCTGTGCATAATTAAGATTGAGATTGAAGAAATGACAGGAAAACAGCATGGGTTTTGAGTGAAGCAGAAAAGATCTTTGTAAAAAACAATCTGTTCTTCAATCTCTACTTCTATATTTCAACTTCTATATCTTAACTTTTATATTTCGTTTTTTTATATTCTGGCTTCTATTTTTTGGCTTTTATTATTCTGATTTGAAATTCTTTAACATTTATATAAGCAAATTACTACATTTATGATATTTTTAAACCAGATAATAAGCAAAAGCACTTAAAACCAGCCTGATTAAAGAAAAAACAATCGAAATCATTGAAAAGGCCACAAAATATACGTTTAGAGCCAGAATCTCTGCAAAAAGGCCGGAGAAATCAGCATTGAAAACGAGAGCAACCAAATTTATCAGCAAAATGAAAAAGAGTATGGTTACAAAACCCCTGCCTGCTCCTTTAAGGTCTTCTTTGCTCAGGGCTATATGCGAAGAGATCGCGATTGCCAGGGCAAAATAAATCCAGAAATTGAGAGAAAACAGGTTTTCTAACGAGAAGATGCTTTGAAAGAGACCTGAGGTAAGGGCGAAGATTTTTGTCAAAATATACTGATCCGGCTGGGCGGGCTCAAGGGTAAGATAATCGGCAATCCTTGTAAAAGAATCCGGCAGCAGCAGTTTCATGCCGATGATAAGAGCCGCGGTCCCGCTGAAGATTGGGCCCATACCTATGAAAAAATTTCCTATGTTCTGGTAGAGGCTTTTTGGGTTCCAGCTGTGATTAACGTATCCAAGGGTTCCGTCCTTTTCCTTGTGGGAAAACAGCTTGAGTTTAGTTATTTTATGCCTGAATACGTAGCACATCAGCAGGTGGCCAAGTTCGTGAATCGGAGTGCCTATCCAGGCTGTAACCAGAATTCCTTTCCTGCCAAAAGCTCTCTGGACGTAAAAGTTAGCCCGGTTCTCAAGAAGGCCGAGTATCATCCCGACAAGAATCAGAGAGCCTGTGACATAGAGAGTGTCAAACAGGCTCACCCGAAAAACCGTAAGAAATGTATTTTCCATTTTTGACTCCTTTTTATAACTTCAGGAGAAGTTTTGGCTTTGAATTGACCCGGGATTAAATTTCGCAGCTAGTGTTGTGATTCCTAAGTAGGCTCATCACACTTGATTTTTTAATAGATCCGAAGACCAAGGATTTTTCCAGTAAATAAGGAATTGGTTTTGAAATCGAATCACTAGCTTATAGGTCAGCGTATAGTCAGCTTATAGGTCAGCTTATAGGTCAGTGTATAGTTCAGCTTATAGGTTAGCTTTTTATTATACAGTGGCTGAAGAAAATATAAACTTCGCGCCTGTCACACAAAATCAAAAAAGCTTAAAGAAGTTCGAAAGAGTGAAATGCCTCCTCTTTCAGGAACATTCAATGAATACATCCAATAATTATCCTTTTCAGCAAATATCAAGATCTTCCTGACCTGCAAGATCAAACCAGACCGGGGTTTTGTCTTCAGGGTCGCAGTTATAGTTTATTGTTATTTCTTCATCTTCCTGAATATCTCTTATACAAACATATTTTAAAAGGCTGTTATCGAAGTCTTTGTAATACCTTGCATTCGGGTTGTAAGAGTGATTATAAAGGGAACCATAGCCCAGCGCGATAGCTGCATCTTTTGAATCAGGACCCCAGGCGAAATAATAATTATATAGCTGGGTAAGCTCAAGTGAGTCTATCTCTTTAGCGGGTAAAACTATGACAGGACAGGTTTCTATTACCTCGCTTTTTTTAAAATTCCGCTGTGCAAACACGCCTCTACCTTTTCCAGGCGAATCTTTTACACTTATCGATAACATATGATCACATCCCTGCAAAATTAGAAAATTGTTGGAAAACTGTGTAATTATTTAAGGAGACCTCTGGTTTATAAATTTCTCTTTAAATTTTTAAATTTAGTACTTAACGTTCAGCACTTAATGTCGGTGTCTAACGTTCAGTGCTCGACCAAACTAGAGATTTCCGGAGAGTCTTCACAGTGTGCAATTTCGTTTCTGGACGCAGGCAGTTTGGATGCAGGCAGTTTGGATGCAGGCAGTCTGGATGCAGGTAGTTTGGATGTAAAAATTTCATCCGTACTCCTGAGAAACCTGTAATATCCAAAGCCTATCAAAAAGATCGGATAAGCAATTTTCCAGGTAAACCCTGAGACCAAAAAACTCAGGGACACGAGTGAAAGAGCCGAAAAAATCCATCTCTTCCAGCCGTTTTCGGTTTTCCAGTATGCAATTATAATGAAAGCGTAGAGGAAAACGTAGTTCTGGCTTACGAACAGCATCATGGTTGATACCGGAATTTTGAAGAGATAACTTCCGAGAATCAGGAAAATTGAAAGTACATACAGCCCAACCAGGCTGGACACAGGAATATTATTTTTTGAAAGCCTTCCAAAAACCTCAGGAAAAATCCTATTCCTGCTCCCGGCGTACAGTAAGCGGCTTGCAGTAAAGTTCCAGGAACAGGCATTTGCTGCAATAACTACTATCATGAGCCAGATGAGCAGTTTTCCTCCGGGCGTAAAAAGCACGAGGCCGGAAAGTCCTGCTGCCCCCTGAAGAGAAGCGCCTGACACACTGGCTCCCGTGCTGATTAAGGCAAGCAGAAGGTATATTGAGGTCACAAGGGCAAAACTGAGCCAGTAAAGTCGAGGTACATTTTTTTCAGGGTCGTTTATTTCCCCCAGGGAAAAAGAAAGGTTTTCCCAACCAATAAAAGCCCAGAAAAGGAGGGCTGCAACTTTCCAGATGTTATGCAAGTCTATATGCGCGTTACCGCTAATTGCTTCGCTGGCAATCCCGAGGCCCGAGCCCAGAAAATCAAGGTTAAAGGCAATAAGCAAGCCTATTAGCAGAAAAAGGACAGCCAGAGATGCATAATTGATCAGAGAGATAACCCTCATTCCTGCCATGTTCGAAAGGAACATCAGGGTTACAAGTAGAACCGCAAAAAGAGCTGCTCCTGTATCTGAAAGCTGGAAAAGTTGCTTCATATATTCGCTGCCTATAAGGGCAACCGCAGGAAGCCCGAAAAGAAAGAGCCTCCCACAAGGTAGGAAACCGCATATCCTCCCCAGGGCCCGACAGCCTTTTCAGCATAACCTGCAAGTCCGGCTGTTGAAGGAAATTTGAGGCCAAGGCTGGAGCAGACTTCGATAAGAGGGACTGCGACAATTGCTATAAGGAACCAGCCGAGGATTGCTTCATAGACAGTGCCTGCATCAAGTGCTAAGCCTGGCAGTGCAAGAATGCCTGTGCCTATAAGCATGCAGATTGCAAGCCCCATGCCCCGAGTGAAGGAAATCGTTTTCTTAAGTTCAGTCATTTTTATCTCTTAGGCTACCTGTAAAAGGTTTTGTATATTTATTTGTTCGCAAACAGGCTTTCAGATAATTAAAACACATACTAAATATATTTTTCCAAAAAACTCCCAGTAGAAAAAAAAGACTAAAAAATCGAAAAAGAATTAAAATATACCCAGGTAATGCAAAAAAGCAACAGCAAGCGCCGCGAAACTAAGAATCAGCAAAAACCCCGAAATACGGATGTACCTATACTTAATTTTCACCATATCCTCAAATTTTTCCTTCGAGTCCCTGGTCGAATTTATGTTAATCTCATACTTTTTCCTGAAGAGCACCATCACCGCAAAAATCAAACTCAGCAGCCACAGCACAAGAGGAGCAAGATATATCAAAATCGAATATCCTTCTGCTCCCTTCATATCTGAAAATGCAATAGCATGAAAATAAATTCCCTGAAGCAGCCCTGTGACAACAACAAACTGTTTCGCCGTATCCTCCACAACCGAAATAGATTCCCCTACAAGCTTTTCAGCGTTCTTCTTCCAGAAAGGATTGGGCTCAACGGGAACAAAAGGAATCTCTTTCTCACCTGCCCCGTTTTCAATTTCTCCTTCAGTCATACCTTTACTTCCCATTCGAATTCTTTCTTACAATTGGGGCAGGTAAGATCTATATACAGGCTTTTGGGAGTTTTCCGACTGAATGCTTTTTTAATATCAGAAAACCCTAAACGTACTGCAACAGTTTCCCCATCTTCAACAATTTTTTCTACATCGGTGTAATATTTGTACCCGCAGTGAGGACATTTAATGAGTTCAGAAGTCATTCATTCACCAGCCTTTCAAATTCGGCATTAAATTCTTCTTCCCCCATTTTATCTCTCAGTCTTAAAAGGGATCTTGCGACAATTTCCTTGTTAGGCGAATTAAGTTGCTCAAAAATTGAAAAAGAGATTAAATAATTTCTAAGAGCACTACTATATTCTCCATTTTCTTCATTTATCATTCCTATCTGGTGCAGTGTTGATGCAATCCCGCTTTTGTCTCCCAGCTCTTCAAATGTTTTCAGTGACTGGTTGTACTTTTGACTGCTTCTTCGTAGTTGCCCTGAAGGTAATGAACATTTCCAAGCGCGTGCAGTGTTGATGCAATTCCGCTTTTGTCCCCCAGCTCTTCTTTAATTTTCAGTGACTGGTTGTACTTTTTGACTGCTTCTTCGTAGTTGCCCTGATCCTGGTGAATCATTCCTATCTGGTGCAGTGTTGATGCAATCCCGCTTTTGTCTCCCAGCTCTTCAAATGTTTTCAGTGACTGGTTGTACTTTTTGACTGCTTCTTCGTAGTTGCCCTGAGAATAATGAACATTTCCAAGCGCGTGCAGTGTTGATGCAATTCCGCTTTTGTCCCCCAGCTCTTCTTTAATTTTCAGTGACTGGTTGTACTTTTTGACTGCTTCTTCGTAGTTGCCCTGATCCTGGTGAATCATTCCTATCTGATGCAGTGTTCTTGCAATTCCGCTTTTGTCCCCCAGCTCTTCTTCAATTTTCAGTGACTGGTTGTACTTTTTCACTGCTTCTTCGTAGTTGCCCTGAGAATAATGAACATTTCCAAGCGCGTGCAGTGTTCCTGCAATTCCGCCTTTGTCCCCCAGCTCTTCTTCAATTTTCAGTGACTGGTTATACTTTTTCACTGCTTCTTCGTAGTTGCCCTGAGAATAATGAACATTTCCAAGCGCGTGCAGTGTTCCTGCAATTCCGCCTTTGTCCCCCAGCTCTTCTTCAATTTTCAGTGACTGGTTATACTTTTTCACTGCTTCTTCGTAGTTGCCCTGATCCTGGTGAATCATTCCTATCTGATGCAGTGTTCTTGCAATTCCGCTTTTGTCCCCCAGCTCTTCTTTAATTTTCAGTGACTGGTTGTACTTTTCACTGCTTCTTCGTAGTTGCCCTGCTTCTGATGAATCATTCCAAGCTGGTGCAGTGTTGATGCAATTCCGCTTTTGTCTCCCAGCTCTTCTTCAATTTTCAGGGACTGGTTATACTTTTTGACTGCTCCTTCGTAGTTGCCCTGATCCTGATGAATCATTCCTATCTGGTGCAGTGCTTTTGCAATTCCGCTTTTGTCTCCCAGCTCTTCAAATGTTTCCAGTGACTGGTTGTACTTTTTAACTGCTTCTTCGTAATTGCCCTGAAGATAATGAACATTTCCAAGCGCATGCAGTGTTGATGCAATTCCTCTTTTATCCCCCAGTTCTTCTGCAATTTTCAGTGACTGGTTGTACTTTTTAACTGCTTCTTCGTAGTTGCCCTGATCCTGATGAATCATTGCTATCTGGTGCAGTGTTATTGCAATTCCGTTTTTATCCCCCAGTTCTTCTTTAATTTTCAGTGACTGGTTGTACTTTTTCACTGCTTCTTCGTAGTTGCCCTGCTTCTGATGAATCATTCCAAGCTGGTGCAGTGTTGATGCAATTCCGCTTTTGTCTCCCAGCTCTTCTTCAATTTTCAGGGACTGGTTATACTTTTTCACTGCTTCTTCGTAGTTGCCCTGATCCTGATGAATCATTCCTATCTGGTGCAGTGCTTTTGCAATTCCGCTTTTGTCTCCCAGCTCTTCTGCAATTTTCAGGGACTGGTTATACTTTTTGACTGCTCCTTCGTAGTTGCCCTGATCCTGATGAATTATTCCAATTGCATGAAGTACAACTGCAACCCCCCTTTTATTCCCCCCTTCCTCATATTTATATTTAATGTTATTATATATTTTAAATGCTGTATTTAAATCTCCGAGACGATAATAAATCGTCGCAAGGATGTACTCAGCATTTGTTTTTGTTTCTCCTGATGTCGTATCGATAGAATCATTTAATAGACTCATCGCAAGTTCAATATGCCCCCAGCGGATCAAGAGATCTGAAGTATTTTCTACAGCCTCGTTTGCACTTTCCCAATCTTCTGCCTGGAAGTAAGAGTCGCGTGCTTTTAGATAATCCCAGAGGCTTCCAGTTTGGGAAACCAGATTTTCATAGTATCCAGCAGCCCTGATAAAAAGCTCTTTTTTGTCCAGTCCGTCTTTTTCCAGTTTTTTGAGTGCAAAATCTTTTACAATTGTGTGTAGTGAGTAAATGCTCTTATCGTACTCCTGTTCTTTTGAAATGAGACCCCATTGGAGGAGTTTTTGCAGAGATATCCCAACAGAAGGACTTTCATTTTTTTCATCGCCGATAATCCATGACAATGCTTCGATTGAAACAGCTTCTTCATAGATTGAGGCGCAGAGAAGCAGTCTTTTGGCGTCTTCATCCAGTTTGGAAAAAGACTTTTCCAGCAGAGTAAACTCAATAAGTTCTTTTTTCAGGGGTGACAGATCCAGTAGTAAATCATCTACTCCCTGAACGGCGGCATGTTTTGCAAACTGGCCTATCGTCCAAGGGTGGCCGCCTATGACATTGTATATCTTTCTCTTTTTTGGAATGTCAAGATCTGCTAATTCAGTAAAATTGTTCATGAGCCAGTTTGTCTGGGGGAAACGGAGTTCGGGAAGAGAAATATGTTCGATTCCGGAAGCAAGCCTGCCATCAAGAGGATCAAAATCATAACGGGTTGTGATGAGGAATTTTGTGTTTCTGGTTGTGTTGTTAAGGAGATGCTGGATGAATGCTTTAAGTTCAGGATTTTCTATGTTATTCCTGTCTTCGGTCAGGCAATCTTCAAAGTTATCGAAAATGACCAGGAACCTTATCTGGTTTAGTATGTTTACCAGTAAAGCAGTTTTAACTTCAAGAGGAACCTGTTGGTTCAGGATCTGGTTAAGTTCAGGTCTTCCTTTCATCAGCAAAAAACTGTTGAATTTGTTCAGGATATCTTCCGGCCTGGTTGTGGGAGTAAATTTGATCCCCAGAGTTCCTTCGAAGTAATAACCCATTTTTAACGCAAATCGAGTTGCAAGTACGGTTTTTCCAATTCCTCCAAAGCCGTGGATGATTGCAGCCCGCTTTACATCAGACTTGAAGCCTTTTTCAAGAAGCCTGAGTTCTTTTCTTCTGGCAACAAAGCCTTTTTCCATGACCTGTAAATCCGGCAGCATCATAGGTTTAAAAACGAATTCAGAAGGTTCCGGGTTTAAATTCTCTACATTAACGCAGTTGCAGTCTGAAAGATAAAGTACCGGAGTTGCAAAGTCAAGTCCATTACCGTTTTCTAAGTTTTTCATCACGAGTCTTGCTTCTTTTAAAGCAAGGTCAACAGGTTTTCCGCTGGCAATTGCTCTGTAAAAATTATACGCAAACTTTGTGGCAACGTCATCAATTACCGAATATTGCATTGCTACGACAGCAGGAATTCCTCTTTTGGAAAGCATACTGGCCAAATCCCCAAAAGCTTCTTTATTCGAGCCTTTAGCTGACTCACAGGAACTGAGAACTACAAGCCGGATTCCTCGTTCGGAAAAAAGGTCAGAAAGAGTTTTGTTGTCAATAAGCCTTGCTTTCTGGTCTTCGTTTTCAAAAACAAGATGACCTTTGCCATCTATGCTGATCCCGTGGCCTGTGAAATGGATAATATGGTAATCTTGTTCGTTAAGGTAGCCTTCAACGTTTTCAAAGGTTGCATCTTCAGTAAAGTCCACTTTTATTTTCTGGTCTCTTTGAAGTTTGTCCACGGCTTCAAGAATAATTTCCTGTTCTTTTTCCGTGTTCAAAGGCGAAATCCTGGGGTCATCAGGACCGGAAATTATTACCAGCATCCTGAGTACGGAATCAAGAGGTTCAAGCTTTTCTTCTTCACTCCTGCTGGCAGTCTTGAAATCAGGATGTTTCTTCTTCGAATCAGAAAATCTTCGCCGTCGTGCAGATATTCCCAGGGCAATGCTGAAATTTCCGGAACATCTTCTCCAAACCTGAGTGAAATCCTGAGTCCACTACCATTTTCCTGGACTTCCTGTATGGATTTGTTGAAATACTCGCCGAGTTGACCGGAAAATACCCTGCTGTAAAGCATTTTCCCAAATTCGACATGCGGCTCTTCTCTATCCTTTTCTTCCAGTGCCTCTGCATTTTCTTTATGTTTTTCTGGTTCTTCAGGGTTTTCGGTAACTTTTTTCTCTATACTTTCAAGCATCTGAGAAAGTCTCAGGTCTGGCCTGAGTTCAAAATCGTTGCTCGCTACAACATTTCCATCATTCAGAATCGAGGCACGATATGTATAGGGAGATGATTCGGGGGATCGGGTAATTTGAAAATCGAGAGAAGAGTATTCCAAAAAAATCACCGATTGTTATTTGGATTTCATAATTAATAAATTTAAAGTGAATATATCAATAAAAATAATATTTAAGACTTAAAAATATGAATTAAAAAAGAACTCATTGGTTCTAAATCTGCTAATATTCATACTCTCAGAGAGTACATTTAATGAGTTCAGAAGTCATTCATTCACCAGCTTTTCAAGTTCAGCATCAAATTCTTCTTTTCTCATTTTATTTCTCAATGAGGTTAGATCCTTTGCAACAAGTTGAACGTATGGAGAATTAAGCGATTTAAAAATCGAAAAAGCAGTTAAATACGCCTGAAGAGCAAGAGATAACTCTTCCCTTTCCACATATATTCTTCCTAATTGTCCCAGTGTTATTGCAATTCCGCCTTTGTCCCCCAGCTCTTCAAATGTTTTCAGTGACTGGTTGTACTTTTTAACTGCTTCTTCGTAGTTGCCCTGAAGATAATGAACATTTCCAAGCTGGCCCAGTGTTGATGCAATTCTCTTTTGTCCCCCAGCTCTTTTTCAATTTTCAGGGCCTGGTTATACTTTTTGACTGCTTCTTCGTAGTTGCCCTGAAAATAATGAACATTTCCTATCTGGTGCAGTGTTCCTGCAATTCCTCTTTTGTCCCTCAGCTCTTCTTTAATTTTCAGTGACTGGTTGTACTTTTTAACTGCTTCTTCGTAACTGCCCTGCTGCTGATGAATCAGTCCAATCTGGTGCAGTGTTGATGCAATTCCGCTTTTGTCCCCCAGCTCTTCAAATGTTTCCAGTGACTGGTTGTACTTTTTAACTGCTTCTTCGTAATTGCCCTGAAGATAATGAACATTTCCAAGCGCATGCAGTGTTGATGCAATTCCTCTTTTATCCCCCAGTTCTTCTGCAATTTTCAGTGACTGGTTGTACTTTTTAACTGCTTCTTCGTAGTTGCCCTGATCCTGATGAATCATTGCTATCTGGTGCAGTGTTATTGCAATTCCGTTTTTATCCCCCAGTTCTTCGTCAATTTTCAGTGACTGGTTGTACTTTTTAACTGCTTCTTTGTAATTACCCTGAAGGTAATGAACATTTCCAAGCGCGTGCAGTGTTGATGCAGTTCCGCTTTTGTCCCCCAGCTCTTCGTCAATTTTCATGGCTTGATTATACTTTTTCACTGCTTCTTCATAGTTGCCCTGATTCTGATAAATCATTCCAATTGCGTTAAGTACAACCGCAACTCCCCTATTATCCCCAATTTTCTCACATTTATATCTCATATTATTATATATTTTAAGTGCTGTCTTTAAGTCTCCGAGACGGTGATAAATCGTCGCAAGAATATACTCAGCATTTGTTTTCGCTTCTCCTGATGTCGTGTTGATAGAATCATTTAACAAATCCATTGCAAGTCCAATGTATCCCCAGCGGATCAGGAGGTCTGAAGTGTTTTCTACAACCTCGTTTGCACTCTCCCAGTCTTCTGCCTGGAAGTAATAGTCGCGTGCTTTTAGATAATCCCAGAGGTTTCCGGTTTGAGAAACCAGATTTTCATAATATCCGGCAGCCCTGATGGAAAGTTTCTTTTTATCTATCCCGTTTTCTTCCAGTTTTTTCTGTGCAAAATCTTTTACAATTGTGTGCTCTGAATAAACACTCTTATCGTACTCCTGTTCTTTCGAAATGAGACCCCATTGGAGAAGTTTTGCAGAGATATTCCAACAGAAGGACTTTCATTTTTTTCATCGCCGATAATCCATGACAATGCTTCAACAGGAACTGCTTCTTCGTAGATTGAGGCGAAGAGGAGCAGTTTTTTAGCGTCTTCGTCCAGTTTGGAGAAAGACTTGTCCAGCAAGGTAAACTCAATAAGCTCTTTTTCAAAGGCGATAGGTCCAGCAGTAAATCATCCACTCCCTGAACGGTGGCATGTTTTGCAAACTGGCCTATCGTCCAGGGGTGACCGCCTATGACATTGTATATTTTCTGTTTCTTCTGAATTCCCAGATCTGCCAATTCCGTAAAATTATTCATGAGCCAGTTTGTCTGAGGAAAATGGAGTTCGGGAAGGGAAATGTGTTCGATTCCGGAAGCAAGCCTGCCATCAAGAGGATCAAAGTCGTAGCGGGTTGTGATGAGGAATTTTGTGTTTCTGGTTGTATTATTAAGCAGATGCTGGATGAATGCTTTAAGTTCAAGGTTTTCTATGTCGTTTCTTTCTTCATTCAGACAATCTTCAAAGTTATCGAAAATGACCAGGAACCTTATCTGGTTTAGTATGTTTACCAGTAAAGTAGTTTTAACTTCAAGGGGAACCTGCTGGTTCAGGATCTGGTTCAGTTCAGGTCTTCCTTTCATCAGTAAAAAACTGTTGAATTTGTTCAGGATATCTTCCGGTCTGGTTGTAGGAGTAAATTTTATCCCCAGAGTGCCTTCGAAGTAATAGCCCATCTTTAACGCAAATCGAGTTGCAAGTACGGTTTTCCCAATCCCGCCAAACCGTGGATGATTGCAGCCCGTTTTACGTCGGATTTGAAGCCTTTTTCAAGAAGCCTGAGTTCTTTTCTTCTGGCAACAAAACCTTTTTCCATGACCTGTAAATCCGGCCAGCATCATAGGTTAAAAACGAATTCATAAGGTCCGGTTTTAGATTTCCTACATTAACGCAGTTGCAGTCTGAAAGAATAAAGTACAAGGAGTTGCAAAATCAAATCCGTTACCGGTTTTCTAAGTTCTTCATCACTAGTCTTGCTTCTTTAAAGCAAGGTCAACAGGTTTCCGCTTGCAATTGCTCTGTAAAAATTATACGCAAACTTTGTGGCAACGTCATCAATTACCGAATATTGCATTGCTACTACAGCAGGAATTCCCCTTTTTGGAAAGCATACTGGCCAGATCTCCAAAAGCTTCTTTATTCGAGCCTTTAGCTGACTCACATGAACTGAGCACGACAAGCCGGATTTCTCGTTCGGAAAAAAGGTCTGAAAGAGTTTTGTTGTCAATAAGCCTTGCTTTCTGGTCTTCGTTTTCAAATACAAGATGACCTTTGCCAATCTATGCTGATCCCGTGACCTGTAAATGGATAATATGTTAATCTTGTTCGTTAAGGTAGCCTTCGACGTTTTCAAAGGTTGCATCTTCAGTAAAATCCACTTTTATTTCTGATCTCTTTGAAGTTTGTCCACGGCTTCAAGGATAATTTCCTGTTCTTTTTCCGTGTTCAAAGGCGAAATCCTGGGGTCATCAGGACCGGAAATTATTACCAGCATCCTGAGTACGGAATCAAGAGGTTCAAGCTTTTTCTTCTTCACTCCTGCTGGCAGTCTTGAAATCAGGATGTTTCTTCTTCGAATCAGAAAATCTTCGCCCGTCGTGCAGATATTCCCAGGGCAATGCTGAAATTTTCCGGAACATCTTCTCCAAACCTGAGTGAAATCCTGATGTCCACTACCATTTTCCTGGACTTCCTGTATGGATTGGTGTGAAATACTCGCCGAGTTGACCGGAAAATACCCCCTGCTGTAAGCATTTCCCAATTCGACATGCGGCTCTTCTCTATCCTTTCTTCCAGTGGCCTCTGCATTTTCTTTATGTTTTTTGGTTCTTCAGGGTTTTCGGTAAC
>Ga0268359_12910_pt1 | contig 19743 bp, 19 predicted proteins | sample BioMet11_FD_194416 | JGI IMG/M metagenome (GOLD analysis project Ga0268359, IMG submission 194416) | Sewage microbial communities from Oakland, California, United States - Biofuel 11 (PacBio Assembly) | ecosystem: Engineered > Wastewater > Sewage > Unclassified | place: USA: California | collected...
GGCTGGCAAGCGAGCGCTGCACCACGAGCAGGTCGTCGACGTACTCGTCGGCGCTGTGGTACATGACGTCCGCCGTTCGGTGGATGGTGGCCTCGAGACGGTCGGCGATCACGAGCGTGGCGGCGCGATGCATCTCGTCGGCGGAGATCTCGAGCGCATGCGAGGAGAGCGACTCGCTCATCTCCACCTGGTGGTTCCAGAGGTTGACGAGCTGCTCCGACGGCGGCGTGGACATGGCGTCGAGCGTGAGGTTGCGTCCCACGTAGCGCGTGCGCTCCTCGAGCGCCTCGAGCATGTGCGTGCGAAACTTCTCCGCGACCTTGCGACTCACCTTCGCGGTGACGTTGGGGTTGCCGTCGCGATCCGAGCCGATCCAGCTGCCGGGGTGGAAGAACGCGGGACAGATGGGCGGCACGGTGCCGGCCTTCTCGCCGAGCTCCCAGTCATCGAAGCGGCGGTAGACCTCGGGGACCATGTCGAAGAGCGTGTTGTCGAAGATGTCGATGATCGTGTCGGCCTCCTCGACGGGGGTCGGCTTCTTGTGCGCGATGGGAGACGTCCGAAAGAGCGCGTCGATCTCCTGCAGCATGAGCCGCTCGTTCTCCCTGAGCTCGATGCCCGAGAGATCGGTGCGCTTCTCGAGGAGGATGGCGATGCGGCGAATCTTGCCCTCCACGGCCTTGCGGCGGGCCTCGGTGGGATGGGCGGTGAACACCGGGCGGAACTCCAACCGGTCGAGAAGGGCGATGGCCTTGCCGCGACCGCACTCGTCGACGAGCCTGCGGTAGGCCACGGTCATGTCGTTGATGGGGTCCTCCTCGGCCTTGACGGGCACATCGTGCTCGCGTACGCGCAGCGAGGAGACGCGGTAGTTCTCCTCGCATACGTTGGCCAGGTGGAAGTAGGCGACAAACGCTCTCATGATGATCGTGGCCTCGTCAACGGGCATCTCGTCGATGGAGGAGACGAGACGCACGAAGGCCTCGCTCTCGTCCTGGGTCTCCTCGCCATCGTCGGCGTTGGCGGCGATGGCATCCGTGAGCAGGGCGTCGAAGGCGGAGCGCAGGCTGGGGTCGTACTCCTCGAGAACCTTGCGAACCAAGCGCAGGAAAAGGGCCAGGTTGTCGCGAATCTTCTCGGGAAGGTCCACCTCGGCGAGGGTCACGCGGGCGGCGACCGTCTCGACGTCGGTTCCCTCGGGCAGGTCCATGTGCTCAATGATCCTCTTGATGTCGGACAAGACGTCCCCCTCGTACGTTGCTCGGCTTTCGTGGACTACGCCAACCATACGTGCGGAACCCAGCAATGCAAGCGCCCTTCACATCGACGAAATACGCGCGACACGCTTTTGTCCGCGACGACTCGTTCTCGTCCTCCACGGCAGACCCGCGTCACGGAGGCGAGGTACAATCATGCTTCATTGCAACGACCCTACCCACGGAAGCCGCCATGCCAAAGAATCCGTTTGCAAGGCACGAAAGAAGCGATGGCACCGACGCCGTCGGAGGCGTACATCACGCCACGCCACGCTACGGCGAGCGTTACCAGGCATCGGGCGGCAAGCCGAGCGGACGGGCCCGTCGCAGTGGCAGGGCCGCGGAGAGGACCGCCGAGCCGAGCCTGCTCGCCCGCACGGTCAACCAGTGGTGGAACCGACTTCTCGGTGCCGTCTACTCGAGGTCGTTCTCCGAGCAGTCCGAGCAGTACATGGCCCATCGAACCACGCGCGACTACGTCTGCAACACCATCGGCCAGGCTGCCTGGGGCGGGCTCTTCCCGCTCCTCACCATCGTCTGCACCCAGCTCGTGGGCGCCGAGCAGGCAGGCTACTTCTCGATGGCCTTCGTCGTGGGCACGCTCCTGCTCTTCCTGGGCAACTACGGCGTGCGCACCTACCAGGTGTCCGACCTCGACGAGATGGAGTCCTTCTACGACTACCAGCTCAACCGCGTCATCACCTGCGTGGCCATGCTCGGCGTGGGCCTGGCCTACTGCACCATCCGCGGCTACGACGCCATGATGGAGTCCATCTGCATGGGCGTGCTGCTCTTCCGCGCCGTCGACGCCCTCGCCGACGTCTACGAGGGACGGCTCCAGCAGAAGGACAAGCTCTATCTGGCCGGACTCTCGCAGGCGATTCGCTGCGCACTCGCCTTCGTCGTCTTCACCGTGGTGCTCTTCGTCACGCGCAACCTCGTGTGGGCCTCGTGCGGCATGGCCATCGGCGCCGCCATCTCGCTTGCCCTCTTCACGCTGCCACTCGCCCTGTTCGAGACCGACAAGAGCCTGCCGCTGTCGCTGCGCGGCGTGAAGGAGCTCTTCGTCCAGTGCTTTCCGCTGTTCCTTGCGCTGTTCCTCTACAACCTTCTCGACTCCATGCCCAAGTTCGCCATGGAGGGCGTGCTGTCCTACGACAACCAGCTCTACTTCAACGCCATGTACTTCCCCGCGCTCTCCATCCTCATGATAGTGGGCTTCATCTACAAGCCCCAGCTCGTACGGCTGGCCAACATCTGGGCCACACCCGAGGAGCACAAGCGCTTCGACCTCATCGTGCTGGCCATGTTCGTGGTCATCGCGGTCATCACGGGCGTCACGGCGCTCATCATGGGCTGGATCGGCATCCCCATCATGAGCTTCCTCTACGGCGTCGACTTCGAGCAGTTCAGGCCGCTCGTCTACGTCATGGTATGTACAGGCGGCGTGTGTGCGGCGATCGACTTCCTCTACCAGATCATCACGGTGCTTCGTGAGCAGCAGTCCGTCATGAGGCTCTACCTCATCGCCTGCGTCTTCTCCGTGCCCGTGGCCCTGCTGCTCGTCAACTTCTCCGGGCTTGTCGGCGCCGTCGTCTCGAGCATCGTGATCATGTCCATGCTCCTCGTGCTCCTGCTCAGCGAGTACGTCGTCATCCGCAAGCGCGCCGAGTCATCCCTGATGCTGTAGACGGGTGCGGGCGTCTCGTCCGTACCTCGGCCCAGGGAGCGTTAGGCGTTGGCGATGACCCCACCCAGTCGCAGCCCGACGATGACGGCGATGATGCACACGCCCACGTTCACGACCACGTTGATCACGGCACCCGTCCAGTTGCCCGCCTCCACCAGCTGGATCGTCTCGCTCGAGAAGGTCGAGAAGGTGGAGAGGCCGCCGCAGAGGCCGACGGCGAGGAACAGCCGTAGCTCCGCTGGCAGGGGGCTTGCGAGGTCGACTCCCGTGACCACCCCGATCAGCAGGCCCGCAATGACGTTGGCCACGAACGTGCCCGCGGGAACACCCGGAAGCAACATGCGAAGCCAGATGCCTATCCCCCACCGGCTGACGCTGCCGATGAACCCACCCAGGCCCACGCTCAGAAACTCCCTCATGTACGTTCCTCCTAAGGAATCGGGCCGATAGCCCGTCTACGGCGCACGTGCGCCCCGACAGAAGCCATCAGCCCGAGGGCGGTTCGACCATTGCGGCCAGGGAGGCATTCTTTCCCCACGTCAACGCAACCAAGACGCCACATCCCTAGAGGAGCCGGAGCGAGACCTCCTTGAGCTGTGCGCCGGTGATCTCGGAGGGCGCGGCACTCATGAGGTCGCTGCCGCTGTTCGTCTTGGGGAAGGCCATGACCTCGCGGATGGAGTCGGAGCCGGCGAGCAGCATGCACACGCGGTCGAGCCCGAGCGCGAAGCCACCCATGGGGGGAGCACCGAACTCGAGGGCCTCCATGAGGAAGCCGAACTGGGCGCAGGCACGCTCCTCGGAGAAGCCCAACAGCTTAAGGATGCGCATCTGCAGCTCTGCGTTGTGGATACGCATGCCACCGCCACCGGCCTCGTAGCCGTCCATGACGAAGTCGTAGGTGTGCGAGCCCACGGAGAGCGGGTCTGACTCGAGGCGGTCGATGTCATCCTCGTCGGGCTGGGTAAAGGGCTGGTGCTCGGCGGCGTAGGCCTTGCGGTCCGCATCCCAGTGGAACAGCGGGAAGTCGACGACCCAAAGGAAGTCGTGGCCCTCGCGCGGCACGTCGAGCGCGTCTGCCATGTGGCAGCGCATGCCACCGAGGATCTCGTCGGCATGCAGACGGGACTCGACGGCAAACATGACGAGGTCGCCGGGCTCCACGTCCATCTCGGCACGGAGGTCTGTCATCTCCTCGTCGGAGAAGAACTTCACGATGGGGCTCGTGACCGAGCCGTCCTCGCGGAAGGCGATGTAGGCAAGGCCCTTGGCGCCGAATCCCGACGCGACGTCAGCGAGCTTGTCGATCTGCGCGCGGGGCCACCTGCCGGCACCCTTGGCGTTGATGGCCTTGACGTAGAGCTCGGGGTCTGCCGCGGCGGTGGCGAAGAGTTTGAACCTAGAGCTGCCAAAGATCGGGGTGACGTCGTGCAGCCTCATGTCATAGCGGGTGTCGGGCTTGTCGATGCCATAGGTGTCCATGGCGTCCCAGTACGAGATGCGACGAAGCGGCAGCTCCATCTTGACGCCCATGCGACCGAAGGCATCGGAGAACACGTCCTCGAGGGCACCCATGACGTCATCCTGGCGCACGAAGCTCATCTCGATGTCCACCTGCGTGAACTCGGGCTGGCGATCAGCGCGCAGGTCCTCGTCGCGGAAGCACTTGGCGACCTGGTAGTAGCGCTCCACGCCGCCCACCATGAGCAGCTGCTTCAAGAGCTGCGGAGACTGCGGGAGGGCGTAAAAGTGGCCGGGCTGCGTGCGGCTCGGCACGAGGAAGTCACGCGCACCCTCGGGCGTGGACTTGAACAGGGCGGGCGTCTCGACCTCCATGAAGTCGCGACCGTGGAGCGCCTCGCGGATGGCGAAGGTGAAGTCGGAGCGGAGCCTGAGGTTGGCCATCATCCTCGGGCGGCGAAGGTCGAGGTAGCGATAGCGCAGGCGCACGTCCTCCGCGGTCTCGACGTGGTCCTCGATCTGGAACGCAGGGGTCTTGGAGGTGTTGAGGACCTCGATGCCGGTGACGTAGACCTCGACGGCTCCCGTGGCGAGCTTGTCGTTGTCCTGCCCCTCGGGACGCTCGTGGACGGTCCCCGTGACCATGATCGGCCACTCGGAACGGATGGTCTCGGCAACGTGGAAGGTGCGGGCGTCGCAGACCTCGGGGTCGAACGAGACCTGCGTGACGCCGTCACGGTCGCGCAGGTCGACGAAGATCAGGCCGCCGTGGTCGCGACGGTGCCAGACCCAGCCCGTGAGTGTGACCACCTTGTCGATGTCGGAGGCGCGGAGCTCGCCGCAGGTGTGGGTGTGCATGGAGTGAGAATCCATATCTTTCCTCTCGTCTCTGCCGCCCCGTGTCGGAACGGGCGGCTTCCCAGCAGACGGCGACGAGGCGTAGACGGCGCGTCGTCGCACGTGAGTTGCGATTGTACTACGCGCCCGATGCCGTCGGCCCGCCATGTAAGCATCCGGAAACTATCTGCCGCAACGCCACACAAGCGCTGTCGTTTCCGTGTCGATGGACGCGGACGGACAGGTCCGTCCGCACGCGCGTGTACCCTCTCGACGAGAGAACCAGCCGGGAGGACAGGGACATGCCGTACAGAACCGCGATATTCGACCTTGACGGAACGATGCTCGACACCCTCACGGACTACACGGCGGCGGTGAACCATGCCCTCGCCTCGCAGGGCATGCCTGCACGCTCCGTCGACGAGGTCCGTCTCGCCACGGGCAACGGCATCGAGCACCTCATGCGCGAGTCCGTGCCCGAGCGTACGACCGAGGGGGACTTCCAGCGAGCCTTCGACGCCTTCAGGACCTATTACGCAGCGCACAACAACGACGCGACCCACCCCTACGACGGGATGCTCGAGATGGTCTCTCGGTTGCGCGGATACGGAGTCAGGTGCGCGCTCGTCTCCAACAAGGCCGACTTTGCCGTACAGGCACTCACGAGGGAGTACTTCGGAGGCATCTTCGACTATGCCATGGGGGAACGGGCAGGCATCCCGAAGAAGCCCGCACCCGACATGTGCGACGTGATACTCGCCGATCTCGGGGTCACACGTGAGGGCCTCGTCTACGTGGGCGACTCCGAGGTCGACATCGCCACGGCGCGCAACCTCGGCTGCGACTGCATCATCTGCTCGTGGGGCTTCCGCGACCGCTCGTGGCTCATCTCGCAGGGTGCCGAGAGAATCGTCGACACGCCCGCCGAACTTGGGGCAGCCATCCTCGCCTAGCGCGGCAACACATATCCTCCATGGGCTTTTACCTGCGGCTGATTCAGCCTACGACCAGTTTTGCAACGCTTGCCAGAACCTTTTGGAACAGAACTCGATACGACCTTACGTGGGGGTTATAGTTCTTTCAAAGCAGGTCTGGTCTTTCGACGGAAAGGACATGCCATGGGAAAGAAAGCTGCTGAGGCACTCGACATCAATTACGAGGGCCTGGCCGAATACCTGCACGTCAACCATTCGGTCTACATGAAGGTCGGTTCCGATGTCTACTATCTCACCGACGTGAACTACGAGGCGTGGCGCGCCCAGGACACCAGTCGCCGCAACTCGAAGAACCACTTCGTCGACTGCTCCGAGCTCGTGAGCACCGTCAGTGAGTTCCTCTCCCTTCCATTCATCCATGGCAAGACCATCAAGGATGCCTTCAACCAGGCGACCTTCTTCGCCTCGGTCGACGGCGCCAAGGAGTAGCGGCTAGGGCGGTAACCAGAGCAGAAGAAACGAGGGGCCAGGACGAAGTGATCCCGGTCCCTCTCTTTGTGCCCGTCTTGCCCCCCGCGACGTGCACAGGGGTGCGACTATTCGGTCCGGTCGTCCTTTGGCTCGATGCCATCGTCCGAGTACTCGAGCTCGCCGATGAGGCTGCGGAACTCGTTGTCCACGGCGTTCTTGTGCGGGGAGCGCTTGGCGTAGCGCGCCACGGCTCCCTTGGACTTGTTGATGCTCTGCAGCGTGCCGGCACCTGCGATGCAGCCGCCCGGGCAGGCCATGCCCTCGAGCAGGTATCCGGGATACCTCCCCTTCGCGGCATCCTTCATCATCTTCCGGCAGTCCTCGAGGCCCTCCGCCGAGGCGATTTTGACCTCGACCTCAGGATGTCCGCGGCGGATGACGTTGGCGACGGCGTTGGCGACTCCGCCCGATACGGCGAAGTTGCGGGCGTCCTCGCTCGCCACGTCGAAATCGGACTCGTTGTCATCGTGGAGGGCAAGGTAGTCGATGTCGCGCGCGTCCATCATGCCGGCCATCTCCTCGAAGGTGAGCACGAAGTCGACCTCCGAGCGGACGGATGTGCGCATGGCCTCGAGCTTCTTCGCGGAGCACGGCCCCACGAAGACGATCTTCGCCTTGGGATGGTACTTCCGAATCATCCGAGCCGTAAGCGTCATGGGCGTGAGAGCCATCGAGATGCACCCGGCGTACTCGGGGAACTCCTTCTTGGCCATGGATGACCAGGCAGGACAGCACGAGGTACCCATGAACGGCAGCTTGTCGGGAACCTCCGCAAGAAAGTCCTCGGCCTCCTGGACGCTGCAGAGGTCGGCGCCGAGGGCGACCTCCTCGACACCCGAGAAGCCCAGCTGCTTGAAGGCCTCACGGAGCTTGCCGACGTTGCCCTTGCCGCCGAACTGACCCACGAAGGCGGGAGCCACGGCGGCGATGACCTCATCGCCGGAGAGAATCGACCAGATGACCTGAACGAGCTGGCTCTTGTCGGCGATGGCACCGAAGGGGCAGTTGATGAGGCACTGCCCGCAGGCCACGCACTTGTCGTGATCGATCCTGGCGCGACCGTGGTCGTCGGAACCGATCGCATCCATGCCGCAGGCCTCGGCACAGGGGCGCACGAAGTGGTGGATGGACTGATAGGGACAGGCCTTCTGGCAGAGTCCGCAGTGGATGCACATGTCCTGGTCGATGAATGCCTTCTTGTTGACGAAGGAGATGGCTCCCTTGGGACAGATCTCGCGGCAGGGGTGCGCCAGGCAGCCCTGACAGGTGTTGGTGACCTCGTAGACGTTGTCCTTGCAGGCGTTGCAGGCGAAGGAGATCACGTTGATGAGCGGCGGTTCGTAATACTGGTCGGGACCTGCCGCGGCAGCCAGACCGTCGGATATGTGGTTGGGTCTGTCCACGCCCTGGAGGGAGAGCCCCGAGGCCAGACGGACGCGCTCGGTCACGATGGCCCGCTCGAGGAAGACGCTCTCGCGATAGGTTGCCACGTCACCGGGGATGATCTTGTAGGGCAGCTCCTCAAAGGCCGCATCCATGTCGGCATAGGTCCAGTCGGGATTGTTCGCCGCATTGTAGATGACCCGTGCCACCTCGCTGAAGACCCTCCTGCGGATCTCGGTGAGATTGGTGTAGACACCCCGCATGGTATCGGCCATGTACCTTCCCCTCGTTCGCGCTTACCGGTGCTCGATGCCTTTCAGTATGGCTCAGATCTCGCTCGAGCGCGCCTCCCACGAACCAAACCTCACAGGCCATGACGTGCGCAGGCAGAGCGTCTCCCCCGTCACGGGATGCACGAAGCGCTCCTCCCAGGCGTGGAGCATGAGGCCCGTCTCCGAGCGGGCTCCCCCATAGAGGGTATCACCCACCACGGGAAATCCGAGATTTGCCAGATGCACGCGAATCTGATGACGCCTGCCCGTCGCAAGCTCCACGAGCAGAAGCGAGCGGCGATTCTCCATGGCAAGACGCGTCACGCGCGTGAGCGAGTGCTTGCCTGCAGGCGAGACGCGCATGCGGCGGGCATCGTGGCGGTCGCGCCCGATGGGCTGCTCGATGCTGGTCTCTCCCCAGGGGAAGCTGCCCATGACCTCGACGAGATAGCGCTTCCGCATGGAGTTCCCCGCAACGAGCGCATCGAAGGCGGGTTGGAACTGCTCCGTCTTGGAGAAGAGCACGAGACCCGTGGTCTCCACGTCCAGACGCTGCACGGCCTGCGCCACGGCACAGCTGCCCTCGGCCGCCAGGTGCGCCTGCACGTGGTCGCTGAGCGTCTCGGCTCCGGTACCGTCACCATGGACGAGAAGACCTGCGGGCTTGTCGGCCAGGAGCGCGAGGGGGTCCTCCCAGACCACGCTCGCAGGCGCAGCCGTCACGGGACGAGTCGTCGCGGAGGGTTCGAGCAGGACCTCGACCGTCTCTCCTGCCGCCACGCGAGAGGCGCCCGCAAGCGCGGACCAGTCGGCACGACGCACGAGGCCACGACGCAGGGCCGCATCCGCCGAGACGTGCGACATGCCGAGCGCAAGCGCGAGGGCCGTCGCCGTGCAGTCCTTGCTGGCACGCGCGACGATGGTCTTCTCACCGATCGAGACGATATGTGCGATTCCGTCTTCTGTCATGCCGTCTACCACCTTGCTGGGACGTCTGCCTGCGCGGACGATACCTTACACAAACGTAAGCTGAATACCGGCCAAATGCGCCCGCCCGTTCTTGTATGCTCTCGCAAGGCACAATCGGACGCATGGCGCGCCTTAGATGATAGCCGCCCGCACCGAATGCACCTCAAACACACCGCAATCGCGTGCGCCTTGGAGGAGAGATGCCCGATTTCATCCAAAGGGACGAAAGCCCCGATGCAAAGCCGGAGTCCGCGCAGGCCAGCCAGACCGAGACCGAACATCTTCCCCTCGCCACCCTCTCCAGCACGGTCGAGGAGGACGCAGACGAGGAGGACGTGGAGTCCAAGCTCGCCTACGACAGCCTCATGCGCCATCGCAAGCAGCGTCGGCGCAAGAAGATCATCCGCGCCGCCATTATCGTCGGCATCGTCGCAGGAGTCGGCATCACCTGGTGGCTCAGCCAGAAGCCCGGCGATGGCAGCGTCACGGGCAGCTCCATCCCCACCGCCACGGTCACGCGCGAGGACTTCGAAGACGCGGTCTCCGCGTCCGGCTCCGTCAGGCCCGTCTCGTCGGTGGTCGTAACGCCCGAGGTAGATGGCATCATCGACCAGGTCTACGTGCAGGAGGGATCCGTCGTCAACGCAGGCGACACGCTCTTCACCGTCAAGAACGACAGTCTCGACAAGGCCGTCAAGCAGGCCGAGATCGAACTCAAGACCGCCAAGAACACCACAAGCGCGTCCTATACCACCTACAGCAACGCCTACGACGCCTATTACGACGGCACGGGTCCCGAGCAGGCCGTCTACGACACGCAGTCGGCCTATGAGAACGCCGTCCTCGCGCAGCAGACCGCGCAGCAGAACTATGACGACGCGGTGGCCCAAGCCGCCAAGCGCACCGTGACCGCACCCACCGCAGGCAGCGTCGTGACCATGAACGCCATCTCGGGTGCCTCGCTCGGCTCCACCGGTACCGCAGGCACCACCGGGACCACCGGCAGCAGCCTCATCCAGATCGCCGACCTCTCGCAGATGACCGTCACCGTGCAGATCAACGAGAGCGACGTCTCCAAGATCGCCGTGGGCCAGTCCGCGACCGTGACCTTCTCGGCACTACCTGGCGTCACGCTCGACGCCACCGTCACGCACGTCTCCACGATGTCGACCACAGACGCCGCGAGCGGATCGACCGGCATCGTGACCTATGGCGTCGACCTGCTCATTCCCAGCCCTGCAGCCGCACTCAAACCCGGCATGACGGCCAGCGTGTCCATCAAGCTCCAGAGCGTGCCCGACGCGCTCACCGTGCCCTCCTCCGCCCTCGTGCAGACCAGTGACTCCACGTACAGCGTGTATGTGGTTACCGACGCGCAGACGGGCGAGGCAGAGGAACGAGAGGTGAGCGTCGTGGCAAAGAACAGCTCCACCGCCGCCATCGAAGGCTCCGTGTCCGAGGGCGACCTGGTCCAGCTCGTGGGTTATTCGAGCGGCTCTGCCGATGGCGATGTCACGACCTCTTCCACAGCTGTGGCGCAGTAGCCATGACCGCCCCCGTCATCGAGGTCGAGAACGTCTACCGCATCTACGAGACCGCAGCCGGCTTCACGCCCGCGCTGCGCGGCGTCTCGCTCACGGTGGCGCGCGGTGAGTTCCTCGCCATCATGGGTCCGTCCGGTTCGGGCAAGTCCACGCTCATGAACATCCTTGGTTGCCTCGACTCCCCCACCACGGGATCGTACAAGCTCGAGGACCTCGAGGTCTCGTCACTCTCCGACGATGACCTCGCCGTGGTCCGTGCCACGCGTCTGGGCTTCGTCTTTCAGTCCTTCAACCTGCTGCCGCGCACCACCGTGCTGCGCAACGTCATGCTGCCGCTCGTCTACTCGGACGTCCCGGTGGGCGAGCGAGAGCTGCGCGCCTTCAAGGCGCTGCACGCGGTCGATCTTCCCGAGGACCTCTACGATCACAGCTCCAACGAGCTCTCGGGTGGGCAGATGCAGCGCGTGGCAATCGCGCGCGCCCTCGTCAACGACCCGTCGCTCATCCTCGCCGACGAACCCACGGGCAACCTCGACAGTGCGACGGGCGAGATGGTCATGAAGACCTTTCGCCGCATGCAGCGTCAGGGCAAGACCATCGTCGTCATCACCCACGGAGCCGAGGTTGCCGCCTGGGCGGACCGCACCGTGTACATCCGGGACGGCAAGCTGCTCTCCGCCGAGGAGGAGCAGGCCTTCAGGGCCCATCTCGCCGAGCGCGAGGCGGCCATGACACAGGGGGAGGCGATCGCATGAGGCTGCGCGACCTCCTCTACGAGACGTTCACGGCCATTCGAGCCAACCGCGTGCGCAGCCTGCTCACCATCCTCGGCATCGTCATCGGCATCGCGGCCGTCATCGCGATGACGGCCCTTATCGACGGCATCAAGATGTCGCTCGTGGGACAGCTCGGCCTCAATCAGTCTCGCCTCGTCTACATCTCCTGCTATCCCGAGACGCGCCAGGTCACGATGGACGACCTCAAGCAGCTCGAGCTCAACGTCCCCGACTACGAGTTCGTGTCGGCCGTCTCGTACTACAGCGGCAAGGCGACCAACGGCACGCGCTCGCTCGACGCGGCACAGATCATCGGCTGCGACGAGGACTACTTCACCGCCGTGGGCTCCAAGCTCGTGAGCGGCCGCCTCCTCACTGCCGACGAATGCACGGGTGGCTCCATGAGCGTGGTCATCGACCAGCAGGTGGTTTCCAAGCTCTGGGGCTCCTCCGCCACCGACGTGGTGGGACAGAGCATCCGCATCAACGACGACTCCTATTCGGTCGTAGGCGTCATCGAGGCGAGCGGCATGAACAGCCAGATGATCTACATGCCCTATTCCACGCTCACCACGCGCGTGAGCGGACGCTCGTCTATCGACCAGATCATCGGCTACGCCCGTGAGGGCGCCGACATGAACGCCATCGGCGACAAGACGAAGAGCTTCCTCATCAAGTACTTCAACATCAGCGAGGAGAACCAGCAGTATGCGGTCTCCATCACCACGATGAAGTCGATCATGGACCAGCTCGACGCCACCATGGCTGCGTTCCAGCTCCTCATGACCACCGTCGCGGGCGTGTCGCTCGTGGTCGGCGGCATTGGCATCATGAACATGATGCTCACGAACGTGACCGAACGCATCCGCGAGATCGGGCTGCGCAAGGCGCTTGGTGCGAGGAGCTCCGACATCACCAGGCAGTTCCTGCTCGAGAGCGTCATGCTCTGCATCGTCGGCGGCGTCTTCGGGATACTCCTGGGATATGCGGGGGCCTGGGCGCTTACGAGCGCGGCGTCGGGCATGGCCGGGATCGGACAGATCGTACCGATCATCTCCCCCACCGCCGTCGCCACGGCAACGGGCATCTGCGTGCTCATCGGGATGGTCTTCGGCTACGGTCCCGCACGGCGTGCCGCAAAGCTCGATCCGGTGGAGTCTCTTCGCTACCAGTGACGCAGAAGGGCCCAAAGGGGGACAGGGATGTTTTGGGACAACTCGTCCTGTCCCAAAACATCCCTGTCCCCCTTTGGGCCCTTCTGCGTCACCTCGTTAGTCTCGTTATGGCCTTTGCCCCTATGCCCGTCAGCCGCTCGATCTGCCGAACGGAGAGCCCCGTCGCGCGCAGCAAGACGAGCGCCTTCATGCGACAACCTCGCTCGAGCGTCTTGACGTCCTTGGGATCAGTTCCCCCCAGCGCCCTCTTGGCCACGGCCCTGGCATCATCCTCGGGAACCCTTCGTCTTCCCTCGAAGCAGTGGGTCATCTCGCCATAGGCCGCGCTGCACGAGACGAACCCATCCCTTCCGCCTGCAAGCTCAAGCACCAAGGCGGTATCCGAAACCTCGGGTCGCCCCACGTACTCGCGGTAGCTGCTCCAGAACCACCGTCTTGCATCGCACAGGCCGGCGTGCTGCGGATTGTCGTGAATATAGCGAACAACCTCCAGCAGGTAGTTCTCGTCCTCAATGGGAAAGCTCCCGAACCGCTCCTGGAACAGGTGGCCCACATGCCCGCTCCTTCTATTGAAGTACAGGGCATACGAAGATGAGAGGTTCCGCATTGCCTCACTGAGTACACGCGATTCGTCAAGCACCAGAAGATGAACATGATTCGACATGAAACACCAGGCCAGAATGGCAATGCCTTTCTCGACTAGTTCGCGCTTCATCAGGTCGTAGAAGCGCCACCTGTCGGCATCATCATCAAAGATGTATTGCTTTCCGCAGCCGCGAAGGACCACGTGATAAAACCCTGAGACCGCAACTCGCCGCGCCACACGTACCATAGAAGACCTCCCCCCAGTAAAGGTGGGAAGAATCCTACGCACATACGAGCGCCGGTTCAAAACCCCGAAGCATTTCCAGAAGAACGACACGAAGAAGATGAAACAGAAACGTAACATACCGCATCGTGTAACAGAACTGTCCTAAAAGGTCCCTGTCCCCTTTTGGGACGTGACCGCTGCGACCAGACCGTCCAGAGGTACGCTGACCTGCTCGTGCGTGACCATGTCACGCAGAGTCGCAACGCCCGCCGCGACCTCGTCGGGCCCGATCACGACACATGCCACCGCGCCAAGCCTGTCGGCCTGCTTGAACTGGCTCTTGAGCGAGCGACCCTGATAGTCGGCCTCGGTACGGATGCCCGCCTGGCGCAGCGCGAGCGTCGCCCTGAACGCGACGTCGCGCTCCCTCGGGGAGGTACACGCCACATAGACGCAGGAAGGCTCCGCCGTCTCGAGCGAACCTCCCTGAGCCGCGAGGGCGAGGGCGATGCGCTCGAAGCCCACCGCGAAGCCGATACCCGGTGTGGGCTTTCCCCCTTCGAGCTCCATGAGCCCGTCGTAGCGACCGCCGCCGCCGATGGCACCCACTCCACCGTCCAAGGCCTCGACCTCAAAGACCGTGCGCGTGTAGTAGTCGAGACCGCGCACGAGCGTCGGATCTTCCACATAGGCGATTCCAGCCTCGTCGAGATAGGCCTTGACCTGCGCATAGTGTTCGGCACAGTCGTCGCAGAGGTTGTCAACGGCCAGCGGTGCGCCCTTCATGACCTCGCTGCAGTGGTCGTTCTTGCAGTCGAAGGCACGCAGGGGGTTGATGTCGGCGCGCTCGAGGCAGTCCTCACACATCTCATCGGCATGGCCGAGAATGAACTGACGAACCTTCTCGCGATAGACGGGACGGCAGGTCGCGTCCCCCCATCGAGTTGACGCGCAGGCGGAGCTTGGACGGATCAAAGCCCAGGCGCCGGTAGAACTCCATGAGCACGATGATGCACTCGGCGTCAGCCGCCGGGTCGGACGCGCCGATCCACTCACCACCGATTCTGGTGAAACTGACGTAGGCGTCCCTTCTGCGGACGCTCGCCTCGAAACATGGGCTCGGCATACCAGAGCTTGACGGGGGCAGCGCCCTGGGGCACGAAGTTGTTCTCCACTGCGGCGCGCACCACGCCCGCCGTTCCCTCGGGCCGCATGGCCATACGCTGCTTGGCCTTGAGACTCGACTCGGTACCTGCCTCGAGGAGGTTTTCGAGGAGGGCTCCGGACACCACACGGAACATCTCCTTGCGTACCACGTCGGTGGACTCGCCAATGCCATGGACGAAGGTGTCCACCTGCTCGATCGCGGGCGTCTCGATCATATCGAAGCCGTATGCCCCAAAGAGCTCGCGGGCCACATCCTGCATGCGCTGCCAAGCGCGCATGTATCCGCCGTATAGGTCCTCGGTACCCTGGATCTTCTGTGCCATGGTGGAGCCTCCTCTCGCGCCTTCAGCGCGAACTCACGACCACGGCCACAAGCGACGTACGATGCACGTTACCTTCCACGGTCATTCGAGCAGCAAGTATACCCCCATTGGGTTGGCGACTCGCCGCGCCCATGCGACTGAGGGGAAGACCCTACCTTGAGACGGAGAAGTCCGGCGCACGAAAACGCGGGCGCTCCCCCCCTGGGGGGTTACAGATGGGAAATCGAAACCAAAGAGCAGGCGATTCGGACCACAGGGATTCCTCACCCAAGCTACAGGTCAAGCCACATGCGACGCATCGACGTGCTCACCGAGGAGGCGCACAGCCTCCTTGTGGCAGCGCAGGGAAGCCTGCGCGAAAGCCACATCGTCGCCCTCAGAAATTCCCATCGCAGCTCAGCAAGCATCTCGGTCCCCCACCTCACTCGCCTCGGGCGCCCTTATCTCGAAGGGAAAGGTACCCCTCGCGGTTGAATGCCGCAATAAACATGCGAATCGCATTGGAGGGTGTTGTTCCGATCTGCTCGGTGGCCTCGAAGAATCGCTCCTTCTCCTGCGGGGACACCTTGGCGACGATCGGTGTCATCCTGTCTGCCACCGTTCGCCCCCGTAGTCCGTTTGTGTCGTGTTTAGGTAATACTTCGTATGTCTATGTTATACCCTCAGGAGAATCGTAGCAGAGGGCCGAATCTCGAGCCGAGAAAACCACTCAATTGACAAGCGGATGGTTGAAGGGCCCAAGCGGTAGGCGCCACACAAGCCGGCTTCGGGACACAGTAAGCCAGATGGCACGGATAACGACATTATCTAGACACGTAGACCCAGAGTAATGTCGTTATCCGTGCCATCTGGCTACGCTGCCCAACGTACCTGGAGGAGGTGACAGGAATCTTTTCCAGGATCATGCCGAAAACGCAGGACGCCCCCGGACATGCCGAGAAGACCCCCGCTCCGCGTTATGCGCGACGGCGCGAGCTTCTCGACAGACGCAGGGACGTCCTCTGAACTGCAGATGTTTACGCGATCTCGTGGACCCAGCCGAACTTGTCCTCGAGCTCTCCGGACTGGATGCTCGTGAGGGTCTCGCGAAGCTGCTTCATGACAGGTCCGACCTGCTCCATGCCGTAGACGATCTTCTGGTCATCGGAATCGACCTCGCCCACGGGGCTGATCACGGGGGTGCCGCACATGCCGCACTCGACGAAGTCATCGATCTCGTCGAAGCGCACCGGACGCTGCTCGACGGTCATGCCGAGATAGTTCTCGGCGACGTCGACGAGAGAGCGACGGGTGATGGAGGGAAGGATGGAGTCGGTGTGCGACTGGGGCACGACCAGCGTGCCGTCCTTCTTGACGAACAGGAAGTTGGCGCCGCCGGACTCCTCGACGAAGGTGCGGGACTGAGAGTCAAGGAACATGTTGTCGGCATAGCCCTTGCTGTGGGCCTCGACGGAGGGGTACAGCGACATGGCGTAGTTCAGACCCGCCTTGATGTTGCCGGTGCCGTGAGGCGCAGCTCGGTCGTACTTGGAGACCTGGAGCTTGACCGGCTTGACGCCACCCTTGTAGTAGGCACCGACGGTGTGTGACGAGGATACGGAACTGATACTCGTCTGCAGGCTTGACGCCGATGACGTCACCCGTCGCAAACATGAACGGGCGGATATAGAGCGTGGCACCCGTACCAAAGGGCGGGACCCATGCCTCGTTGGCCTTGACGACCCTCTCGACGGCCTCCACGAAGCGGTCCTTCGGGAACGGCGGCATGCAGATGCGCTGCGCCGAGTCGTACATTCGTGCAGCGTTCTGGTCGGGACGGAAGCAGACGATTCTGCCGTCATCGGTGGTATAGGCCTTGAGACCCTCGAAGACCTCCTGGCAGTAGTGCATGAGGCCAGCACACTCAGACATGACGATGGTGTGATCGGGCGTGAGCGCGCCATCGTCCCAAGCACCATCCCTGTAGTTGGAGACATAGCTGAAGTCGGTATGCTGATAGGCAAAGCCCCAGGCTACCCCAGTCGATTGTTCTTCTCTCAACACATGGTTGATCCTCTCGTCTGCGGACGCACGGAGATACGCCCTCGTTATGTTGAGCTGGATTCTACCATAGCCACTATTCGTGCCCGTACGCCGACCCTTGCTGAGCTTTTAACATTGGACGGCTCGCCTTATGCGCTCTTCATCACGACCCGAGCGGACCACGCCTGCCGCCTTGTCGAAGGCGTCCATGCACATCTCCATGCGGTCGAAAAGACGCAACCACGCACGGGTACAACGGGGGTCCCTTGAGGTTCCTCGTGGAAGAGGCGAGAGAGCGCGCGGTTTGTGGTAGACGTCATCACCCTCGTTCTCGATGTTTCCGATCGCAATCGCCTTCTCCATGGACCACGGGATCGTTCTTGTAGTTGGGAAGGTGGTCGATCATCACGCGAAACTCCCGCGCCGCGCGAAGGCAGAGCTCGGCGACCTGTCGCGCCTCCCGGCGCGTCTCGTCGAGGTTGAAGAGGTCAAGACGCGTGACCACGCCATCCATGTCATCGACGATGTCATCCATCGCCAAGGCGAGGCTCGACACGTCCGCACGATCGAACGGCGTCACGAAGGCGCGATAGAGCTCGCCCATGATGCGTTTGACCATCTCGTCGCACTCATGCTCGCACACGTGCATGCAGGGATCTTTGGGTACGAGTCTGGAAAGTCCAGAAGGATCTCGGCATAGAGCTCCGTGGTGCTCTCCACTTTGGTGGCAAACTCCTTGAGCAGGGTGTAGAAGACGTCTTCCTTCTTGGCGTGCGGCATGTCGTTTTCTCCTTAGAACAGGACGAGGAAGAGCTTGGCGAGACAAAAGCCGATGATGCCGCAACCGGGAAACGTGAAGACCCACGTCAGCACCATCTCCTTTGCGACGCCCCACGAGACCGAACGCATGCCCTTGGCGGCACCGGCACCCAGAATGGCCGCCGTCTTGGTATGGGTGGTCGAGACGGGCAGCCCCGTGAGCGTGGCGATGAGAAGGGAGACGGAGGCGCTGACGGAGGCGGCAAAGCCCTGGTACTTCTCGAGCTGCACCATCTCCATGCCCACCTTCTTGATGATGCGACGGCCTCCGATACCCGTGCCGATGGCCATGACGCCCGCACAGAGCACCTCGAGCCAGAGCGGGAAGCCACCCATGTCACCAACCGACTTCCCCACGGAGAGGGCGATGGCGAGCATGGCCGTGGACATGAACTTCTGACCGTCCTGGGCACCGTGCATGAGCGCCACGAAGGCCGAACCGATCACCTGGAGACGACCGAAGCCCACGTCAAGGCGGCGTCTGTCGGAATTCCGACAGACGACCTGGATAAGCGCGGCGACGGCCCAGCCCGCGACGAAGCCGAGCACCGTCGAGAGCACGAGACCGTAGATGACCTTGACCCACTCGCTCCAGTTGACGCCGCCGAGACCACCCTGGACCGCAAGCGCAGCGCCTGTGAGCCCAGCGATGAGCGCGTGACTCTCGCTTGTGGGGATACCGAAGATCCAGGCTCCCACGCCCCAGGCGACGATGCCGACCGTCGCCGCAGCGAGCGCGATGAGTGCCGCGTGGGTGTCCCCACCGAAGTCGACCATGCCCGAGATGGTGTCAGCGACGGCGGTGGAGATGAACGTCATGGCCACGAGGCCTATGAAGTTGCACAAGACGCTCATTATGATGGCGGCGTCGATGCCGATGGAACGCGTGCCGACGGCCTCGGCGATGGCGTTGGCCGCATCGGTCGCGCCATTCACGAAAATCGTACCCAAGACGAGCACCATCACGATGAGAAGAAACGGGTTCTCGGAGAGCATGCCCAGGAACTGGGAGAGCGTGATCATAAACTCTGCCTTTCGATTCACGTGCCATCGATGGGGGCATGAATGGCTGCCTCAATTGTAAGGGGAGAGTAATCCTGAATTGTAAAGAAAGAGTAAGGTGTCACATCCAGCACCGTCACACGCATGACACGTCCGGCTGGCGAAGGACACCTCGCCGCGAGACCTAGTCTCCCTTGGGATGACGTACCCTGCGCTCGCACACCACGACAAGACCGACGGCCACGAGTAGTCCCGCACCGGTCAGTGCCAGACCGAGGTCGAGCCCGGGGGTGCGGTAGGTCAGCACGACGTCATGCGTGCCAGCGGGAAGGTCGATGGCCATGAACGCCGTGTCAGCCTGGAGGAGGTCGACAGGCTCGCCATCGACCGTTGCGCTCCAGCCCTGCGACCAGGGAATCGAGAGGAACAGCATCTTCTCGGCATCGACGGAGATGGAGCCCGAGACGGTGTTGGTGCCAACCTGGACGTCTTGCAGCGTGCTCGCACCCAGGGCGGACACCTCGGAGCTCACGGCATCCATGGGCTGGCAGGCGATGGACATCCCGTCAAAGGTGTAGGTTCCCGCGTTCGAGAACGTGATGGTGACCGTCGACTGCGCATCTTGCGAATAGCCCAGGTTGAGGGTCCATTCGCGCTTGCCTCCGTACATATGTGAGCTGCTCACGAAGTTGGTGATGCAACGGTTGGTGGATCCCTTGTCGGCCTTGCCGTTAGATCGAGTACGCGGTGGCGGCGTGGTGGAGAGCGCC